>JAEEGL010425169.1_pt1 | contig 13047 bp, 8 predicted proteins | sample 9134231 | NCBI WGS metagenome assembly JAEEGL01 (sample SAMN16246548, study PRJNA631951) | gut metagenome | biome: gut microbiome; feature: rumen; material: fiber-attached | host: Bos | place: Iran: Karaj | collected 2018-10 | reverse complement strand
TTGTGGCTCTCACTTGCAAAAAATACGCCGATTTCGCCCTTCTCCAGGTCTCCGTCCTGCAGGGTGAGGCAACCGGTGGCGTGGTCGGCGGTGACCACCACGAGGGTGTGCCCGTCGGCCGCCGCCCATTTCAGCACGTCGCCGATGGTGCGGTCGAAGTCCAGGAGTTCCTCCATGGCCTTGCCGATGTCGTTTCCGTGCAGCCAGTCGTCGATGCAGGAGCCTTCCAGCATCATCACGAAGCCGTTGTCACCGCTCTCCCGGGACAGGATGTCCAGCCCGCGGGCCACGGTGTGCCGATACAGGTCGCCGCGCTCCATCGCCACCGGAAGATTGTCCGGAGCGAGAATGCCGATGACGGGGAGTTCCGCCTTCATCAGTTCATCCTCGGTAAGGGCGACGGTATAGCCCGCCGCGGCCATTTCCTTCGTGATGTCACGGCCGTCCTTCCGGTTCACGGTGAACCAGTCCAGACCGCCGCCGGAGATATAGTCCACACCGCACTCCACATAATCGGCGATGAGGTCGTCCTGGTTGTAACGATACTCATTGTGGCAGCAGAAATCGCAGGGCGTAGCGTCCGCGAGATGGCAAGTGACGGCGACTCCGGTCTTTTTGCCCAGCTGCTGCGCTTTCACCAGCACGGATGCAAGGTCGGAGTTGTCAGCGGCAGTGCCCACATGGCTTTCGGCCGTCTTCCGGCCGGCCGCCAGGGCGGTTCCGCCCGCGCCGGAGTCGGTAATCAGCGCATCGGTGCACCAGGTGCGGGACAGGCCCACATACGGGAAACTGTCGAAGTTCAGCTTGCCGTGGTTCACCACCCAGGCACAGCTGACCTGCTCCAGGCCCATGCCGTCGCCGATCATGATGATGACGTTCTTCACCTCGTTGTCCACGGGCGGCATCGCCACATCGACAATCTCATAGGGATTGGGCGTGGCGTAGTATTGCAAGGTATTCTCTTTCTTTTTACAGGCGATGACCAGGGCCGCGGCGGCGAGGGTAATCAATGCGATTCTTTTCATATTATTGGACAGGGATAATGGCATCATCGAGGCCGGTGAAATCATAACGGTACAGATAGGAGGTGGAACCGTAATCGTCGCCTACCCAGACGCAGCTGCGGACATGGTCGATACAGAGGGCTTCCGGATTATCAGTTCCCTTGACGGAATAGGACCCCAGCATGGTCTCTGCATCGCCAGTCATGGCGAAGAACTTGCGGGCTTCGGAATCCAGGATCCACAGCCAGTCGGTCAGCGGGTCGTAGCAGAGATCGGCAATCTCCGTAATGGCGGGGAAGATATCCCGCATGTTCTTCTTCCACTTGACCTCGCCGGTGGCCAAGTCACAGCAGAAGAGGTAGGAACCCGTCTGCATGCCCGCAAGGACGAGTCCGTCTTTATAGTAGGTGAGTCCTTCGAGTCCGGCGTTTCCGAAGCTGCTCGTGCCGGCGATCGTAAAGAGTTTGGCCCGCTTGCTATAGTCAGGGCCCGTAACGCGATAGATACTTACCGGTTCCTCGTTGCCGATGAGCAGGTCACCTGTAGCAGGGTCGATGGTAACGGCCTCGTGTTCACCGGACATGCTGATCTTTTGCAGTACCTCGCCTTCGAAGGAAAGCCTTCCGAGGGGACCGTTGTCATCCACAGCCCAGAGGAAACTCCCGTCGGTGCTCAGGCACAGGCCGGAGAGTTCGTTGAACTTGACGGTATAGGTGGTGCGCTTGCCCATTTCCGGCATCTTAGGGGCCGGTCCGTTATAGTCGGAGAGAGAAGTGGAGATGTCGCCCAGATCCAGCACATCGCCGGGTTTGATCGTTGTCGCTTCTTCCATGGTGTACACCTTATTGAAGACACCGTCTTTGCCGAAATAAATCGTATATCCTTTTTTGAAAGTCTTACCGCCGGGCAGGTAGATATAGTTGACGGTGCTGCCGTCGGAAACGACGGCTCCGTCCCGGAAGGGGTATCCATCGGTGGTAAAGCTGCCGATGACTTCTCTTTGGGAAGTCAGGTCGGCCGAATAACCCGTCACGCGGATTCCTTCGCGTTCTACGCTGGCCAGGGCGTAACTGTCATAGTTTCCGGAAACGGTAAATTTCATCACGGCCGTAAGGTTTCGGAAGGAGAAGTGATCCTTGTCCAGATAGGCCTGCAGGAGAATCTGGTTCCAGTCGGAGTACTGGCTGTCTGTGTCGATCAGGCTGTCGCCCTTGATGACGGCCTGGGCCGGATAGGCCGCATAGATGCCGTCCGGAGCGCACTGAAACTCCATCAGGGATTCATCCAGATGGACCGTGGCCTTTTTCCCGCCTTCGGAAATGTCTCCCGCTTTCAGGGTGATGACCTGGGCGTTAGGAGCATAGTTTCCGTGGAAATAGATCTGGTCACCGGCTTCCCAACTGGTTTTGGATACGCCGGTCAAGTCGGGAAATAACAGAAGATAATCACCCGCACCGGGTTTCTCCGGTTTCGGCTCCGGATCCGTTTTTCCTGGTTCGGTTTTCGGCGGGTTCTCCGGCTGGTCCGGAGTGGTACATTGGGTGCAGGAAAACAACGCGAACGATGCGACAAGGAGGCTCGCGAAGGCTTTTTTCTTCAGAACGATCATTTTTTAGTGCTATAAGGCGGGGGTATAAGGGATTTCAACCGTTCCGTCAGGCGCCACGACAAAGAAAACGGGAGTCGTCCGTATGTCGAAAACGGTCTCTGCATGTTCGGGGAAGAGATAGTCCCAACCCGGAATCCCAGGATCGGGACCTTGGCCACAGCCTATGGCGATGCGGCGTATGCCGGCCCACTCGGGGGCATCGGCAAGCTTGGAAAGCGCCTTTCGGCAGGAAGGGCAGGACAGGTCCAATACCAGCACCAGTGTTCTCTCCGAAATGGAAGAGACGCCGGGAATGGTGAAGGTCTGCCCGGCCTGGTTATATTGGATCCATTCCCTCTGTTGGAGGAAAGGTTCGCACTCGATCATGTCGAGGATGCCGTCGGATACGATCCTGTCCACAGCCTCGGTAAAGAGTGCAACGTTGCGGCAGGGTGACAGAATGCTGTAGAAAGCATCGTCCATCCAGTCGCTGTAGGTATAGTACAATACGGGATCGGAGCGGAGCCGGTCAAAGAGGGCATCCAACTCCGCCAGGGATTCAGCTTCCGGGGCGGCGGAGGCCAGTTCCGCAAAGTCTGCGAACTGGTCTTCGGCCGCCCGGATATCGCTGAATGAAATCTCATGCCTATTCCAGAACCCTTTCACGCCCGGCCGTCCGCAACAGAGGACGGTCAGGGCTGAAAGAAGGATCGGAATAAGTCGCCTGATCATTCGACAGTCAGGGTCTTCAGATTGTTGAATCCCGTCTTCTCGTCCCAGACGCCCTTATTGGCAAGCTGGATGGCAAAGCGGGAATTGTCCTTCAGCGTAGGTTCCGGATCCGGAAGGTACAGGCTGAGGTTATACTTTCCGGCTTCGGACGGGAGCTGGATGGTCTGCTTCAGGATGAAGGAACCGGAATACCACGTACGAGGATCGGAATTCACAGGATAGGTCTTCACGACCTTTCCATCGGTGGAAGAAAGCACGAGGAAGGCATCGCGGGGGTTCATCGGGGCAGCAAAGCCCACATTCTCCATTTTCAGCACGACGTTGTAATTCTCTCCGGCATTGGCGCTCTTGGAGAATCCGGCCTCGCGCAGAACCAGGCGGTAACCCAGTCGTTTGTCAATTTCATTGAAGCAGTTCTGCTGCTTCCAGCGGCTCAGGACCTGCTGGTGATACCCGATGTGCAGGTAGGAGAAATGGTATTTCTCCAGCGTGGTGACAGCGCCGTCATAGGTAACCTCGCCGGTTTCTTCGTTGTGTCCGTCTTCGCAGTTGCAGTACTGTGACAGGCCGCAGGATTCGCCGCCCATGATGGTATAGCGGGTTTCGGCCATCCAGTATTCCCGGTCGGTCTTTCCGTTGAAGGTGCCGGTGTCAGAACTGGAAGCCAGGAAACAGTCATTGTGTCCGGCGATGCGTGCCTTGATCGTCCCGGTGTGCGCTTCGGCTGCGGTGAGGGTGTCGGCCAGGGCATAGCCGTAAATTTTCATTTTGAAGGCAGGGGTGCGGACTTCAATCTGTCGGTTTTCAGGAAGAGCGTCCAAAAGGGCGTCCAACAGATGCTTGCGCGGCTGGTACTGCTCTGCCGTTATAGGGTTCATGTTGAAGTTCTCCGTATAGTACCACTCTCCCCAGGAACCCACGAATCCGGCTTGCATCACATAAATGACATCCGAATACTCCTGCAGAATCGGCTTCAGTTGAGCCACGTGGCGGAGAACCTGTTCCTCTGTGGCGTCCCAGGGACGGTCTGTCTCAGCATAGCCGTTAGAGTAGGCGAAGCGCACCAGCGCCTTTGCGCCGTTCTCCCGGATGATCGCGAAATTCTGTCGGATTAAATCCAGATAGTTTTCGGCGATGTCCGAGGCGACATAGTCCGTCAGGTAATACTCGAACAGGAAAAGCGTACGGCCGGCATTGCGCGCGGTGTTGATGGCAGTCGCGGTGATGGGGGAGGAAGTGGCTTTATGCGTTTCCCGCGTGGAATAGAAGCCGCGTTCAGGGTTGGGAATCACGGCGTCCGATTCCGTATAAGTCACTTTTTCAAGGCCGGCGAGGGGATCGTCGCCTTTATTGTCTTTATTGCAGGCTCCTGCCGTGACAAGGATGAGCAGGCAGGAGATGGTGTAGAGAATCTTTGATTTCATTTCTTTGCGCGCTTATTGGAAAGGGACCGCAGTGTTTTTTCAAAAAAAAGGCCATAGACCGGCACAAAGTGTCGCGCCTATGGCCTTCATCGATAGGAATGATTACTTGACGACCGTAACCTTCATCTTAGGAGCGAGGCCATTGGGGTTGTCATCCGTGCAGGCAGCATTCGGGAGAATACCGACGGTGCTCCAGTTGGACTGGATGTCAAAGCCGAGCGTGAAGGTGTCGGCAAACGTGACATTGTCTTCGAGCATGGCGCGCATGATGGCAATCTCATACTTACCCTTGGATGCATCACCGGCGCTGGTGCCGATGCCCTGACCCTCGGGGATGACAGCACCCCAACCGTCATCGGCAGAGTGCTCCTCAGCCTGGAGGCCGGCATCGTGCTTCGTCCACATCCAACCGTTGGTTTTGGCCTCGGCCCACCACTTGAACAGAGCGCAGTCATAAGCGGTGATGGAGGTCTCGAGCAGCCACTCGGCATCAGCTTCGGCGAATTCGTCGCCATAGCCGCCGGTCTTATCAGAGTTGTCGGCGTTCATATAGACATGGAACGGTATCCATTCGTCAGTCATGGGAGAGAATTCCACGTAGAGGTAGATGAACTGCTCATCGACATAGGCTTTGACGGTCTTGAGCTTGTCGTATTTCGCGGCAGGATCGCAGGTCGTCGTAGCAACCTTGGAAGCGTCAAGCTTAGCCCAATCGGCGAAGTCACCGTCGATGGTAATCGGAGCGACATACTCTTCTTGCGGATCTTCGGGATCGTCGGGACCGGGACCCGGTTTCGGTTTAGGATCTTTGTTGCAAGCGGTCAACACCATGGCAGCAATGGCCAGGAAAGAAAATACTTTTTTCATAACAATTCTCTTGATTAATGGTTTTACTGTTTATTTCACAGTCTTCACTGTGAGCATGTGGCCCCAACCCTTGGCGTCGTCTTCGGAAACAGCCGTGTTAGGCATGCCGCCGAGTTCGCCCCAAGTAGCCGTATAGAACGTGATACCGGTCTGGAATTCTTCGCCCATGTACAAAGGAATCGAGCTAACTGCACAACCGGCATTGAAGCTTTCGCGAAGGAGGGAAATCTCGTATTTGTTGTCCTTACCGGCACCGGCGAGCATTCCGCTTCCAGAGGGCAGTAGAGCAGGATCGGTCCAGGAACCGTCGATGCGCTGGAGAAGACCGCCGTCGAAGGAGCACCACTGACCCTTGGAGGCAATGCCGCCCTCAATGATGAAATCATACATCTCCTGGAAATACTTTTTGTAGCCAGTGGTGAACTCACCGTCCGTGTTGATGTCCAGACGGATAGGAAGTGCGTCGTGATCGGGATCGCTCGGGTTGTTGGTCCCGGCAAGGAGCTCTCCGATCTGTGCATTGTCGAACTCAATGTAATAGAACACATAGAATTCGTCGGCATATACGCGGATTTCCTTGACTGCCGTATACAAGGCATTAGGGTCGCACTTGGCGCTGGCTACCTTGGAGGCATCGAGCTTGGCCCAGTCGGCGAAGTCTCCATCGATGGTGATGGGCATCACATATTCGGGCTCTTCGGGGTCTTCCGGATCCTCGCCACCACCAGGTTTGATGGGCTGAGGTTTCTTGTTGCAGGCAACAAGAACCATGGCTGCGATAGCCAGGAAAGAAAAAACTTTTTTCATTGTACTTAGAGTTAGGGTTAATAAATGGTTGTGATTCAGTTAGGTTTTACCGAGGGTTCTGCGGGATGCCGCTCACCAGGATTTCATCGTCCGGAATCTGGTAAGGGATGCGCAGGTCGTTGCAATCCACGACTTCCCAAGGCTGGACACCGGCAAAGCGGCGGTCCATGCTCAGACGGTTACGATACACGTCAAAGGCTCGGTGACCCTCAAAGCAAAGCTCCATGCGGCGCTCGTCCAGGACAACGCTGAGGGCATCTTTGTATTCGTGCTCCTTGCATTCTGCCAGGTTCTTCCACTCCGGGATACCGGCGCGTTTGCGAAGGATGTTGATGTCCTTGATGGCTTCCTCGTCCTTGCCAAGCTTGGCCTCGACTTCGGCGCGGTTCAGGATGATTTCAGCCCAGCGGATGACCACAGGAGACGAAAGGTTGGGATCGCCGTCCTGCCAGGCAAACTTGGACATGTAGTACTGCGGATAGGTGTTGCGGACACCGGAGGCGAAGTCCGTGTTCTCGCGGACGAATACCTGCGTCTCAACGCCGTTGTAGTTGATGAAGTACTGCGGATATCCATTGTTCACGCCGGATTTGGACTTGCGGACTGCGGTATAGGTCTTTCCCTGGTAGGTAAAGGTGATATTTCCTTCAGCGTTCGGCTTCAAACCCTTATCCTTTCCGGCCACGATGGCGTTGGAGCGGAAGTTGTTCACACCGTCGTCGATGGGCCAATGGACCATCTTGGTGCCGTCATTGAGCTGTCCGTACAGGCTGAAGTAAGCGGCGAAGCGCTTGTCTTCCGGGTAGCGCTGGAAGAGTTCGATGAGCGGATCGGACCAGTACATTTCGCCCCAGCCTTCACCGCCGGTGCCGTTGGTGGAGTAATACATGGAGCCGATGGAACCGCGGGCCTGGGTGTCGGTCGGGTTGTGGGCGATGCACCAGATGGTTTCTTTCTCGGTACGGGCATTGGCGAAATAGGTCGGCAGGTCGGCCGTGGCCGTCAGGTTGGCCGCAGGGTTGCTGCCCAGCAGTTCGTTGCACAGGTCCAGGCACTCCTGGTTCTTTTCCATGTACAGGTACACGCGGGTGAGGAGGCCGGCGGCAGCTTCATAGGAAACGAATCCCTTGTCACCGCGGGAGCTCTTGCCCTTCATCAGTTCCATGGCCTTCTGCAGGTCCAGGACGATCTGGTCGTAAACCTCGCCGACGGTGGCCCGGTGCGTTTCGGAGCAGTCGGTGGAAGTGCGGAGTACCACACCCGGGTTGTCACGGCCCAGCGCATACTGCTTGGCGTAGAGTTCCACCAGGTGGAAGTGGCCGATGGCGCGGAAGAAATAGTTCTCGCCCAGCATGTGATCGCTAAGGGAGCTTGCGCCTTCCGGCATGGCTTCGATGTTGGAATTGGCCGCATAGATCACCTTGTAGGCGATCCACCACATATAGTAGTTGGCCTTCTGGGCGCCATAGTCGTTGTAGCGGATCTGCTGGCAGAGAGGGTCGGAGGTCTCACCCGAGAGGCAGACGTTGTCGCCGCGGAACTCGGTCATTTGGAAGATGAGACGGGCGTATTCCATACCGTCGATGCTCTTGCCGCGGTACTCCACGTTGTCCTTGAACAACGAGTAGATACCGTCGGTAGTGTAGACCGCCGCGTCAGGATTCGCCTTCAGCATATTGGACGTCATCACGTCTGACCGGTAGAAGTCCATGTCGCAGGACGCCAGGGTCAGCAGGGCGATTCCGATGGTCAAAATCTTTTTCATATCGTATTCTTGTTATTAGTTCGTGCCTTTACCCGGATTCTGGGGAATTCCGCTTACGAGGATTTCGTCGGCCGGGATGGCGAAAAGGAATTCGTCACAGTCGTAGGGGTACTCCTTCCAAGGTTGTACACCGGCAAACTTGTGGTTGATGTTCCGCTTGTTGCGGATGAGATCGAAGGGTCGCTGAGCCTCAAAGCACAGTTCCATGCGACGTTCGTCCAGGACAACGTCAAGGACGGTTTCGTACTCGTGGTGTAACTGGCACTCGGTAAAGTTAATCCACGTGGGGATGCCTGCCCGGGTGCGAAGCACGTTAACGTCTCTGATGGCATCTTTGTCCTTTCCAAGCTTCGCTTCCGCTTCAGCCCGGTTCAGGATGACTTCCGCCCAACGCAGCATGACGGGAGAACACAGGTTGGGATCTCCGTCCTGATTGGCGAACTTGGACATGTAGTACTGCGGATAGGTGTTGCGGGTGCCGTTGGCCATATCCACGTTATCGCGGACATAGACCTGTGTTTCAACGCCGTTATAGTCGATGAAGAACTGCGGATATCCATTATTAACGCCTATCTTGGACTTGTATTTCGTTTGGTATCTCTTCCCTTGATAGGAGAATTCGACATTCCCAACATAGTCAAGGGGGGTGAGACCCGTCACGATGGCATTGGAGCGGAAGAAGTTCTTTCCGTCGTCGATGGGCCAGTGGACCATTTTTCTGCCGTCATTCGTAGCACCGAACGTGCTGAAGTAAGCCGCGAAGCGCTTGTCTTCCGGATAGCGCTGGAACAGTTCGATGAGCGGATCCGTCCAGTAGACTTCACCCCATCCGATACCGCCGGTGCCGTTGGGAGAATAATACATGGAACCCAGGGAACTGCGGCCGACCGCATCCAGGCTGGTGCAGGCGATGCACCAGAGCGTCTCCTTGGATGTGCGCGCGTTGATGAAGTAGTTGGGAAGGTCCTCGTCCAGGTTGGCGGCGGGATCGTTCCCTAACATCTCGTTGCACAGGTCCAGGCATTCCTGGTTTTTCTCCATGTAAAGATACACGCGGGTGAGCAGGGCGCGGGCGGCATCATATGATACGTAGCCCGCGTCGCCGCGGCGGGTGGTTCCCTTCAGGAGGGCGACCGCTTTTTCAAGGTCGGCCTCGATCTGGTCATACACCTCGCCCACGGTGGCACGCTTTGTCTCAGAACAGTCCGTGGAGGTGCGGAGCACCACGCCCGGATTGTCGCGGCCCAGAGAATACTGCTTCGAGTACAGGCAGCTCAGGCACAGATGGCAGAACGCCCGCATGAAGTAGTTCTCGCCCAGCAGCTGGTTGTTCAGGGATTCCCCTTCGGGCACCATCTCAATGATGGAGTTGGTCGAGTAGATGATCTTGTAGCAGCACCACCAGAAATAGTAGGAGTGCTTCAGCTCAGGGGTATCGTTGAAACAGGCCGAGTTATAGATGGGAGACGACGTGGTGCCGGACAGCATGGCGTTGTCTCCGCGCATCTCGGCCATATGGTTCCACAGTTTGATGAACGTGAGACCATTATCCGACTTGCCCCTGTATTCCATCGGGCTTTTGAACATGGCGTAGTTGCCGTCCGTGGAGTACACGGCGGAACCGGGGTCGTTCTTGAACTGGGTGGAGGTCATGGTATCGCTGCGATAGAGATCCATGTCGCATCCGCCGAGGACGAAGATGCCGGCCAAAAGCAGGAATATGTCAAGTCTTCTTGCCATGAACCTGAACAATTAGAACTTCACGTCAATACCCATGGAAATGGACATCGGGACCGGATAGTTGTTGCTGTAAGATCCGGCCAGGCTCCAGGAAGTAGCTTCCAGGCGCACCTCAGGGTCCATGCCCGAGAAACGGGAGAGAGTGAGGATGTTGTCCGCGCTCACGAACACCTTGGCACCGGACATGCCGATACGCTTGATGGCGTTCTTGGGCAGGTCGTAGCTGAGGGTGACGTTACGCAGGCGGAAGAAGCTGCCGTCTTCGAGCTGACGGGAAGAAGGCTTGCAGGAGTTCTTGTTGCCGTTCAGGACAAGACGCGGGTGGGTGGCGGCGTAGTTGAGACCGTCCGGGTCTCCGGCCTTCCAACGGATCCAACCCAGGCCATTGTCGTGGGACATCTGGTTGTAGTCGGTATAGGCACCGTCAGAGTCCATGACGCAACGGGTGTAGTTGAAGATTTTGTTGCCGACGATGAAACTGCCGTTCGCGCTGAGGGTGAGACCCTTCCAGCTGAAGGCCATGTTGATGCCGCCGCTGAACAGCGGGGAAGCGGTGCCCACGAACTGAGGCGTGGCCAGGGCATAGTCGGAAGTCTCGGAGATCGAGCCGTCCTCATTGACATGCTCCCAAACAGGGTCGCCGTTCTCGATATTCACGCCCACCCACTTGGGGATGAACCAGGAATAGATGTCACGGCCCACGGAAATCTTCTGGTTGTAGCCGGAAGAAGTGGTCTGGAGGATGTCGTCGGGGGTGCCGTCTCCGTCTCCGTCCGGAAGTTCGATCACGCGGTTCTGGTTGAAGCCGATGTTGAAGCCGGCATCCCAGCGGAAGTCTCCGATCTTGAGGAGAGAACCGTCGATGGCGAATTCAATACCGCGGTTGCGCACGGTTCCGCGGTTGTCCATGAACTCGAAGAAGCCCGTGGAGGTGGCGGTAGGAACAGCCAGCAGCAGCTTGGTGTTGATGGTGTTATAGAGGTCAACGGTGACGTTGACGTTGTTCTTGATGGTGGCGTCCAGACCGAGGCTGGTCATGTAAGCCTCTTCCCAACCCAGATGGGGGTTGGCCTGCTGGGAAAGGACGGCGGCGGTGATGCCTTCGTAGTTGGCGCTCAGAACATAGGTGTCCTGATAGCGGAAAGCGGCGATGCTGTCGTTACCGGTCTTACCGAAACCGGCGCGGAACTTCAGGAAGCTCAGGAAGTTCTGGTTCTTCATGAATTTCTCGTTGGAGACGATCCATGCGCCGGAAACGCCGGGGAAGTAACCGCCGCGGTTCAGCGGACCGAACTTGTAGCTCTCATCGTAACGGATGGAAGCGGTGAAGATGTACTTGCCCATCAGGGAGTACTGGGCCTGGGCCAGGAGCGCCCAAGTGCGGGTGTTGTAGTCGTAACCGGAGGATTCGATGGTGCTGGGGGCGCAGTTGCTGATGGAGCGCTGACCGGCAGGCATGTTCTTACCTTCCGTGGAGAGACTGCGGGAGTAGCCCTCGCCGTATTCCCAACCGACAATCGCGCTCACGTCGTGAATGTCGTTGAAGACATTGTGGAACTTGAGGAGATTCGTGGTGCCCCATCCGTTCCACTCTCCGTCGGAATTGGAGAGGTGGCCGTTGTTGGCGTAAGAGGGAGACTGGGTACGGGGATCGATGTAAGACTCCCAGAAATCGTTGGTGGAGTCGTAGCGGTTATTGGACGTGAAGCTGAGCCAGTCCGTGATGTTCCAGATGAACTGGAGGTCGGCCACGAGGCTCTCGCCGCGTCCCTTGCTATAGTTGTAAAGCTCGTTGTGGAGGATGTTGTACTTGTCATGGGAGTACCAGGGCAGGCCGTTGTCAGAGCGCTTGGGCTCATTCACGAGCAGGACCTCGTCGGTGATGTTGCCATCGGCGTCAATCACGTACGGGATATCCCAAGGCAGCGCGCGGTAGGCGCACTCCAGGGTCACGTAGGAGGATTCTTCACGGGAAGCGGTGCGCTTGTAGTTCAAGCGGGTGTTCATCGTGAGGCGGTCGGTAATGGCCGTGGAGAGGTTGACGCGGGCGGAAGTCCGCTTGTAGTTCGTATTGACGAGCGTACCATTCTCATTGTAGTGGTCCAGGCTCACATAGTAGTTGGTGCGGCCGTTGCGGCCACCTACGGAAGCATAGTAATTCTGGACGTTACCCAGGCGGAAGCTGCTGTTCACCCAGTCGAAATCTTGCTGGAGGAGCGATTCGGGACGCTGGCTCGGGAAGATCGTCTTGGAATACATCTGCTTCTGCGTGTAGTAGAGTTCCTCGGAATTCATGGCCTTGAAACGGCCGGTGAGGGCCTTCTTGATGCCATAGGAAGCCTTCAGGTTTACGATGGGCTTGTCCTGTTTCGCGTTCTTGGTGGTGACCACGATGACGCCGCCGGCCGCGGCTGCACCATAAAGGGCAGTGGCGGAAGCGTCCTTCAGAACGGAAATGGTTTCAACGTCGTTGGGGTTGAAGTCGCCACCGGCAACACCGTCGACCACATACATCGGATCGGCGCCGGCCGTGATGGAACCGGTACCGCGGATACGAATGGAGGCGGATGAACCAGGCTGGCCGCTGGCGTTCATGGCCACGACACCGGCCACTTTGCCCTGCAGCATGTTTCCAATATCGGGGGATGCGACGTTGTTGAGTTTTTCACCGCTCATGGAGACGACGGCGCTGGAGATTTCGGCCTTCTTCTGGGTGGTATAACCCAGAACAACGACCTCATCGAGGGCCTCCGTTTCAGGATTGAGTGTCACATTGATGACACTCCTGCCGTTCACGGCTTCAGAGATGCTGACATAGCCCAGGGAAGAGAAGGTGATGGTCGCATTAGCGGGCGCCTGGATGACATACTTTCCGTCGTAGTCGGTAACGGTGCCGTTACCGCCGGGAAGCATGACGCCCACCCCGATAAGGGGCTGTCCGTCCGTGGCGTCCTTAACCTGGCCCGAGACCGTGATCTGTTGGGCCGTTGCAGGGATCGCAAGCACGGCGGCCGCGACGACTGCAAGCAGGTAGGAGTAGATTTTTCTCATGGCGAGATCTATTGGTTATTACTGATAAATGATGATAATTGATGTTCTCGTTTTTCAGAGCTATAGCAG
>JAEEGL016792564.1_pt1 | contig 13048 bp, 12 predicted proteins | sample 9134231 | NCBI WGS metagenome assembly JAEEGL01 (sample SAMN16246548, study PRJNA631951) | gut metagenome | biome: gut microbiome; feature: rumen; material: fiber-attached | host: Bos | place: Iran: Karaj | collected 2018-10 | reverse complement strand
CTGCGTAATCAAAGGTAAGCTGAGGCAAAAAGGTTACAACTCGACAAATCCCGTAGCAGTCGGCGATATTGTCGAGTTTGACATTTCTATAGAGCCCGCGACAATCGCCAGCATACACGAACGACGCAACTGCATAATCCGCAAATCGACCAACCTCTCGAAGCAGTCGCACATCATCGCCGCCAACATCGACCAGGCGGTATTCGTATTCACAATGCACCACCCCGAAACCACAACCGTTTTCCTCGACCGCTTTCTAGTTGCGGCAGAATCGTACAGCATACCTACCATAATCATCTTCAACAAGATAGACATCTACAAGCCTGAGGAATTCGACCAAGTTGCCGAACTTATGGCAACCTACGCCGAAATTGGATACAAAGTACTTGATGTTTCGGTGACGAAAAATCACAATATAGATGCTGTACGCGAAATCCTGAAGGACAAGGTAAGCCTAATTTCGGGACAAAGCGGAGTGGGAAAAACCTCGATTGTGAATGCAGTGTCGGGACTGAACCTCAAGACAGCAAGCATTTCGGAGTCGCACGACTCGGGCAAGCACACCACTTCGTTTGCTCAAATGCTACCTCTCGACTTTGGCGGTTACATTATTGACACTCCTGGAGTTCGCGCATTCGGACTTGTAGAACTTGAACGCAACTGCATCTCGCATTATTTCCCCGAAATCTTCAAGACTGCCGAGAACTGCCGCTTCTACAACTGCACCCACACCAACGAACCTGGCTGCGCCGTGAAGGAAGCTGTCGAAAACGGAGAAATCGCTTGGAGCAGATACCACTCGTACACCAACATTTTCTTCGACGAGGACGCAAAACACAGACGAGAAGATTATTGAAAACAATAAGATAGCAAAAAAGATAAAAAAAGCCGTCCATACAGACGGCTTTTCAATATCATAAAATCAATTTTTACATTGTTCTGCCTGGATATACTTCCAAAGCGTGCTTCAAAACCTCGATTGCATTCTTGAGGTCTTCGATCTTGAGGACGTATGCAACGCGGACTTCGTTCTTGCCAAGGCCTGGAGTGTTGTAGAAGCCAGTTGCAGGAGCAACCATTACGGTCTGTCCGTTGTACTGGAATTCTTCGAGCATCCATTTTGCGAACTTGTCGGCATCGTCGATAGGCAGCTTAACTACAGTGTAGAAAGCACCCTTTGGATTTGGACAATATACGCCAGGGATTTCGTTCAAGCCCTTAACCATAAAGTTACGGCGAGCAATATACTCATCATAAACTTCGTGGAAGTATTCTGCCGGAGTATCGAGAGCAGCCTCAGCAGCAACCTGACCGAATGACGGCGGGCAAAGACGTGCTTGAGCAAACTTGGTGGCAGTTGCGATGACTTCCTTGTTCTTGGTAACCAAGCAACCAACGCGAACACCGCACATGCTGTAACGCTTCGAAACCGAGTCCATCATGATGACGTTCTGCTCGATTCCTGGAATCTGCATTGTCGAAAAGTGCTTGTGACCGTCGTAGCAGAATTCACGGTAAACCTCGTCGGCATACAGGTAAAGATCGTGCTTCTTAACGATTTCTGCCAACTGGAAGAGCTCTTCCTTTGAATAAAGGTAACCAGTCGGGTTGTTAGGATTGCAGATTACAATACCTTTGGTCTTAGGAGTTATAACCTTTTCGAACTCTTCGATTGACGGAAGAGCAAAGTCGTTCTTTATGCTTGAAGTGATAGGCTTGATAACCACGCCTGCCTGCATTGCAAAACCATTGTAGTTTGCGTAGAAAGGTTCTGGAACAATCACTTCTTCGCCTGGGTTGAGGGTAGTCATGAAAGCAAATACGATAGCTTCCGAACCGCCAGTGGTGATGAGCATGTCGTTTTCGGTAACGTCGATGCCAATCTTCTGGTAGAATGCAGCCAATTTCTTCCTGTACGAAGCATTTCCAGCTGTATGACTATATGCTATAACCTTATCGGTCATGTTCTTAACTGCCTCCAAAGCAACTTCTGGAGTCTTAATGTCGGGCTGACCGATGTTAAGATGATAAACCTTTACACCTCTTGCTTTTGCTGCGTCTGAATAGGGAACCAATTTACGAATTGGCGACGACGGCATGTTTTTTCCTTTTTCTGATATCTGTGGCATATCTGTTTAATTTATAATTTATTTTATTAAAACTTTATTTCTTTACTTGTTTTACTTCATTCGACTTGGAATCCTGAGGTATTGTCTTTTCAATTACCTTTTTAGAATCCGCATCATCGACCTTTTTTTCTACTGGCGACACTACATTATTAGCATTAGGAGAAAGTATAGTTCCTCTTATTTCCAATTGAATAGGATTTTCTTCTCCATCAATATAAACCTTGATAGTCTTGGTAAACTTGCCTATCCTATTGCTGTCGTATTTAACTTTTATAGTACCTTTCTTCTTCTTAGCAACTGGTTCCTTTGGCCAGTCGGCAGCAGTACAACCACACGAAGTCTTTACGTTAGTAAGCGTTACGGGTTTCTTGCTAATATTCTTGAAAGTAAACACACAACTTGCATCACCGCCTTTTTCTAAAGAGCCAAAATCGTGAACCAACTTGTCGAACACTATGCTGGAACGCTTCTCAACTTTCTCATTTTGAGTTTCGGGAGGGGTTGCAGACGCCTTCTTTACAACCTTTTCCTGTGAAAATGCAATACCTGCTAACAGCATGATTGCTACAATAAAAAATATCTTTTTCATGACTTATAATTTTTTACAAAGGTAGAGTAATTTTTGATTCAATGATTCAAAAAATCAACAAATGTTTATGGGGACGAGAATGTTTGAAGTTGTTTGAGGTGGTTTGAGGTGGTTTGAGGTGGTTTGAGGTGGTTTGAGGTTGTTTGAGGTTGTTTGAGGTTGTTTGAAGTTGTTTGAAGTGGTTTGAGGTTGTTTGAAGTGGTTTGAGATTAGAAACGGGAAAAATAGAAACAACCTTTCAAACGAGCGTCAGCCCATCAAACTCTCAAACGCCGAAGGCATTCAAACGGCGTCAGCCATTGAAACGGGCGTCTGCCCATCAAACTCTCAAACGCCAAAGGCATAGAAACGGCGTAGCCTCAGAAACTTAGAAACGGCGAAGCCATTGAAACGTGCGTAGCACATAGAAACGGCGTCAGCCATTGAAACTACTTACCGTAGTCTTACTTTGGAACCTTCAACCGGCTGAACGCCCTGCTCCCAACCGTTCAGCTTGTACAAGCTATTTATCTTGACGGCATATTTCTGCGAAATATCGCGCATAGTCTCACCTCGAGACACAACGTGTTCCGCATATTTCTTTTCTGCCTTGTTGCGTTTAGGCTTCAAGTAGATGATTTCACCCGCTTTAACTTTACATTTCTTGGGCAGGTCGTTGTACTTGGGCAACTGCCACGGAGCCATACCAAGTTTGCGAGATAGCACCTCGATGTCCATATCATACTTCAAAACAATGTACTGTGTATTGTTGTTCGAGCCGAGCGAATATTCTGTCATGCTGAGTTCGAAACCGTTGGAAGTATAATATCTCGTAGGCTTTGAAGCCGAAGCTTCTGCATTATCGGCCAATACGTTATTGTCGGGCAGCACCACTGCCGGCACAAATGTTCCAGAATCGTACTGGGCAAGGTTATACCTTTCTATAATCTCAATCAGACGTGTCGCATAAGTCGGGCTGGTTGCGTACCCTGCCTTTTTCAATCCGGTTGCCCATCCCTTATAATCCTTTATATCGAGTTGGAACAAAGAAGCATAACGCTGGTTATTACGAAGAAAATCTGAATGGTCGCGGAACGACTCCGAGGCATTATGGTACATGCGGAAACATTCGTTTTTTGCATCGTCGTCAACATACATTTTTCCCCCAGTCCAGTCGGAATGGCATTTTATACCAAAATGGTTGTTACCTTTTATCGAAAGCTGCGAAGTTCCGCTTCCCGATTCAAGAATTCCCTGAGCCAAAGTAATGCTGGCGGGAACCCCAGTTCTAGTCATCTCCTCGACGGCAACCTGACAATATTTCTTAATATACTCTTCCTGAACCGATTGTGCATAGCTCATCGGCAACACGAAAAACAATATTACAACCAACAGCAATTTTCTCATCGCGCAGTTTTTAAGACGATAAAAATAATACCCCGTCGGACAACAAGTTCACACTACAATTTGAAAATATCAACAGATACAAGTTAAAAGCATTGTTTGGTAGATTCGATGATTTGAAAAATTTTCAAATACCATCTTATTTTTGTAAACTTGCGGCATGAAATTGTTTGGCAAAATAGCGCTTTTTATCATTACTTCCTGCATAATTGCATCATGCAACAGCAGCAAGAACCTTACCGATAGCACACCCATCGAAACATACATACCATGCTTCGAAGAGGGAAAATCAGACAACCATTTCTACCGGGCAAGCGCAAATGCGACCTCTAGCAACATAGGCATAGCCAAAGAAAAAGCAATAGCAGAAGCAAAAGCACTGATAGCCAAACAAATAATGGACAGAGCAAAATCGGCAGCAAACCAATATGCAACAGAAATGCAAATCACGGACAAACAAGCATTTATAAAAAGAATTGAACTGGTCTCAATCAAGACTGCTGACATAACGCTAAAAGGGCTAGTTCCCTTTTGCGAAAAATATAGCGAAGCAAACGACAGATACACAGCATACGTTTCTGTCGAAATCGGCAAACAAAGAGTCGCAGAAGAACTTAACCGACAGATAACCAATGCCATCCCCGATTTTGACAATGAAAAATTCGGGACAATGTTCGGCAGTTTCGACAAATAAGGGAAAAACGATATTGGACTTCCCTACCCCATTTAAAACACTAATAATCAATGTTTAGCAATTTTGTTTATAAATATATTTACTAAATCGTGCATAAAAATAAGAGATTTAGTAAATATGATTTAATTGTACTTACTAAAATATGTATAAAAAATATTGTTTTAGTAAAAATATTATATATATATTTGCGTAATAAAATAATATAATACTATGAGTAGTAAGATTATAGGTAGAAAGAGAGAATTAGCTATATTAGAAGAATGCTATAAATCAGACGGTTCCGAATTTATAGCAATATATGGCCGTCGCCGTGTAGGCAAGACATACATGATACGTCAGGCATTAGGTTCTCGATTCTCATTATATGTCACCGGTCTGGCAAACGGAAAGAAAAAGGAACAGCTATGCAACTTCTGTCAGGCTGTATCGCAATACCTTAACATCGACTACGTTGCGGCCGAGAACTGGATGCAAGCCTTTCGTTTCCTCAGCGAAGCAATTCGCAATAATGAAGAGTGCCGAGGAAAAAAAGTCCTGTTCATTGACGAAATGCCGTGGATGGACACCCCGCAATCCGACTTCCTTATGGCTCTCGAATGGTTCTGGAACTCGTTTGCTTCGGCTCGCGACGACATAATGTTAATAGTATGCGGGTCGGCTACTACATGGATAACCAACAAGATAATACACAACCACGGAGGTCTATACGGACGACTTACGAGCAAAATCCACCTAAAGCCATTTACATTAGCAGAATGTGAAGAATTTTACGCAATGAAGAAAATTGTTATGAAACGGCACGAACAACTTATGGCATATATGATTTTTGGCGGAATTCCATACTATCTCAACTACCTTAAGCACGACCAAAGCCTCGACCAGAACGTAAATAGGCTTTGCTTTGCAGAAAACGCCATACTAAAGAATGAATACCACGACTTATATAGGTCGCTGTTCAATAGTCCCGAAAAATATATTGCAGTGGTAAACGCACTTGCAGGCAAAAGCAGCGGCATGAACCGTAACGAACTATGTAAAACGGCAAAACTTCAGCCTTCGGGAGCAACAACCAAAATCCTCGAAGACCTCGAACTATGCGGATTTATCCGTAGCTTCAACGGACTTGGCAAAGGAAGGAAAAACAGAATGTACCAATTTGTTGACTTCTTTTCGCTTTTCTATCTCAAATTCATGGCAAACAACGGCAAGGACAAGAATTTCTGGACACATATTATAAATACACCAACATACAACACTTGGAGTGGATACGCATTCGAACAAGTATGTCTCGCCCATACCGAACAGATAAAGAAGGCATTAGGAATCTCGGGCATACTTACAAACGTTGCATCGTGGCGGAGCAATGCAAAAAGGTCGGCAGCACAAATCGACCTCGTAATCGAACGAGCCGACAAGATGATAAACCTCTGCGAAATGAAATACTCTACGAAGCCATACACAATAACAAAGTCATATTCTGCATCCCTAGAGCGGAAAAAATGGGCCTTCGAAGAAGAAACGAAAACAAAATATGGCATCTTCCAAACTATGATAACTACCTACGGAGTCTCCAAGAAAGGTTATTTCGGATCGGTAGACTGCGAAGTCATAATGGATGACCTATTTATAAAATGAACAAAATCATTTTTATAAAACATTAATAATCAATGTTTAGCAATTTTATTTATAAATAAAATTACTAAATCTCACATAAAATAATATGATTTAGTAAAAAAGTTTTTAAGATAAACTACTGAATCACATACAAAACTACACGATTTAGTAATGTCAAAATTCGAAAATTGTTTTCTTAAAACACCATCAAATCCATTTTCCGTATTACCTTTGCAAACAAATACATTCGGCTATGACAACACGAGAACTTTTAGAAAAGTACCCCCTCGAAAAGGAAGACATCATACAACTTCTGTCAACAACGGGCAATGACATGCAAATGCTTTTCCGCAAAGCACAGGAAGTAAAATTTTCGGTACTCGACAACAACGTTCACCTGCGCGGACTCATCGAATACAGCAACAAGTGCCGCAAGTCGTGCCTATACTGCGGTGTCCGCAGCAACAACAAGAATATTGAACGATATACACTTACCGACGATGAAGTCATAGAATGTGCAAAACTTTCGCACAAACTCGGCTATGGTTCGGTTGCAATACAAAGCGGCGAACGCAGCGACCGCGATTTCACCGACAAAATAACAACGCTTATCAAGCGCATCAAGGAAATCGACGGCGGATCACTTGGCATAACTCTTTCGCTTGGCGAACAATCCGACGAAGTATATCGCCAATGGTTCGAGGCTGGCGCTCACCGATACTTGCTCAGAATAGAATCGTCGAACGAAGAATTGTACTACAAGATTCACCCTCACGACGAACGCCACGACTTCAACAAGCGACTTGCCTGCATCGATTCTCTAATTTCTATAGGCTACCAAACTGGCACGGGCGTAATGGTCGGACTTCCATTCCAGACAATCGAAAATCTTGCCGACGACCTCCTGTTTTTCAAACAGAAAGACGTTGCAATGGTTGGCATGGGACCATTTATCCCACACCCCGACACTCCGCTGTACAAATATGCCGACCAGATACCGCCGGTACAAGAAAGAATGGACATGACATTAAAGATGATAGCGATTCTCCGCCTGATGATGCCAGAAATAAACATGGTGGCTGCCACCGCAAACCAGACCATCGACCCAATGGGACGCGAAAAGGCGATAATGGCTGGAGCAAACGTCATAATGCCAAACCTTACACCTAACGAATACCGCGAGGACTATCTCATATATCCCGATAAAGCTTGCGTGAGCGACAAACCCGAAGAATGCTTCTCGTGCCTCGACATACGCATGAAGGCAATAGGACACAAAATCCTATACAACGCCTGGGGCGATTCGGTTGCTTTTACAAAGAAAAAGAAATAAATTATTGTTTCACAAAGGTATATGTAATCTTTCCGCCTTCGGTCTTGTTGCCCGAAATCTTTGAGAAAGCCGATTTGAGCGCAGCAGTACGTGCAGCATTCGTCAAACACTCGACATCGGCAGTTAGGTTCGACGACACAACTTCTGCCGACGCAACCTTTCCGCTCGAGGCTACCGAAATCCGAACGACAACAACCCCACTGCCTTCGCAAGTAAAAACAGGCACGTGCAAGTACGATGCTTCGCGTTGCTTGTTGTCGAGTTCGGCATACACCAGGGCTGGTCCCGACTTTACCATATTGCGCGGCTTGTTGTCTGATTTGTATTGCTCCATGCGCGACTGGTCGATGTAATCCTCGTAGGTTCGGTTTTGCGCATCGTTGTAGTCGTCACCGTATTTCTCGCGCAGGAACTGCTCTTCGTACCTTGCCTTCATATCGGCTTCCGACATCGACTGTCCAGCCGACGGCTGGTAGGTGCGTGTCCCCGAATAATTCGAACCTGTAATTCCAAGATTTTGCAAATATTGGTCAATCTGCTCGTCGGTCATCATTTCTTCGTCAGCTTCCGACGACTGCTTGTCATCCATCTCAAAGTCCTGCGGGTCGATTATGATATAGCTTTCAGGTTCTTTTTGTATCACGCCAATCTTGCAGGCAAGACACACGCATATCACAATCAAGTGAAAGAGAATTGTTCCAAGTATTCCGTTAATATTTCTGCGAAAAAAAGACAACGCCAAAAGTTTTGCACAAAAGTAAATAAAATTCGTCGCACTCAAAAAAAACTACGTCAAATGTTTTTTACGGTGCATTTCTGTAAAAAAACTTTTATTCGATCGAAAATTTATACCCCCAAAAACACTTTTATTGCAATATACATCCAAAACAACCAAACAAAACTATTGTTATATCAATTATTACAAATAAATTTGTGCCCGAATTGAATTTGGTATGGAAGGACTTATACTCAACGTATATAAAAAATGTAAAACGCAAAAGACAATTATCACAAGAATAAAAATTAACCTATGAGAAACATAAAATTCATAATTTCAATCATCGCACTATGCACAATGGCAATATATTGCTCAGCACAAAAGGCCGAGAATTTCAAAACATTTTGGAAAACATTTGTTGCCGATTCCGTTTTTCAGAAGGAGCGCACGCAATTTCCGCTCACATACATGTATTACCAATATGGAGAAATAGAAGAAGAGCACGATGATCTGATAACAGAAAAAATATCCGCCGACGATTGGTGGTTCCTCATTCTCGAAGACCAATATTCCAAAAACAAATTCAAAAAAGAGAACGACAGATACATTGTCGAACAAGTTGGAATCGAAAACGGCATTTACATAATATTCACCTTTGCCGCCATCGACGGCAAATGGTATTTGATAAAGATTTTTGACCAAAGCATATAAGCATTTCCGTCTTTTTTGCTTTGTAACAATATAAGTTAACACTAAATATAATTGCACAATAATAGTGCAAAAGCACTCAACATTTATGCAAATCGTAAAATACTATTTTATGAATTACATAAAAATTAGGCTAATTTTATGCAAATCGTAAAATCAAAGTTTATAACTGCGCATTATAAATGCTGGAATCGGTTGTATAAAGCACTTATCAAGTAAAGTATTCAATCAGTCCTATTATGCAGGGAGGAATGAAAAAGAACTGGACGGCATAGCCGAGAGCGGTAACAACACGACTACCAGCCAAATCCACACGGCTCTTAATCCAGAACCAGCGTGGTGGCACAGTATCTGCCCAACCTACAATGCCGACAATAAGTCCAAAGACTGCCGCCACACCTCCCAATACAAGTGACAATGTAGAAGGATCTTCTATAAGGTACAATGCCCCTAGAATGACCATTATCGGACTGATGAACTGAAATATCCAAAGAAATATTGCCATATTACTGCATTATGATGTTGCTTGTGTGCAAAAATAACAAAAAAATTGATAACATCAAGATTATAACATTCAATTTGTCTTATAACAGAACGACCATTCTCAACTTGAACCGTTGCATTTTTTGCAACAGTTGATTCTCAGACTTCAAGTTTCTCTTATTCATCTGGCTGATATAATATTATTTCGTTCTTGCCATACATACAATTAAGTCACCACGTATTTTGAGACAATTTTATTTGCAAATTACTAAAATCCACAAAACAAAACTATTGTCATATCAATTATTACAAATAAATTTGTAGCCAAATTAAATTTCAGATGGAAGAACCTACACTCAACGCACATAACAAGGACGAATTTCCGCCAGCACACACCGCCGAGCATATACTCAACCAGACAATGGTACGCACTTTCGGATGCTCGCGCTCGCGCATAAACCACATCGAACGCAAGAAAAGCAAGTGCAACTACGACCTTGACTTCTGCCCCACCGACGAGCAAATTCGCGCCGTAGAAGCCAAAGTGAACGAAATTATTGCGCAGAACCTGCCTGTTGAAACAAAATTCGTCTCGCGCAACGAACTGCCGCCGTCAATCGACATCAGCCGTCTGCCCGAAGATGCAAGCGAAACACTTCGCCTTGTATATGTGGGCGACTACGACGTGTGCCCCTGTCTTGGAAACCATGTGAAAAGCACAGCAGAAATCGGTAGTTTCCGCATCACGAGCACAAGCTACAACGAAGGGATTTTCAGGATAGTATTCAGAGTGTCACCAGCAAACGAGGAATAAAATGGACAATACACAGCACAACGACGTTTTCGGACTTTGCCTAAAGGCCTACCAAGAAGGCGACAAGAGGGCACGCATCACTGTTCGCACCGACATAGCCGAAACCGACTATCTTCCAGCAAGCTATCTCTTCCGCGGATTCGACAAGATGCCCGAACACGAGAAAACCGCTCTCCTCGAAGCAAAAGGCAAAGTACTCGACATTGGTGCCTGCGCAGGCTCGCACTCGCTGTACCTGCAAGAAGAAAGCTTTGATGTAACTGCCCTCGACATATCCGAAGGATGCTGCGAAGTGATGCAGAAACGCGGTGTGAAAAAGGTCGTCTGCAAAAACATCTTCGACTATAACGCCGAAAAATTCGACACTATATTCCTGCTGATGAACGGCATCGGCATGGCTGGAACATTACCCGAATTACCGAAGCTTCTCTCCCACCTGAAATCGTTGCTCAACGATGGCGGACAAATAATTTTCGACTCGTCGGACCTGCAATACCTGTATTTGGAAGACGACGGTTCGATGAATATTCCGCTCGGTGGAAAATATTACGGAGAACTTGTTTACGACATTTCGTTCCACAAGCAAAGTTCGGGCAAATTCAACTGGTTCTTTGCCGATCCGTATTCCGTTGAGGATTATGCTGAACAATGCGGATTGAAAATGGAAATCATACAATTGGGCGAACACTACGACTATGCCGCAAGGCTGACAATAGACTAGGCGAGAAGGCTAAAAGCCATTTGTACAGGCGCAATTCATTGCGTCTCAGAAACGGGCGTAGCCCATCAAACGCCACAGGCATTCAAACTCAGAAACGGGCGTAGCCCATAGAAACGGCGAAGCCACAGAAACGGCGAAGCCTAGTCGAATGAAACTCCTGCATAGTTTGCGGCCTCAATCATAGCCTTGTACTCGTCGGCTGTAGGAGTAATCATATACCTGAGCGGATTTACCTGCTTGCCGTTAATTAGAACTTCGTAGTGCAAATGCGGACCAGTCGACATTCCAGTGCTTCCGACTTTGCCAATAAGCTCGCCACGCTTTACATGCTGACCTTTCTTTACGAGGATCTTGCTCAAGTGAGCGTATCGCGACGAAAGTCCGTCAACCTTATGGTCTATTTCAATCATATTGCCGTAGCCGTGATTATCGCCATCAGCAGTCACAACAACACCATCGCCTGCAGCATAAACAGGAGTGCCTGTTGCGGCATTCATATCAATACCGGTATGCATACGCAAGAAATGAAGCACTGGGTGCATACGATAGCCAAAATATGAGCCAATGCTTGTAAGGTCACCAGGACGAATCGGCTGGAATATAGGCAGTGATGAACTTACTTTTTCACGATGCTTAATTTCATCAATTATAGTAACATACGACATGCTCTGCACATTCATTTTCGACTCAATGCGGTCGAGTTTCTTTGCCACGCTTTTTACAAGGTCGGAAGTCTCGTAGCCATCATATTTCGAATAAGCATCGGAACCGCCAATACCAGCATTTCGTATAGTGCAAGGAATCGTATCTTGTTCAAACAAAGAACGATAAATATAATTATCGCGCTTTGCCATTTCGTTCAGAAGGCTATCGCTCTGTTCGAGACGGCGTCCCATCTCCTTGAAATTTTTCTCCAGATATTCATTTTCGGAGCGCAAAATACGTTCTTCTGGCGACTCAAACACCACTATATACAAGAACATTATGATCGCACCGAATATCAACGACGAAATCGTGTATGGAATCATCCTGCCGAGGAATTTCTTGAAACTGAATTTCACCTCCTCGTACTGCAACGACTCGCGGTTGAACTTATATTTTTTCTTAAACAGCTTCATCTTTTTGCGATGAGTTTTTAACAAAAAACGGTGCAAAATTAACAATATTGTTTAATTTTGCAAAATTTTTGAAACTGAATATAAAAATAGTATTGATAATCAATATATTAACAAATGGACTCAAAAGAAATAAGAGCAAGATTCAAGAGTTACTTCGAGAAAAACGGACATAAGATTGTTCCGAGTTCCTCGATGATAGTAAAGGGCGACCCCACCCTGATGTTTACCAACGCAGGTATGAACCAGTTCAAGGATATTTTCCTCGGAATACGCAAGCCCGAATCGCTTCGCGTAGCCGACTCGCAGAAATGTCTGCGCGTTTCGGGAAAGCACAACGACCTTGAGGATGTAGGACACGACACCTACCATCACACAATGTTCGAAATGCTTGGCAACTGGTCGTTTGGCGACTACTTCAAGGAAGATGCGATACGCCTTGCATGGAACTTGCTTACCGAAGAATACGGAATCGACAAGAACCGTCTGTATGTGACAGTTTTCGGTGGTGACCCGAAGGAAAACCTCGACATCGACCACGAAGCCGAAAACTTCTGGCTGAAATATGTCCCGAAAGACCGCATTATCTACGGTTCGAAGAAGGATAACTTCTGGGAAATGGGCGACCAAGGCCCCTGCGGACCATGCTCCGAAATTCACATCGACCTGCGCGACGACGACGAGCGTGCAAAAGTCGCAGGTGCAGAACTTGTAAACAAGGATAATCCGCAAGTGATTGAAATATGG
>JAEEGL013665931.1_pt1 | contig 13048 bp, 9 predicted proteins | sample 9134231 | NCBI WGS metagenome assembly JAEEGL01 (sample SAMN16246548, study PRJNA631951) | gut metagenome | biome: gut microbiome; feature: rumen; material: fiber-attached | host: Bos | place: Iran: Karaj | collected 2018-10 | reverse complement strand
GATAAATTTAAATTTGAACTTCAAATTGATACAGATGATGCTAATGCATTTTGGATTAATGATGAGAGTGAGGCAGAAATAATAAATGATTAATATTGTATTATATGAACCAGAAATTCCTGGAAATACTGGAAATATAATGAGAACTTGTGTTGCAACTAATTCTAAATTGCATTTAATAAAACCATTAGGATTTTCTTTAGAAGATAAATATGTAAAGAGAAGTGCAGTTAATTATTTAGAACATTTAGATTATACTGTATATGAAAATTGGGATGATTTTAAATCAAAAAATAATGGTACTTTTTATTATTTAACTAGATATGGTAAAAAACCACATACTTCATTTGATTATTCTGATATAGATGAAAATATATATTTAGTCTTTGGTAAAGAAAGTACAGGAATACCAAAAGAAATATTAAGAAATGATTTAGATCATTGTATGAGAATACCTATGACTGATAAAGTTAGAGCACTTAATTTATCTAATAGCGTTGCTATTATGGTATATGAAGTTTTAAGACAACAAGAATTTAATAATTTATTATTTAAGGAACCTCATAAAAGTGAAGATTTTATAACAGAAGACTAGAAAGTGTAAAGTATAGCAAATATATTGACATTTTAATGATTTCGTTGTATTATAATTGTATCAATAAAGAGAGGAGAATGAATATATGAATTTTTTAGAATCTGTAAATTTAGATGTTTGTGGAGGTAATCTTATTTGGGTTATTCAAATATTAAGAGTAATTATTAGAGTTATTCAAATTGCTGCACCACTTGCATTAATTATCTTTGGATCATTAGATTTCTTTAAAGCAATTATTGCTGGAGATGAAAAAGAAATGAAGATGAAGAGAAAACCATTTATAGGAAGATTAGTAGCTGCAGTTATTATTTTATTAATGCCTATGCTTGTAAACTTAATAATGAAAACAGTTGCTAGTAACGCAAATAATGCATTTGCTAGATGTTGGACAGAAGCTGGATCAAGTTGGACAATAAATCTTCCAAGTGATTCAGGAGAAGCTTGGGATTAAAAGATACTTTAAGTATCTTTTTTTTTAGTTTAAAATATGTTATTATATTTATATTAAGAAGAGATAAGTGAGGGTTTTTATGAGAAAAAACTTTAAGTATTTTTTATTACTTTTATTATTACTAATACCTTTTGTTAAAGTAAGTGCAAATGATTTAGCTTCAACTGAGCCAAAGTCAGGATATAGATGTTATCTTGTTTGTAAGAAACCTAGTTGCTCTGACAAAATTGTTTTGTATACAAATAGAGATATGAGTAATACCAAAACAATAATATATAATGTTGATCCAGAAAAAGGTCGTACAGAGGAAATACAAGATGATAATTTTGGTATAAATCTTTTTGCCAAAACAATCCAATATCCAGATAAAGAAGTAGGAGACTATCATAGCATTTCTGAATACTATAATAAGGGTATTAACGGTAACCTTGGAAATCCAGTACAAGAAGCTTTGACATATGTCCAAAATGGAATTAAAGCTAAAAAAGGTGATAAATATGATGATACAATATCTAAATTTAGCAGTTATGATGAAAATTCTGATATTTCACCTTATGCTTGTATAATTGCAGGAGAAACTATTGATGTAGCTGATAGCAATGGTGGTTCATTACATACTGAAAATTTTCAATTCTTTTATGAAAAAAATGGTAATACAGAAAAAAGTCAAGGAACAAAAGTTTTTAATTTATCTTTTTATGATGAATGGAATAGACCAAACATAGATGATTGGTTACTATTAGAGGGTGCAGGTTTTTATGAATTAGCAACAGTTTGGACAGAAGATATGGATCCTCATGGTGGATGGGTTAATTTTTCAAATGATGATATCTTGGATATACCATCATTAGATTCATCTGACGTTCAAGATTTAATGGATAACAAAAACTATTTCAGTGGTAATTCTGGTAAAGAAAAAAGCGCTAAAATAAATGATTTAATTGATAAAATAAATGTTGAATTTATTGCCCATGGTGATATCACTCATGATAAATTAATTGAATTAATGAATTGTATACCTGTTAATCATGATTTAAACGATGTAGAGTCACAATGTAAAACAGAATTTGAGGCTGCAGGTAAAAAAACTTCAGGAAAAGAATGGAAACAATGTTTAAAAGAAAAAGGATATGTTTGGAATGGAGTTTGTGATCCAGGATTTACATTTGATGTTTTACCACAATTAGAAAATGCAGAAATAACTCAACAAGATTCTGTTGATTCAATTGTTGCTTCAGGATTATATCAATATGAAAAAGCTGCATTTGAATTTATGAATTCGGGTTCTAGTATTTCTTGTTATGATATTAGATATGCTACTTATGTTTGGAGAGCAATATGTATTCTAGCACCTTTCTTATTCATTATATTTGGGTCTTTAGACTTTATTAAGGCTATTATGGCTGCTGATGAAAAAGCACAAAAGGAAGCTAGAAAAAGATTACCAAAGAGGGCTGTAGCATTTATATTATTATTAATTTTACCAATAATATTAAGACTTATATTTAAATTAGGACAATATAATTCAGGTAACCTAGGATTACTTAAATGTGTTGTAACATTTAATACAACAAGTAAAGATCCAGTTAATACATCTAAATCTGTTGGAGATTTAAACGGTTCGGGCGATTCTAGTGATTCATCTAAACCAAATGTAAAATATGTTACTGTTAAAAATAATTGTATTGATTTTAAATCAAAAGAAGCTTGTGAAGCAGGACAAACAAGTACACATACATGTAAATGGACTGAAAAACAATTAACTTATAATTCTACATATGGATCTTGTGAAGAAGCAGAAAAAATAAAATTAAATTGTACACAATATGGTGTCAATAATGGTAAAAGTTGTCCACCATATGATGATTATGAAAAACCATGTCAAGAAGTTCCACCGAAAAACGGTTCATCTAAACCAGGTTGTGATTATTTACAAGATTCAACTTCAGAAAAACTAAAAAAATGTACTGATTATGGTATGGCTTGTCAAAAAGTAGATGATTATGGAAAACCATGTGAAATGGTTATTTCAAGTGGATCATCTACACCTAGATGTGACTATGTTTTAAACCCAAAATCTTGTTCAGACTTTGGTTCATCTTCAGAATGTAAGGAAGATGCTTGGGGTAATAAATGTGAATGGAATTATTCAGACGGATTTGGAACTTGTAAAAATTCTAATGATAATTGAGAGTGATAAAAATTACTCTCTTTTTTTGCAAAAAAAACTATAAAAAATATAGTAAAAATATTTAAAAAAAACACGAATTATGATATGATGTTAATATATATGCACTAAAGTTGGAGAGGGATGTGATATTATGCCAGAAGCATTACAAGATTTATCTTGGTTTTTAGCAAAAATTATATATGGATTAATACCAGATGTGTATGCAATATTTGAATTTTTTGCTAAACAAGAATTCTTTACAAGAGGAGAATTAGCAAATTTATGGAATAACTTATATGTTGTTATGAGTGTTTTAGTTTTATTTGCAATAGGAATTAAACTAATCAGTGCAATAGTTAATCCTGATGCATTAGATGGAAAGGATAGTCCTAAAAAGAAAAATGCAAAAAGATCATTCTTTGATGCAATAATTGCAGTATTCTTAATTATCTTAATTCCAATGGGATTCTCTTTATTAACTTCATTACAAACTGAATTAATTGAAAGTAAATTTATTCAAAAATATATTTTTGGTATAACTTTTACAGCTGAATCTCAATCTAGTGTAGGACAATTATTAGCATATCAAACATTGAGTGCATTTTTATATCCTTGTACTGATACTGATGGTACATGTAACCCTGAAGATGGTCAAAATGCTATGAATGCTTTAAGTTGGGATATTAAAAAAATGGGTTTATATATAAAAAGTGAAGATTTAAAATCTGATGCATTAAATGATGGTGCATGGCACTCAAATACCGTAGTATATCACCCTGTATTAGGTTTAGTAGCAGGAGGATTAGTTTTATATCAAGTAGTATTAATGGCTTTAGATATGGCACTAAGAAGTGCAAAATTAGCATTACTTGAACTTATGCTTCCTATAATTCTTGGAGCATTTATATTTGATAGAGAAATATTAACTAAATGGGTTAAAGAATTTATTTCTACATATTTAGGTGCATTCCTAAAATTGATTGCAGTAACAATGATGGTTTTAGGATTAAGCCGTATAAATATATTCTTTGAATCGTTTGAAAATAGTATGAGTAAGGAAGTAGTCGATAATAATGTTGCAAAAGGATTATTAAGATTAATACTAATGATGGGTATTTTAAGACTTGTAAAAGAAGTACCTAACATTATAAATAAAATATTTGGAACAAATATCCAATACCAAGGTGGAATTAAAGGTAGACTTGGACAAATGGCAGGAGTTGGAGGCTTAGCTCAAAAAGCTTGGACTGCTCTTGGAACTGGTGCTAAGAACTTAGGAAAAGCTACATTAGGTGCTGTACCAGCAGCAGCTGGATATCTTGGTAACAAAATATATAAGGCAAAAACTGGAAGAAACCTTACTGATACAAGAGCAATTAGAGGTATTCGTGCTGCAGGAGCAGGAATCGGTAGTGCTTGGAAGACCGGAAGTGTATTAAAAGCAGTTGAAGCTGGAAATAAAGCTTTTGATAGTACACCAGCTACAAAGTTAGATTTAATGAATCGTGCACAAATGGTTGATAAAGCATTGGATGGAATTACAAAAGATAAAGATGGAAATACATTTGCAGGTCAAACTAATATAGCTAATAAACGTACAGCAATAAGAGGTTTAGATTCTGGAATTCGAAGTATTGCTGGTCTAGATGTTGCAGCAGCAAACAGAACACTTCAAGCAAGAACTCAAGCACAATCTTTAGCACAAACAATGTCTAAGAATTTTAATAATATTTTAGATATGAATGAATCTGCTGCAAGAGCCGCTGAAGAAAGAGGCGACTATAATGCTGCAAAAAATATTAGAGGAATTAACGAAAAATTTAGAGCATTAGGTGTTAAAGGAGATACAGGATTAGTTGATTCTCAAGGAAATAAAATTACTGGATGGGATGCTATGTTCGATTTTATTAACAATAATCAAGATTTGTATGATCAACAGGTAGTAGATAATTTAATTGGAGATAATGGTAAATTAAGATCTTTAGGAAGACAATATGAATATGCTGAAGCACATCAATCTGATCTTGGACTTACTAATGATGATGTATCAAATTTTGGACGTGGTGAAGCTGCTGTTTCTTTCCTAGCAAATAATACTTTAAAAGGAAAAGTTGATGGTGCAAAAGCTAGTTACGATCGTGCTGTAGAATCTGCTAGACCATCTGATTCAGATAAACTTGCATTGGATAAATACGTTGCAGAATATTCAGATCTTACTAACTCTATGGCATTTGGAATTGGAAGAAAAAGAAGCGAAAGTGGTTTAAGTTCTTCAAAGTATGATACTGCTGCACAAATAACATCAGTAGATGACTCTGATGATTATAGTGAATCTGAACCAACATCAGGTGGTGGATATTCATCATCTGGTGGTGGATATTCATCATCTGGTGGAGGATACTCTTCATCATCTGGTGGAGGTGATTCTTCATCATCTGGCGGATTGTTTGAATCGTCAGGATCAAATGCTTATGGTTCTGGTGGAGATACAAGTACGGCATCAACTAACTTCTGGAATAGAGCTACTAGTGGTATAGTACCACCTGATCCTTCTCCATCAACAGATACTTCATCAAGTGATGATAGTTATATAGAAGAAGAATTAGCAAAATTATCTGCTAGTGAAGCTAAAAGACCTTTAACTCGTGCCGAAAAGAATCGTAAGGCTCAACTTGAAGCTGCTAGAGATAATGGTGGATCTTCAGATGAGTAAAAGGAGGGTGTGATATTAGATGTTATATTTAATACCTGCTAATTCAAAAACAGGAAAATTAATTTTTGGATTATTTACTCCATTTGATATTATTCTTTTAGTATCAGGAGTAGTATTTTCAGTAGTATCATTATTGGTAGTTGCACCAAAGACATTTGCAGGCTTTATAATTGGTTTAATACCAGCTATGGTTTGTATTGCTTTGGTAGTCCCTGTACCAAACTATCATAATATATTTACTGTATTAAAAGAAACAATAGAGTTTTTCTATAATAGAAGAAATTATAAGTGGGAAGGATGGTGTGTAAAAGATGAATTCAAAGACTAGTCCATTTACAGAAAATTGGATTAATGTTAAGGAAATCAATAACAATATTATTTATTTAGATAATAAAAAGATGGTTACTGGCATTAAAATCCAACCAAAAAATATATTTATCATGGATGAAGCTAGCCAAAATAATATGATTGATCAATTAAGAGTGTTTTATAACTTAATAGATTATGAATTTTGGTTAATAGTTGCTGATAGACCAGTTGATGTTAATTTATATGTTTCACAACTAGAATTATGGTTAAATCAAGTTCAAAGTCCTGCTGTTAGAAAGTTAATAGTTAACGATATGCAAAAAGCAGAATTATTTGTAAATAACAATGTTGTTGATATTGAATACTTTATATTATTTAAAGAAGAAGATAAGGATGCTATAACTAAGAAAGTAAGAGAATTAATTAATAATTTAGCAACATGTGGACTTATTGCATCACAAGCAAGTGATGAAGATTTAAGAATGATTTTAGATAATTTCCTTAATGGAGGAAAAACATTTACTGAAAGGTCGGTGGCTACAGCATGAGTATAAGAAAAGAAATAGCACCTAAAGGAATATCTTTCAATCCAACTGATTTCCAAATAAGTGATAAATATGCAACAATTTTAACTGTTGTATCTTATCCAGCAGTAATTAGTCCCGGATATTTAGCAAATATTGTATCTGGGTCTAGTGGTGTAAAAATAATAGCAAAACATATACCTATTGCTTTTTCTGTATTAGCTAAAATGTTAAATAAACAATTAGCTGATATTCAAGATAGATATCAAAGAGAAAATGATGTTACTGTTCAAGAAAGATTAAGACAATCATATGATTCATTAAATGATTTTGTTACTACAATTACAACAAATCAATCTTCAGTATTTGATTTTCAATTACATATAATGATTACTGCAGATACAAAAGATCAATTAGAAAAAACAAAATTACAAGTTAAGAATACACTTGAAAGTCTTCAAATGAGAGCAATTCCTTTAAGATTTGAACAAGAAAAAGTATTAAAATCTTGTATACCAATATTTGATAAACAAGATATTGAAGATAGAATTGGTACACCAATTCCATCACCAACAATAGCTGCTATGTATCCTTTTGTATTTGATAGTATTAAGGATCCTGGATTAGCATGCTTACTTGGTGTAGATTTCTCTGGTGGTATAATTTTATTTAACCAATTCTTATATCAAGTTAAGAAAGAACATAATAGAAATAATGCAAATATGATTTTATTAGGTACATCTGGATCTGGTAAATCGACTGCTGCTAAATTAATTTTAAGATCTCATATTAGAAACCAATATAAGATAGTTGCTATTGACCCTGAAGGTGAATATGAAAATATGGCTAAATTATATGATGGAGACAATATTAGATTAGGTATGGGTGGAAGTTATGGTATGATAAATCCACTTGAAATAGTAGTAGATATAGATGCTGATGAAGGAAAAGGTGAAATGGGTAAAGCAATATTTATTAATGCTTTACAAACATTAAAAACATTTATGTTATATTATGATCCTTCAATTGAACAAGATGTATTAAATTTATTTGATGAAGTTTTAATTGAAACATATCAAAGATTTAATATTAATGTAAATACTGATTTTACTCAATTAAAATCAGAAGATTATCCAACTTTTAGTGATGTTTATAAAACTATAAGAGGTAGAATATTATCTTATGGAGAAGCTACTAAAGAAAGAGATTTAATGGAAAAACTTGAAATAAAGATTAGACCTCTTACTTATGGTGGATTAGAGACATATTTTGATGGTAAAACTACAATTACTCCTAAATCAAATTTCATTGTATTTAATATTAAAGAATTAATGAATGCTGAAACTAATGTTAGAAATGCATTATTCTTCAATATTTTAAAACATGCATGGAGTTTATGTTTGGATTCATCAATTAACTCAGTATTAGTTGTTGATGAAGCTCATATGTTATTAGGAGATAATAATAAATTAGGAGCAAAATTCTTATCTAACGTACAAAGAAGAGCTAGAAAATATAATACTGGTACTATTGTTATTACACAAGAACCTAGTGACTTTGCTGCTGATGCAATTATTCAAGAAGGTAAAGCAATATTCGATAACTCTTCATATTATTTAGTTATGAATTTAAAGAAACAAGCTGTTGAAGATTTAAGCAAATTAATAGATCTTAATGATAGCGAATTAGAAAATATTAAACGTTATAATCAAGGTGATGCACTATTCATTTGTGGAAATAAGAGATTACAAATTTCTGTAGTTGCTACAGATGAAGAATTAGATTCTTTTGGATCAAAAGGTGGTTTATAATTTTTAATAAAATCCAAAAATAGAATCGGGTGATTTTATGGAAAACGAAGAATATATAGAACAAAATGCGGTTGACCAAGGTCAACCTTCTTCGCGTACATTAACACAAAATGCTTCAAGTATTAAACAACAAATAAGTGAGGGAGTATCAACTGCTGCTAGAGCTACTAGAGGTTTAAGTAATGTAGAAAAAAGTGCTGCAATAGCTGCTAAAGCAAGCGCAAAGGCCTTAAAGGCAGGAGGAAAAGCAGTTGAAGCGGGCGGTAAAGCAGTTGAAGCTGGAGGTAAAGGAATTGAATCCGGTGGTAATGCTGCAGGACAAGCTTTAAGTGCAATCCCTTATGTAGGTGGTGTTCTTGGAGGAATTGTTAAAGGTGCAAGTACTGCTCTAGGTAAAGGTACTCAAGCTACTGGTAAAGGAATGCAATATGCCGGTAAAGGAATGCAAAAAGGTGGGGATGCCTTAGATAAAAGTAGTAAGAAATTAGATGCAAAGTCTAAGGTCCATAAAAATGCTGCTAAAAAATTAGATGATGTTTCCAAAAAAATCGATAATGCTAATTTTGGTGGTAACGAACAAGATAAGGCAAAATCCGCTGCAGGACAAGCTGCATCTAAAACTGGAAAATTCTTAAAAGATAAATTAAAAGATCTTATTAATCCAGCTGATCCCGATAGATTATTAAATAAAGCAATAAAAACTACATGTATATTTATAGGAGTTGTTTTATTCTTTGTTTTATTAATGTATGCCCATATAAGTGAATTATCTACTGAAGAAACAACAAAAACAATAACAGAGTTAGAAGATAATGTTTCTTGTGAAGGAAATATTAAATTAGAATTATTAGGAAAATTGGAACCTCCAGTTGCTTTAACTGAAGGACAATTAATTACTTTTGATGCTGATTCTAATTTTGGTTATGTTGATTATTATTTACATAATGGTGTTGATTTAACCGAAAAATCTACTAATACTAAACCTGGAGATCCAGTTTATTCTGTATATAGTGATGGGGAAGTAATTGCTTCAACATATGATGATACATATCCAGACAAAAAAGTAGTGGGTGGTTGGATAAAAATTAGATATTTAATGACTATTGATAAAAATAATTATGATTTTACTATCACATATGGTAATATTGATAAAAGTTCTTTAAAATTAAAAACTGGTGATAAAGTAGATAAAAAACAAGAAATAGGAAAAGTTGGAACTTCTGCTGATACTGAATTTGGTAAAGAACCAGGAGTACACTTTGGTTTCTATGATAATTTATCTAAAAGAACATTAAATCCAGTTAATTTATTTGTTCCTTGCTATAGAGAAGAAGGCGAGGGAGACGGTTTAAAATTACATGCTGTTGAAATATCAAGAAGTGATTTCATTAAAGCTACTCAAAATTATTTAAATTCTTATAGTGGTAATTGTAACAGTATGAAAGATTGGAATTTAGGAGATGTATATGATATTTCTTCTAAAAATAATCTTAATCCAGAATTTGTTGTAATACGTGCAATAAAAGAAGGATGTTCTCCAGTTTCAAAAGGATATACAAGTAAAAACAATTATTGGGGTCTTGGTTGCTATAATGGTAAACCATTATCTACTTGTTCAAGTTATTCTTCTTTTGAAAGTGGTGTTAGTGGACTTGCTAATCTTGGAATTGTAAAAAAATCAAATACTGTTGTAGAATTAATGTATGATTATGCATATTTAGGAAATGTATGGTTAAATCCAGGTGGAAGTGGATCAGGTGGATGTTATTATAAGGATTATGTATTACCATATATATCAGATCCTAGTAGAAGAGCTGCTATAAGAGATGCTTGTGAAAGTGGTAATAAATGTTCTGGTAGTGAATCAACTTGCCTTAAAACAAAAGATGGTGTATATGATGATCAAAAAGCATATGCACAATATAATAGTAAATCAATGAATGAATTATTTAAAAAAATATATTCTGATTATCACTATTAATAATTTAAATAAAGATACTTTAAAAAGTATCTTTTTTTTGATATAATAAACTTATTATGGAGATGATTAAATGAAATTGAAATTTCGTGCTGAAAAAAAAGACGTATTAGCTTTTGTAGTAGTCGCAGTATTTGTTTTGTTTATTGTCGCTTTATGTGTAATTAATGTAGTATCAATTTTAAATGATGGTGTACCAGCAGGATTAAATGTATTTAGATATATTTCTGGTGATACATTAGCATTAATACTAATTATTTGGATAGCAATAGTAGGAGCAGTATTTGGTTCTACTTCATCTTATTTTTTTGAAAGAGAAGCAGGATTTGGATTTACTGATGTTCCTAAGGAAAATGGATATTCTAGATGGGCTAAAGATAAAGAAATAATGACTGCCAAAGATGTTGTTAGAATACCTTTTGCTGATAAAACTGCAGAAGTTGGTGGAACACCTATAATATATGATAAAGATAGTGCTTATATAGACAATGCAAATTTACATACATTAGTTATCGGTGCAACAGGATCAGGTAAAACTGCAGGTATTATCAATCCTACAATGAAGCATTTAATTAAAGCAAAAGAATCAATTGTTATAACAGACCCTAAAGGTGAAATATATGAAGATAACTTTAAATTATTAAAAGATGCTGGTTATCAAATAATTGTTTTAAACTTCCGTGAACCACAAAAAGGTAGTTGTTGGAATCCATATGACTTACCATACAAATATCATCAAGAAGGAAGTTTTGATAAAGCAAATGAGCTTTTAAATGACTTATCTACAAATATAGTTGTTGATGGACAAGGACAAGATCCTTTCTGGCAAAATGCCGCCGCAGATTATCTAACTGGATTAGGACTTGCTTTATTCCAAGATGCACCTCTTGAACAAATTAATATTAATAGTATTAATTTAATGATTAATCAAGGTGAAGAAAGATATGGAGCATCTACTTATATGAAAGAATATTATAAGATGCAAGATCCTACAAGCCCAGTTGCTATTAACCTAGCTGGTACTGTAACAACTGCTGATGAAACTAAAGCAGGTATCATGACAGTTTTACAACAAAAAGTTAAGACACTTGCTGTTACTAGAAACTTGTCTGAAATGCTTTCTAAAAATGATTTCGATATGGCTTCTATTGGTGAAAAACCAACAGCATTATTTATGATAGTTCAAGATGAAAAAACAACATACCATAGCCTAGCTACTATATTTATAAAGCAATGTTATGAGTGTTTAATCTCTACAGCATATAAACATGGTGGATCTCTACCAGTAAGAACAAACTTCTTACTAGATGAGTTTGCTAATATGCCTAAAATTAAAGATATTTCAACAATGGTTACTGCAGCAAGATCTCGTCATATAAGATTTACATTTATAATTCAAAACTTTGCACAATTAGATAAAACTTATGGTAAAGAAGATGCTCAAACTATTAGAGGTAACTGTATTAATACAATTTACTTATTAACTGGAGAATTAAGTGCCCTAGAAGAAATAAGTAAATTATGTGGTGATAAGATAGTTAGAGTAGGTAAAGATAAGAAAGAAGAAACAAGACCGCTTGTTACTATATCTGAACTTCAAAGAATGAAACCAGATGAATATGTATTAGTTCGTCATAGATGTCCTCCTTATAAAGGAAAATTAAGGATGGATTATAATACAGACTTTGGTTTTGGAGTAGGAGCTACTCTATATGGACTTGATGTAGAATATCCTCAAAGAACAATGAGCGAAGTAAAGACATTTAGTGTTAAAGAATTCGTAAAACAAAAGAAGAGCGAATTAATGAATAATGGTATGAATGGTGCTCCAAATTTTGGAGGAATGCCACCATTTGGAGGAATGCCTCCATTCGGTGGAATGCCACCTCAACCAGCACCAAATCCTGGAATGCCACCACAACCTGGTAACATGTTTGGTAGTAGCCAAGATATTGATGAGTTAATTAAGAACATTGATAAGCAAATAGCAGCTATAGAAGAGGAAGAAAGAAGAGAGAAAGAGAAACAAAAAGAAACACAAGAGAGTGTTGAAAAGGCAACTGTTGAAACAACTGAAAATAGACCTGTTGAAAATATTGTTTCAGAACCAGAAAAAACTGCTGAATTAGATACTTCTGATGATTTAATATATAAACCAGTTGAAAAGCATGATGAAAAAGAACCAAATGTTTCTGAAATTATTCCAAGTAACGATATTAATTTAGAAAATTTTGAATTAAAAGGCAAAGAGGAAAAGAAACCTACTAAAGATGAAACAGATTATGATGATTTCTTCGATGATTTCTTTGATGAATAGAAAACTAGAAATAGTTTTCTTTTTTTACACAAAATTAGCACTCTCTATTGACAAGTGCTAATTTATGAGTATAATTATATATGAAAGGTGAATAATAACCTTAGTAACAAATTAAAAGGAGTGATGTTTATGTTACCAAGTAGATTTATATTTGATGATTGGTTTGATGAACCAAAGGTT
>JAEEGL013478825.1_pt1 | contig 13048 bp, 5 predicted proteins | sample 9134231 | NCBI WGS metagenome assembly JAEEGL01 (sample SAMN16246548, study PRJNA631951) | gut metagenome | biome: gut microbiome; feature: rumen; material: fiber-attached | host: Bos | place: Iran: Karaj | collected 2018-10 | reverse complement strand
GCCCTCCAGCTGTTCGGTTATTTTGCCACGGACCGCTTCGCGTTCAGCGGCGACACCACCTTCCGCTACACCAACTTCAATGCGTCGGCCAGCTACCGGCACAAAGACGCGGAGGGGAACGGCTACCGCATCAGCGCCGGCTACGACCATTACACCAACACCCTGGGCGCCCACTCCTGGGAAGGCGGGGCCTATGACCTCCAGACCATTATCCGCCAGGCGTTTGTGAAGGGTGGTGTCCAGCACACGCTGGGCAACCATACCCTTAATGGCGGCCTGGACGTGGTGAGTTATTTCCTGGATCCGGGCATCCTGCGGCCCTTCGGCGAGTCCTCCCAGGTGGCCAACAAGCAGCTGAACAAAGACCTGGGCATCGAACCCGCCCTGTACGTTTCCGACAACTGGGCCATCTCGGACCAGTTCTCGCTGGACGGCGGCATCCGCCTGTCCTCCTTCCTGGCCCTGCAGCCTTCCAAGTTCTATATCGGCCCGGAATTCCGCCTCTCGGCCAAGTATTCCCCCAGGGAGAACCTGTCTTTCAAGGCTGGTTTCAACACCCTGCAGCAGTATATCCATCTCATTTCCAACACGTCTTCGGTGTCGCCTATGGACACCTGGCGCCTGTCCTCGGCCGATATCAAGCCCACCACGGGCTGGCAGGGAGCGGCGGGCGCGTACTGGACCCTGCTGGGCGCCGGCATCGACTTCTCGCTGGACGGCTATTACAAGCAAAGCAAGAACGGCCTGGACTATAAGAACGGCGCCGTCCTTTCCATGAACCCCAACCTGGCCGACGACCTGGTTCCCGTGTACGGACGCGCCTACGGCGTGGAACTGATGGTGCGCAAGCCCGCCGGCCGCCTTTCGGGCTGGGTGTCCTACAGCTATGCCCGTAGCCAACTCAGGGAGATGCAGGACCGCGGCGCCTCCACCATCAACCACGGCGCGTGGTACAACGCCCCCTACGACAAACCGCACGAGTTCAAGTTCGTGGGTAATTTCGCCATCACGCACCGCTTCAGCTTCTCCGTGAACGTGGACTATTCCACCGGCCGGCCGGTCACCATTCCCGTGGGCCGATACTATTACGGCGGTGCCTGGCGCCTGGCCTATTCCGAGCGCAACGGCTACCGCATCCCGGATTATTTCCGCGTGGATATGGCCCTGAACATCGACCCCGGACATTATCTGAAGGCTTTCGCCCACGCCTCCGTCACCATCGGCGTGTACAATGTCACCGGACGCAAGAATCCTTATTCCGTGTTCTTCCGCACTAACGCCGGCAGTATGGTAAGCGGATACATGCTCTCCGTTTTCGCCACCCAGATCCCTTATATCAACCTTAATTTCCTGTTCTGATGAAAAACTGTCTTATCTGTATGCTGGCGGCCCTCTGCGCCGTTTCCTGCATCTATCCTTACCAGCCCGACATCAGCCAGGACGTGAACAAGACCGTAGTGGTGGACGGCAACATCCTGGTGGGTGGCATCAGCACCATCTCCGTGGGCTACCTGTCGCCCCTGGACGGCTATCTGTGGGAGTCCCCGACCGCAACCGCCTACATCGAAGACGACCTGGGGAACCAGTATCGGCCCACCGGAGCGGGATCCTCCACCAGTTATCTGTACATTCCTACCGATTCGCCGCAGGCTTTGGCCGCCACTTCTTTCCGCGCCATTGTGAAGGTGGACGGCGAAACCTATGTTTCGGACTGGACCACCCCCGACCCGGCCCCCGTCATCACCGACATCCATTTCAAGGCAGATGACAACTACGTCTACGTAGAGGCAGACCTGGACACCCCCGTGGAGAACCCCGGATACATGGGCTTCCTGTATGAAGAGACCTGGGAATTCCACTCGGATTTCTATCCCATCTATTTTGTGGACCCCGAAACCTGGAGCTACTACACCACCCTGGAAGACTATCCCTATTACTGGTGCTACCGCACTTACACGCCCATGCGCGTGGTGCTGGCCGACCTCACTAACCTGAATGGCGGCCACGTCCGGGATATCCCGGTGAACTCCTTCTCCCGCTACGACGGGCGCAACCACCGGAAATATTCCATCCTGGTGAAAGCCTTTGCCCTGTCCAAAGAGGCCTACCAGTTCAACAAACAGATGCAGGAGATGTCCGACCTGGGCGGCGACCTCTTCTCTCCGGACCCGGGTGCGCTGGAGGGCAACCTCACCTGCGAATCCGATCCTACGCGCGAAGTGATGGGCCTGGTCCTTTCCGGCCGGGTGGCCACCCGCCGCGTCTTCCTGGACAGCCGCTACCAGCTCATCCGCCGCTTCTCCTATCCGCTGGTGGATGTGCCGTTCGATGAAATGCCCCATTTTTATTACGACATGGATTACCGTCCCATTGACTATATAGAGATAGACGGAGCGCGCGTCATGGGATGGGGACCGGAGCGCTGCATCAACTGCATAGCGGCCGGCGGAACCCAGGTTAAACCGGATTTTTGGGAGTAAGACGCCATGAAACGATTCACACTCAGCATCCTTCTTTGCCTGCTACTGGTTCCGGCCCGGTCCCAGGACCGGCTGTATGTAGCCACCGACCGGCAGGCCTACCTGGCCGGCGATCCGGTCTATTGCTCCCTCTTCTGTACCGACGATTCCGGCCGCCGGAACGGGTTCAGCGCCGTTTCCTACCTGGAGCTGATTTCCACGGACGGAACCGTGGCCGAGGCGAAGGTGGCCCTGTTCAACGGTCGTGGCGCGGGCTTTTTCCGCATTCCGGCTTCCACGCCCACCGGCAATTACCGGCTGGTGGCCTATACCGCCCGCAGCCAGGCGGTCCTGGAAGGCTCCCGCATGCTTTCCATATACAATACATATTCCCGCGCGCGCGTAAAGGATGGCGTCAGCTTTGTTCCGGCCGATGATTATCGGCCCTATTCGGCGCCCGAAACGCAGGACGGCGTACAGCTTTCCCTGCCCGCCCGCGTCCGCCAGGACAAGGACGTGACGCTGGTGGTGAGCGGCCTGGCACAGAAGGCCGATCTGTGGGTGTCCGTCTTTCACGAGGACGGCCTGGAGCAGCTGCCGGCCTCCGAAGGCCTGGCCGGCTTCCAGCACGGAAAGCCCGCCGGCAAGGGGGATCGGCCCGGAGAATATGAAGGCGAAATTATCTACGCCACCGTGGAAGGCCTGGTGAGCGGCGGCAGCAACCGGGACGACCAGGCCACGGCCATCCTCTCCACCGCTGGCTCTCCTGCCAACGTGTATGTGGGCCGCAGCGACGAAGATGGCCGCATCTCCTTCTATACCGGCAATATTTTCGGCGACCGGGAACTGGTGTGCGAAGTGTTCTCCATCCTGGGAAAACAGGGCTACATCAACCTGGCCAGTCCGTTTACTCATCCGGAGGTCCCCGCCGCCGCACCCCTGGTGCTCAGCCAGGCCCAGCAAAGTGCGCTGGTGTCACGCAAGGCCGCCTTGCAGGCCGAAAGCACCCAGCTGGACACCCTGGTACGTTTCCTGCCCAAACGGGAAGACCTCCTGCTGGACGGCATTACCCCCATCCACTACCACCTGGACGACTACACCCGTTTCCCTACCGTGCGGGAAGTCTGCGTGGAAATCGTCAACGTGCTCCAGTTCGCCCGTGTGAACAAGGAATGGAGGCTGCGGATGGTGGTGAGCGACGGCACGGATTCCCGCCGCTTCCTGCAGGATCACATCCTGGTGATGATGGACGGCGTGGTGCTGCCGGATCAGGCTGTACTGGCCGATTTTGACGCCATGCTGCTGGACGATGTGTACATTTATCAGCAGGCCGTGGCGCTGGGCGGCGTCATTTACAACGGTGTAGTGAATTTCGTTACCAAGAAAAATTACGTGACGGCCCTGCCTTTCCCCGACAATGTAAGGGTGGTGGACTTTAAAGGTGTAAGTTATCCCGTCGCCTATCCCGGCGAAGTGGGGGGTAGCGGACCGGACCGTCGGCAACTTTTATATTGGAATCCGGCCCTGGATGCCCCTGCAGCGGGTTCCGTGCGCATTCCGCTGCATACCCCAGCCTACCCGGGACGCTTCCGTGCAAAAGTGGAAGGATGGCTGGAAGACGGCACGCCTGTAAGCGCATCCTATTGTTTTGAAGTGGAATAAATTGATTTTGACGGTTTTTAAAAAAAATATTTTAAAAAGTTTTAACTTTATTTTTGTAAGATAAATCGGCATTATAATTATAATTTATAATTATATATTGTCTAAAAAGGGGTTAAAAAAGAACCGGGGGCGGCTAATATATTAATATATTGTATAAGACTAGCTTATTTTACCTCTTGCAAAATTGAAATTGTTTTCCAAACTTTGCAGCCAAGTTTCCGTTTTTTGCGGAAGCTAGTAGTGTATTCAGATGCAAAGAATCAAATTTTTGTATCAATATTTATGTTTAACTAATCTTATCGTGCTTATGAAAAAAATCCGTATTTTTTTCGCAGCTATGGTAATGCTGGCCCTGTCTGTGGCCGCCTCTGCACAGAATATTTCTGTGAAGGGTACGGTGAAAGACCAGGCCGGTGAAGGCATTGTGGGAGCCAACATCATCCTCAAGGGCAACCGCACTGTCTATACCATGACAGACCTGAACGGTGCATTCACGCTGAATGTGCCCTCCAATGGTGTGCTGGAAGTGCTTTGCATGGGTTACCAGGGACAGGAAGTCCCGGTGAACGGCCGCTCCAACATCGCCATTGTCCTGGCCGACGACAGCCAGCTGCTGGACGAAACCATCGTGGTGGCCTTCGGTACTTCCACCCGTGAGGCTTTCACCGGTTCCGCAGCCGTTGTGAACGAGGAAAAACTCTCCAAGAGCCAGGTGGCTTCCGTCACCAACGCCCTTGCCGGTGCCGTGGCTGGTGTGCAGCTCACCTCCTCCAATGGTGCTCCGGGTTCCACCGGTACCATCCGCGTGCGTGGTTACAGCTCCATCAACGCCGGTCTGTCCCCGCTCATCATCGTGGATGGCGCTCCCTATGAAGGCGACCTGTCCAACCTGAACTCCAACGACATCGCCTCCATGACCGTTCTGAAGGATGCCGCTTCCAACGCCCTGTACGGCGCCCGCGGTGCCAACGGTGTGATCATGATCACCACCAAGAAGGCCAAGGCCGGTGAAGCCACCGTCACCTTCGACGCCAAAGTGGGTGTGAACACCAGGGCCCTGCAGAACTACAACGTGATCACGGATCCGGCCATGTATTATGAGACCCACTACAAATCCCTGTACAATTACTATATGCAGGAGCGCGGCATGAGCCCCAACGCTGCCTGGGCCACGGCCAACGCCAATCTGGGCGGCGACCAAGGTAACGGCGGTCTCGGTTACATCGTCTACACCGTTCCCGAAGGTCAGACCCTCATCGGCACCAATGGCAAGCTGAATCCCAACGCCACCCTGGGCCGCGTCGACGGAGACTTCCTCCTCACCCCCGACAGATGGGAAGACTACGGCTACCGTAACGGTCTCCGTCAGGAATACAACATCTCCGCTGCCGGTTCCTCCGACCGCTACTCCGTGTACACCTCCCTCGCTTATTTGGATGAGCAAGGTATCACCCAGGCCTCCGACCTCAAGCGTTTCACCGCCCGTCTGCGCGCTGAATACCAGGTGAAGAAATGGCTGCGCCTCAGCGCCAATATGTCTTACACCCGTTTCAACGGCAACACCCTGGGCAACAACGGTTCCAGCACCTCTACCGGTAATATCTGGGCCTTCACCTCCAACATCGCCCCTATCTATCCTCTGTGGGTCCGCAACGCCGACGGCAGCATCTATACGGATTCCAACAATATCCAGGTGATGGACTATGGTAACGGCGTTCTCGCCCGTGGTGGTTTCCCGGGTTCCGCCCGTCCTTTCCTGTCGGATGCCAACGCTCTGCAGGATTCCCGCCTGAATACCCGCAACTATGAAGGCAACGCCTCTACCGGCAACCTCTCGGCCGACTTCACCATCATCCCCGGCCTGGTGATCAACATCAACGGTACCTACAACCTGGATGAGACCCGTTCCACTTATGTGTACAACCCGTACTACGGCCAGTTCCGTACCACCGGCGGTACCGTTGAGAAGGAGCACAGCCGCATCCTCAACTACAACCTGCAGCAGCTCATCCGCTACGGCCACACCTTCGGCGACGAGCACCACATGAACCTCACTGCCGGTCACGAATACACCCGCAATACCAGCTACGGCCTGTGGGCTTCCAAGAGCAAGATGTTCAGCCAGTCCAACAAGGAACTGAGCGGCGCCATCCAGGATGGCCAAAGCGCCGGCTCCGACGTAACCATGTACAACAACGAAGGTTTCTTCTTCAATGGCCAGTACGATTACGCCACCCGTTACTTCTTCAGCGCTTCCTTCCGTCGTGATGCTTCTTCCCGCTTCGCTCCCAAATACCAGTGGGGTAACTTCTGGTCCGTGGGCGGCGCCTGGATCATCAGCAAGGAAAACTGGTTCACCGCTCCTTGGGTGGATGAACTCAAAGTCAAGGCTTCCATCGGTTCCCAGGGTAACGACAGCATCGGTAACTTCCGTTACACCGACCTCTTCGACATCAAGAACTCCTCCGGTAACATCGGTACCTCCTTCCGCTCCAAAGGTACGGAAGACATCACTTGGGAAACCAACACCAACTTCAATGTCGGTGTGGAATTCAGCTTCCTGAACCGCATCTCCGGTAGCTTCGAGTATTTCCACCGCAAGACCACCGATATGCTCTTCTCCTTCAGCGTGGCCCCGTCCCTGGGTTATTCCAGCTACTACGACAACGTGGGTGACCTGTACAACGCCGGTGAAGAACTGGAATTGAACTTCAACATCATCAACAAGAAGAACGTCCGTTGGGACCTCAACCTCAATGCCACTCACCTGAAGAACCGTATTACCATGCTCCACGAGGATAAGAAGACTACTCCTCTGTGGGACCTGAACGGTAACAAGTACAAGGGTTATGTGAACAGCGGTGCATTCGTGGCCGAAGGCCTGCCGCTCTACACCTTCCGTCAGAAGGAATTCGCCGGCGTAGATCCCGAAACCGGTAAGTCCCTATGGTGGAAGAACACCTTCGCAGAAGATACGCCCGAAGGCCAGGATCCCGTGTGGACCGGCAAGGAGACCACCGACGACTGGTCCAAGGCCGACTATTACGTGACCAACAAGACCGCCATCCCCGACCTCTACGGCGGTATCGGCACCAGCTTCTTCGCTTACGGCTTCGACTTCTCCATCAACACTTCCTTCCAGCTTGGCGGTTATCAGTACGATGGTACTTACGCCAACTTCATGAGTACTCCGCTTACCACCAGCACCGGTAATAACATCCACGTGGATGCCCTGAGTGCCTGGACCGCTGAGAACCCCAGCACCACCATTCCCCGTTGGGTCTTCGGTGACACCTATAGTGCCGGCGCATCCTCCCGCTTCCTCACCAAAGCCAGCTACTTCAATATTGAGAACATCTCCATTGGCTATACGCTCCCGAACAAGCTCACTTCCAAGATCGGCATTGAGTCCCTGCGTATCTACGCCATCGCCCAGAACGTTTGGTACTGGTCTGCCCGTCAGGGCTTCGACCCTCGTCAGAGCTCCGGCAACACCACCACCAACGCCACTTACTACTCTCCTATGCGAACCATCTCCGGTGGTGTAACGTTCAAATTCTAATATGAGTACAGTTATGAAAAATATTACGAAGATTCTCACTATCCTTGCCGTGCCTGCCCTGGCACTGACAAGCTGCATCAGGGAGTCCATGCCCATGACCAGCTACGCTACGTCTGCTCAGATCGCCGAGTCTCCCAGCGCCATGGAAGCTTCCGTGAATGGTATCCCCGCCCAGATGTCCGAAGGTTATCTGGTGTACGGCGACCAGGTTCACGAGACCGATATGGCCTTCCCGCAGTTCATGATTGCATTCACCGAGCTCCTGGGCGACATGTACCCGCTGGGCTCCAACTCCGGTTACGACTGGTATCGTAACTACAACACCTTCAACGGTAACTTCGGCGACAACAGCTACTTCGCTTATCTGCCCTGGTTCACCAACTACCAGTTCATCAAGAGCGCCAACGATATCATCGGCGCTGTGGATCTGAACGCCGAAGGTGTCACCGACGCTGTCCGCGGTTATGCCGGTATGGCCTATGCCTGCCGCGCCTTCGACTACTACATGCTCACCGTCATGTATGAGCCCGTGGCCAACATCTACACCGATTGCTCCAACGTGCTGGGCCTCACCGTTACCCGCGTAGACGAGAATACGGACGCCGAAAAGGCAAAGAGCAATCCCCGTATGAGCCACAAAGAGGCCATCGACTTCATGCTCTCCGACCTTCAGATTGCAGAAGAGTGCCTGTCCAAGTTCGACAACACCAACCGTCTGTTCCCCACCCTGGCCACCGTTTACGGTATCCGCGCCAAGGTTCACATGTGGGATGAGGACTACACCAACGCTGCCAAGTATGCCCGTCTGGCCATTGACACCTTTGGTGGCAGCCCCGTTACCGCCGCCCAGTGGAACGACGTGAACAGCGGCTTCAACACTGCCAACCAGGCCTGGATGTGGTATACCCAGTATGCCGCCGAGGAAATGCGTAACCTGGCCAACTTCATCGGCTGGATTTCCGGTGAAGCAGACTGGGGTTATGCTTCCCTCACCCGTCCCAGCATCGACCGTTCCCTGTACGACAGCATCGCCGACAACGACTTCCGTAAGTACAGCTTCCTGGATCCCCAGAAGTACGACTTCTATCCTTATCAGACCAGCCGCGACGAAGCTTACATCGAAGAAGCTCCCGCTTATCTTTCCCTCAAGTTCCGTTGCCGCGAAGGTGACTGGGAGACCTACTCCGTGGGTGGCGCCGTGGATGTACCCATCATGCGCGTAGAGGAAATGTACCTGATCGAGGCCGAAGCCGTGGGTATGTCCCAGGGTGTTGCCGCCGGTCTGGCTCTGCTCACCAACTTTATGCAGAACTACCGTCAGCCCGACTACTCTTTCCAGACCAGCGATGCCCGCGCCTTCCAGCTGGAAGTGCTCAAGCAGGAGCGCATCGAGTTCTGGGGTGAAGGTTGGGGCTTCCCCAACGCCAAGCGTATCAAGCCCGGCGTCATCCAGAACTACGAAGGCACCAATGCCCCCGCCGACATCTTCAAGATCAACTGCAAGGATATCAAGCCCAACTGGAACTTCGTGATTCCGCTGTCCGAACTGGAAGCCAATCCTACGCTGAAGACCCAGAACAACCCGGATCCTACCGCCACTGTTACCGGTCCCAGCCCTGTGGGCCGCTATGCAGATCCCAAGTAATGTTTTTTCAGCATTAGTAAAAGAGACTATATATGAAAAATACCATTAAATATCTGGCTATTGCAGCTGCGCTGGTTCTCGGTCTGGCTTCTTGCACCAAGAAGGCTCCTGAATATCAGCCCGCTCCCGCCGTGGGTAACGCCGAGGTGTTCTTTGCACCCAACCAGCCCACTACCGTTAACCTGAAAGGCAACGAGGGTGTCATCACCGTGGGCCTCAAGCGCGTCCAAACCGCCAGCTCCCTCACGGCTACCATCTCCAGCACCTCCCCCTCCCTCTTTACGGTTCCTTCCAGCGTCACCTTCGACGCCGGTGCCGCTACGGCCGTCCTGAACATTACCTTCCAGCCGGCCAGCCTGGAAGAGGAAGTGGAGTATGCCTTCAACCTCACCATTACCAGTGACACCACGCCTTACGGTGCTGCCGAGTACAATTTCATCGCTACCATCCCGGCTTCCTGGAACACCTGGCGCAAAGGTACCCTCCATGAGGAGCCCTATTGGGGTGAGATAGAGACTAAGACCCTCTACTATCAGGAACTTTCCAGTGAACTGCTCCTGTGCAAGTTCGAGGATTGCTTCGGCCACGATTCCGGCCCCACCTATCCTGTCCAGGATTATGTGTTCTACTGGAACACCAAAACCAACCGTCTCTACATCCCCGTACAGTGGATGGGTTATGAGAACTCCAACGGTTTAACCTGGTTCAGTGATGAACCCGCCTTCTACAACCTGTACTGGGCCATGAAGAATGGCGCCGGTTACGGTGCCGGTACCTTCGGTCCTGGCGCCGGTCAGGTGGAAGGTTCCGCCGAATGGTTCGAATTCTGCGACGCTTTCCGCGATGCTTATCCGGAAGATTACTATCCTTACTACGACGGTAACGGCGGTTTCTACCTGGCCGACCAGTACATTGCCGGTTATCCGGGCGATGCCAGCGTTTACCTGGGCCGTTACGTGGCCGGTGATGCTTGGGATTACTATATCGCAGACGGTTTCGTCCGCAAGACCGACTACAACGGCGAAAAGTACTTCGGTGCTTCCAGCGCCCTGTATGAAGGCTATGCAGAATCCTGGATGCTGTCCAACGACGCTTCTTATCCTTATGAGTTTGAAGCCAATATGCGTTACGACGCCTCCTATCTGGAAAAAGCCAAACTGGACGAGGATGGCAACTTCGACGTGAACGCCAAGGAAAATCAGGATCTCACCACCACTTATTATATTGCCAATTACTTCGGCGAAGACCAGTGCCTCGCTTTCACGGCCCCTGTTCCCGAGCTTCTGAAGGAAGGTTCCGAAATCAGCGATGTGGACAACGAGCAGGCCACCGGTCTCCAGTTTATGGGCAACGACCTCTACGTAAATGTGAAGAAGGGTTCCGTCTCCTTCGAGAACGACGATGAATTCCCCACCTTCTACATTATCCTGAGCGTATTCAGCATGGATGAGGAAGGCAACGTAACCTATAACTTCGGTACTGCCAACGAAATGTACCAGGCTTTAGACTATGGCAAGGACAACTACACCCTTGACGACGTGGACGGTGCCAACTTGGGCTACTATGTAGGTACCTGGGATATGTACTCCAACGACTATGGTGAAGATGGCGCTGTATATGAATACACCACCACTATCGATTATGTTGGCCAGGACGAAGAAACCGGTGAACATGTGGTGAAGATCACCAACCTTTCCGGTTACTATGGCACCATGGGTCTGGTAGATGAGCTTTATGCTACCTGGGACAGCAGCTATGGTCTCCTCTTCCTGACCGGTCAGAACCTGGAGAATCCTATCACCTATCAGGGTACCGACTATGAGATAGGTGTGTATCCTTGGGATCCTGACACTGATTCCCGGTATGGTCAGGCCAACAGCCTGATCGGCGGTATCACCGAAGATGGTTACATCGCCTTCGTGAACCGCTACTCCGGTGTGAACCTGTCTGGTCTGTGCTACTATATCACCGATCTGGGCTGGCTGGCCAAGGTGTACTACTTCTGGGGCATCAAGGTCTCCGACGAAACTTCTTCCGTGGGTAACCTTAACGGTCAGTTCAGTCGCTACCAGGAGAAGGCTACTGTTGCCGGTTCCGGTGTCCTTGCCAACAATTATGGCAAGATTGGCAGCGGCAACCGCGGTACCAAGCTCCAGAGCGCGAAGACTGTCCGCATGGTGAACCTGAGTGGCTGCAAGAAGGCCGACAAAGAAGTCGAACTGCAGAACATCCCGCTCAAGTAAACACTTAATTTTGCGCAACGAGAGACCCACTGTCTGAGGTGGGTCTCTTTTGCGCTACTAATAAACCTATGAAAAAAAGTTTCCTTTTTATTGCATCCCTGCTCACGCTGGCAAGCGTATTTTCCTGTAAGCAGGCAAAAGAAGAGATTCCGGCCGAAGTAACGTCGGAAGAGACTCCGGACGCAGACCGATTTTTCGTTCCCGGAGAGATCATCCTGCAGTTGGACGACAACCTGATATCGGCGCTGGAACAGGCCCAAAGCCCCACCAGCACCAAATCGGCCGATTTCAACGCTTTGGCTTTTCTCCTGCAGGTGGAGTCCTTCGAACGGGTATTCCCGGAAGCGGGAAAGTTCGAAGCACGTCACCGTGCCGCAGGCCTGCATCGCTGGTACCGGATCCATTACAGTGAAGAACTGCCGGAGACCAAAGCGGATGCCGAGATTGAAGATTTATTCCGTTTACCGGGCGTCCTGGCCGTAGAAAGGCCCCGTATCCAGGAACAGCAGGCCTTCGATTATTTCAATGATCCCCACGCCCGCTATTGCTGGTTCCTGGAAAACGACGGAACGCTGGCCTCCGGTTTCAAGAAAGGAAGCGATATTAACGTAGTTCCTGTATGGGAGCAGTACACCACAGGCAGTAAAGATATTATTGTAGCTGTGGTGGACACCGGCGTGGATCTCAATCACGAAGACCTGTCGGCCGTTATCCTGCCGCCGGGAGAAGGCGGCAGCCAAAGCTTTGTCGAGGGGTATGACCCCATGGTGATTCCTGCCGGAGACCATGGAACCAACGTAGCCGGTATCATCGGTGCCGTCAATAACAACAAATTAGGCGGCTGCAGCGTAGCCGGCGGAAGCGATGGTACCGGCGGCGTGCGCATCATGTCCTGCGCGGCCAGTGACGGAAAGACGGAAGCCTTGAACGGCGATACCGAAGCAGGCATTGTATGGGCGGCCGATAACGGTGCCTGTATTGTCAACAACAGCTGGGGACACGGTTATGCTACGGAAGAAGATGCCCGGAAAGGCTCCGCCCAATTTGAGACGCAACCCTCTTACACCCGCGCCGCTATCGACTACTTTATCGATTATGCCGGTATCGATGAAACCGGCAAGCAGGTAGGCCCCATGAAAGGCGGCCTGGTCGTTTTCTCGGCCGGTAACAGCAGTTGGAGATGGAGTACTCCTGCTTCCTACAGCCGTGTGGTGGCCGTAGGTGCTTTCCAGCATAACAATGCCGTAACGAATTATTCCAACTACGGTACCTGGGTTGACATCTGGGCTCCCGGCGGCGGAGAAGATAGTGCCGAACAAATGATGTTTGGACCCATCGCGGGCGGCGGATATGCCTGGATGGCCGGAACTTCACAGGCTGCACCCTGCGTATCCGGCGTAGCGGCCCTGCTGTTGTCCTATTACGGCGGACCCGGATTCACGGCCGAAGAGCTGAAAGAAAAGCTCATCTGGGGTGC
>JAEEGL012534353.1_pt1 | contig 13048 bp, 17 predicted proteins | sample 9134231 | NCBI WGS metagenome assembly JAEEGL01 (sample SAMN16246548, study PRJNA631951) | gut metagenome | biome: gut microbiome; feature: rumen; material: fiber-attached | host: Bos | place: Iran: Karaj | collected 2018-10 | reverse complement strand
TCACAGGAAAACTATGAACACTACTTACACTCAGGGTTTCATGTGATTATCAGGGATGAGAGCCGAACCATACTGCAAACATTGGAACTGGTTGAAAAGGCATTCGGTCTGGATGGATGTGAAGGAAAAACTTGAACATTTATCTGTCGCAAAATATGCGACAGTTGAGGTAGTACAATCAAAATCCAGTTGAGACTGTCTGCCTCTTGCACCGATAAAACATCGACGATCATCTGGAGCTTACTTGAACGGATGAAGAATCCGGAAAGAAGAGGAATGCCTCTGTCCAACCGTTTTTTGGAGAAAACAATTATGACAACAACGAAAATAGAGATCATTTCTGATGGTGCCGAGCGAGATCTTGACCTTTTCGTCAGTTTTGATCATGACGAGGTGAACAAAGCAGAGCGCATGATTGTCAAAACATGTTTTCAAGGGAAAAGCATCGTTGCTGTCGGAACGCATTATCCGTTTGACGATGCTTTTGCCGATCTGCAAAACAAACTGCCGGTGGGCGTACAAATAAAATGCTGTGTCGCCTGTCGCCACGGCAATCAATGACCCGTCGGGGACGAGCCAAACGAAGTGTTCTGCACAAAAGACGTACAAATTACGTGTAAAAGCGATTGCTTTTACTATACCGAGGATGAAAAGGAGCGGGAAAAGCGCTCGAGACGCTATTGGGATTGCTGTGATGATTTCGCTCCGCAAGATGAAGAAAAGTATACGTACAGTGCTTATTTCAGTTATTTGAGAAATGGATTTCTTGCCGAATGAAACGCATGTGGAGGCGGCATGCCTCTTGTATGGGAGAAAGGTGTAATATGATCAAAAGAGCCAATACGGAAGACGCCGATGTGCTTGCGGCGCTGGCGATCCAGCTGTGGACGGATAACGATCCCGACCACTTGGCGGAAGAGTTCCGCGCGTTGGTACGGAACGAGGACGCGGCCTGCTTTCTCCAATATGTCGACGGCAGGCCGGTCGCCTTTGCGCAGTGCCGGCTGCGGCACGATTACGTGGAAGGCACGGACAGTTCGCCGGTTGGATACCTGGAAGGCGTATTTGTAACGGAAGCATGCCGCAGGAAGGGATATGCCGCGGAACTGCTGGCAGAATGCGAGAAATGGGCAAAAGAAAAGGGCTGCGTAGAGTTTGCCAGCGATTGCGAACTGGATAACGCTGACAGCCTGAAATTCCATTTGGCGGCGGGATTTGAGGAAACCAACAGGATCATTTGTTTCAGAAAAGAATTGCAGACCTGTTTTATGGGCGCAAAAGAGGGATTCGAAGAATGACGGTTTATGAAAGGCTTGCCGCCTGCGGCAGCGAAGAATACAGGGATTTTCAAGGCAGACTCGTTCCCAGTATCCCGAAAGAAGCGATACTGGGCGTCAGGACGCCCGATGTGCGGAAAATCGCAAAGGAAATAAAAGGAACCGAGGAGGCGGAGAGATTCCTCGCGGCGCTCCCGCACAAGTATTACGAAGAGAACCTTGTGCATTTTTTCCTGATCGCCATGATCCGGGATTTCGACGAATGCGCAAAAGCGGTGGAGACCTTCCTGCCGTATGTGGACTGCTGGCCGGTGTGCGATCAGTCGAGCCCGAAGGTGTTTGCGAAGAACCATGAAAAGCTCCTTCCGCTGATCAAAAAGTGGATCGGTTCGGAGCATGTGTACACCGCCAGGTTCGGCATCCGGATGCTGATGAACGAATTCCTCGCAGAGGATTTCAGGCCGGAATACCTTGAAATGGTCGCGTCGGTTCAGGGCGAGGATCATTACATAAAAATGATGGTCGCGTGGTTTTTCGCCACCGCGCTGGCGAAGAGATACGACGAGAGCGTCGTTTACATGGAGGAGCGCCGGCTTGAGCCGTGGACGCACAAAATGGCGATCCGGAAGGCGATCGAGAGCTTCCGCGTTTCCGATGAGCACAAGGAATACTTAAGGACCCTTCGATAGCCGCGAAATGGTTTACGGCACACGGGAAAGCGATGTCCCTGGGCCGGTTCGGAAGGGAAGAGGACCGTCGAATCGCCGAGAAACTGCGGAGCGCGTTCAGGACGTGGATAGACAACGGGCACAGCGTTTTTGACGATCCGGACACCGTCATCCCGCGCGTCCGGCTGACGGACGGCGCGCTGTTTTCCCACGGCGCGGGGTACGGCCTGGAATTTGGGAAGCGATGATCCGGCCTGACGGCAGGAGGAGGGAACTATGTTTGAACTGAGCGAATACCTGGACAGGCTGATCGCGGAATGCATGGCCGCGTTCGGCGACCGGCTCGCGTATGTGGGCCTGCAGGGGAGCTACCTGCGGGGCGAGGCCAACGAGGACAGCGACATCGACGTGATGGTGCTCATCGATCGCTTCTGTGTCGCGGACATGGACGCGTACAGGGATATCCTGCGGAAGATCGGATCGTATGAGAAGTCCTGCGGCTTCATATGCGGCAGGGACGAGATGGCGCGGTGGAACCCGCTGGAGCTCACGCAGCTTCTCCACACGACCAGGGACCTCTATGGAACGCTTGCGGATTATGTGCCGGCCTTTTCGAGGGCGGACGAGATCAATTACACAAAGCTCAGCCTGGGGAACCTGTACCACGAGATCTGCCACCGCTACATCCACGCGGACCGGGAGAAGAACCGGGCGAAGCTGCCCGGGACCTGCAAGGGATTCTTTTTTGTGATCCAGAACCTGCGCTATCTGGAAACCGGGCGGTTCACGCTGCAAAAGAAGGCCCTCGCGGAACAGGCCCCGGAGGAGGACCGCAGGGTTTTGGCGCTGCTGGATCCGGACAGCGAATGCGGTTTTGACGAGGCGTTTTCGCTGCTCTTTGCGTGGTGCCAGCGGGCGTTTATCCGGCTGGAACGGCTCTGACGCGCGGGACGGGGCTGGTGACGGAAAGACGTTCTGTCATACAAGACCACGTCGTGAGGCGCATAGAGATCATGGAGATCGCAAAGGAGATGAACGCGGGCTTGAAGAAGATCATCGCGGCCTGCGGGAACGACTGCGCGGCGTGCCCGCGGTACACGGCGCATCCCTGTGAAAAGACGCAGGAGGAACTGCGCCGCACCGTGGAACTGTGGATGAAGGTCGGCTACCGGAACCGCGTGGTTTCCGACGAGGACAATGAGGAGATCGGCTGTATCGGCTGCAGCCGCAGACCGGAAAACTGGTGCAGGTACCGGGTGGCGGGCTGCGCCCGTGAAAAAGGCGTGGAAAACTGCGGCCAGTGCGGGGAATACCCCTGCGCGCGGATAAAAAAGTGCTTTGAAGTGACGAAATCCTTTGAGCCGCGCTGCCGGGCGGCGTGTACCCATGCGGAATACGACGCCATGCGGCGGGCGTTTTTCCAAAAGGAAGAAAACCTCCGGCGGGAATCGGAGTAGCGCCATGGCGAACATCCTGACGGGCCTGCGCATCGCGTTCAGCGCCGCGCTGCTGTTCTGCGAGGCGCTTTCGCCGGCGTTTTACGCGCTGTACCTGGCCGCGGGCGTCACGGACATGGCGGACGGAACGGCGGCGCGGAAAACGGGCACGGCCAGCGCGTTCGGCGCCATGTTCGATACGGTGGCGGATTTTATTCTGTTCGCCGCGTGCCTGGTCAAAACGATTCCCGCGCTGGACATCCCGGCGTGGGCGTATGCGTGGGCCGCCGCCATCGCGCTGACCAAGGCGGTCAACGCGGTATCTGGGCTTGTGATGAAGAAAAGGCTGGTGTTCCTGCATACCGCCGCGAACAGGGTCGCCGGGGCGCTGCTGTTCCTGCTGCCCCTGACGCCATCGTTCATGGAACTGAAATACAGCCTGATCGCGGTCTGCGCCGCGGCGACGTTCGCGGCGGTGCAGGAGGGGCGCTTTATCCGGACGGGCAGGGTTCCGTCCGGGGACACAAGGGAAAGGAGCGCGGAAAGACCATGACAGAGCTGCGAAAGCTGTCTGTGAACGACGGGCGGGACGTCTACGAGATGCTGCAGGCGATCCCAAAAGACGAAAACGGCCTCATCAACCACGCCAACGGGCTGACGTATGAGGAATACCGGGAGTGGCTGGCCAAGAAGCAGCAGGAATCCCGGCGGGAGGGCGTCGTGGACGGATGGAAGGTGCCTTCCACGATGTACTGGCTGTACGCGGACGGCGTTCCCGTGGGCTTCGGCAAGCTCCGGCACTGCCTGACCGACGCGCTGAGGAGGGAAGGCGGGCACATCGGGTACTGCGTCGCTCCGCGGTATCGCGGGAAGGGATACGGCAACGAGATCCTGCGCCTCCTGCTGAAAGAGGCGCGGGCAATGGGCATCGACAGGGCGCTGGTCACCGTGCGCCTTGGCAATCTGGCCTCCCAGGCCGTGGCGATGGCCAACGGCGGGGTCGTGGCGGAGAAAACGGACGAAAGAATGCTGATCTGGATCGACACACAATGAGGTGCGGCGCATGAACGTAAAGCTGATCAAGCTCACAAGGGAATACGAAAAGCAGCTGGGCGAGATGATCGACGAGTGGACGCTGGACCAGAAAATCAACCACACCAACCACTCGCCCTGGACGATCTTCAAGGACGACTACCACAATTTCGACCATTATCTTGCGAACCTGGAGCAGAAGGAGCCCGACGGGCGGCGCGTGCCAGATTCGGTGTTCTTCCTGCTGGACGTGGACAGAAACCGGCTGCTGGGGGCGGTGAACATCCGGCACTGTCTGAACGATAGCCTGCTGCGGGAGGGCGGCCACATCGGCGACGGCATCCGGCCCAGCGAGCGCAGGAAGGGCTACGCCACCGAGATGATCCGCCTGGCGCTGATGGAGTGCAAAAAGCTGGGGATCGACCGGGTGCTGATGACCTGCGAAAAGGACAATATCGGCTCCGCCAGATCCATCGTCAAGAACGGCGGCGTGCTGGAAAACGAATTCGTGAACTCGGACGGCGAAGTGGAGCAGCGGTACTGGATCGACCTCTGATCCGGCCCCGCGCCTCTCGATCGAAAGGGAAGGTGAGACGATGGAATACTGGTGGATCCTGGCTGTCGTGTGCCTGATCGCCCCCGTCAGCATGCTGCTGATCGGGCGGTGGTTCGCTTTTCGTCCGCCGGCCTTCGGCAGCGCGGTGGGCTACCGCACGCGCATGTCGGGAAAGAACGCTGACACCTGGGCGTACGCCCACGCGCTGTGCGGGAAGATATGGATGCGGTGCGGTCTGGCGATGCTGGCGGTGACCGCCGCCGTTCTGCTGCTGGCGCGGGGCGGCGATACAGAGGCCGCGGCCACAGCGGCGGGCGCACTGGTGTTCGCCCAGTCGCTGGCGCTCGTGCTGACCATCCCGTTCGTCGAGGCCGGGCTGCGCAGGGAATTCGACGGGAGCGGCAGCCGTCGGGAACGCGGATAAGGAAGCGCCCGAAGAAAGATCGTGAACAAAGCGCGTCGCGCGGCGATGAAGCAGGCCGGTCATCCGGACATCATGGAGAGATACGGGAATTCCATCGGGTACGCCTAAGGGATGCGGCGCGCGGGAATCATCCGCCGGGGTTTTCGGCTTGGCGCCTGTTGACAATCGCGGCATGCGACAGTTATACTTGTGAAAAAGGGGTCCCGGCTTGCGGGACCTTCGCGGAGGAAGAGGAGGAAAGGATATGTCGAGGAGATTTGTGCGGACAATGTCGGCGCTGTTGGGGCTGTTGATGATGATTTCGCCCCTTGCGCCGGCAATGGGAGAGGCCGTTGAACCCATCGAGGTCGGCTCCCGGATCGAAATGCTGGTGGACGAAGCGCTGGTGGCGAAGATGGAGGGGCTTTCCTTCCGGCTGAACACGCCGGTGGACTGCGGCGTGGCCATCGAAACGGACAAGCCGTGGGAGGGCTTCGGCTCCTTCGCCTACTCCAGCGTGATCGAGCTGGACGGACGGTATATCCTCTACTACCGCGCTGCGCTGAACCCCACTTCGTCGGATACCGATCCCGGCCAGTTCCTTTGCGTGGCGTTCAGCGACGACGGCGAAACCTGGGTGAAGCCGGAGCTGGACATCGTACCCTACGGCGAGTATGAGCGCACCAACATCCTGCTGGACGGCGCCACATGGGGCGTGGTCTGCCACAACTTTACCCCCATGCTAGACACCAACCCGGACTGCCCGCGGGAGGAGCGCGTCAAGGCGGTGGGCGGATACGGCGCGGAGGGCCTGTTTGTGTTCTGCTCCGAGGACGGCCTGCACTTCCGCAAGCTCAGCGAGGAACCCGCCGTCACGAACCGCCTGCTGGATTCCCAGAACGTGCTGGTCTACGATTCGGAGGCGGGCCTGTATCGGATCTATTCCCGGTACTTCCATTTCTTCGAGGGGGCGTCCCACGCGAGCTGGGACGGCAACGGCGTGCGCGCCATCGAGAGCTGTTCTTCGCCGGACTGCGTGCACTGGACGCTGCCCGAGCCCAACGTTTACACAAACGGAGAGCCCCGGGAGGATCTCTATACCAACGCGACGATCGCGTGCCCCGGCGCGGAGCACATCCTGATTTCCCTGCCCATGCGCTTCGCCCCCACCCGGGTGAAGGGGTTCCCGCGCAACGGCCCCGGCATCTCGGACGCGGTGTTCATGACCAGCCGGGACGGACATCTCTGGGACAGGCGCTTCAGCGAGAGCTGGGTGGACGGCGGCTTTGACCAGAAGCGGTGGACGCAGCGCAACAATATGCCGGCGCGCGGACTGGTCGCGCGGGACGACTGCTTCTACGCCTACGTGCTGTCGCACTATTACTGGGACGACGCCTGCATCCGCCGCTACAGCGTGCGCAAGTGGGGCTTTGCGTCCCTGCACGCCGGCGATGAGACGGGGTATTTTGAGACGCCCCCTGTGATCTTCTCCGGCAGAAACCTGAAGATCAATTTTTCGACCACGGCGTACGGCGGCATACGCGCGGCCATCCTGGATCCCGAAACGGGGGAGCCCTTTGAAGGGTTCGGCATAGAGGACTGCAGGGAAGCGTTCGGCAATTCCATCTTTGAAAGCCTTTCCTTCCAGGGCGGGAACCTTGCTTCCCTGGCGGGAAAACCGGTCGTGGTGCGTTTCGAGCTGCGCCAGGCCGACCTCTTCGCCTGGAAGTTCGAGTGAGTCGGCCTTCGCATTCCGGAAAGAGGGAAACGTCATGAACAAGGTGCGCATTACGGTGATGAAGCAGGCCAGTTATCCGGACCTCATGGAGAAATATGAAAACCCCATCGAGCACGCCTGCGGCATGCGCCCCGGCCAGGTATTCGTCTCGGAGGGCTGGAAGCGGCCGGAGGGCCTGTGCGAAAGCGCCTGGGAGAGCATGTCGCCCTTCGTGCTGACGCTGGCCTGCGGCGGGCGTGACATCTATTCGGGCTGGATGAAGGACCCGCGCTCCGCCATGATCTCCTGCAACGACGGCTTCCGGCCCGTCAGCTTCCTTCTGGAGGCGCTGGAAGGGGAAGCGGAGGGCTGAGGGGCGCAGACTGTTGCCTTTTGCCGCGGCATGTGGTAAAATGGATGCGTAAGGAAGGAATTGGGCCGTGCGAGCGGAAGTGTTTTTGAAGCTGTATCGCGTGCTGGAGGGCCTGCTGGAGGAAAAATACGGCAGGGCGTCCAGCGTCGTGATGGAATACATGAACCACCCGGATTCGGAGCCCGTCCGGACGAAGCTGGACCTGTGCCGGGAGCTGCGCAACCTGCTGACCCACAACGCCGGCGCGGACGGCGAGCCCGTGTGCGAGCCCTCCCAGCAGGTGCTGGACAGCCTGTACGCCGTCATCGCCCACGTGCAAAAGCCGCGCCCGGCGATCAACGCGGCCACCCCCGCGGAGTCGCTGCTCACCGCCGGCATGGAGGACCCGCTGCTGCCCGTGATGCGGCGGATGACGGATTACGGCTATTCCCACGTGCCCGTGCTGGAGGACGGCCGGGTGACGGGCGTGTTCAGCGCGTCCTGCCTGCTGGCCCACCTGGCCCGGGGCGGATACGTCAACGAGCAGACCCGCATGCGGCACCTGGGCCGGTATCTGGGGCTGGAGGAGCGCGCCTCGGGCAGGTACGCCTTCCTGGCCGCGGACGCCAGCTGCAACGACGCCATCGCCGCCTTTGAGGCGCATTCCTCCCGGAACAACCGCCTGATGGCCATTTTCATCACACAAAACGGCAATCCCGCCGAGCCGCTGCTGGGCATGCTGACGCCCTGGGACGTGCTGGGCAAGGAGGATTAGCCTGAGGAGCTGCCATGAGCGAACAGAAGGACCCCATGGCGGAGCGGCTTTCCATCGCCGCTTCGCCCATGCCGCCGGCCCAGCCGGAGGAGATGCAGCGGCAGTACGCCCGCATCCACAGCGTATACGCCGCCGCCATCCGGGAGATCCATTCCCGGCTGGAGACCCTGGACGACGAATTCCAGTTAAAGCACAGACACAACCCGATCCACCACATCGAAACCAGGGTCAAGACCCTGCCCTCCATCGTCAAGAAGCTGCGTTCCATGGGAATCACGCCCTCCATCACCGCGGCGAAGAAGGAACTGCACGACATCGCGGGCGTGCGGGTGGTGTGCTGCTATGTGGACGACATTTACCGCATCGCGGAGCTGCTCCTGTCCCAGGACGACATCTCCCTGATCGAGGAAAAGGACTACAACAAGCAGCCCAAGGAGAACGGCTACCGCAGCCTGCACATCGTGGTGGACGTGCCGGTGTACATGTCCCAGGGCAAACTGTACATCCCTGTGGAGATCCAGATCCGCACCGTCGCCATGGACTTCTGGGCCGCGCTGGAGCACGGCATCCGGTACAAGTCCTCCGACGAGGTTCCGCCCTTCATCGTGGACGAGCTGCGGGAATGCGCGGACATCATCGCGCGTACGGACGACAAAATGCAGGAGATATTCAAGGCGCTGCAGCTGCTGCACGATTCGGAAGGGGAAAATTAGCGCTGACGCGCCGCCTGGGCGGCGCAGAACAGGAGGAGCGATCAAACATGAAATTTCTGATTGTCAACGGCCCGAACATGAACATGCTGGGCATCCGGGAGCCCGACATCTACGGCAACAAGACGATGAAGGATCTGGAGGCCATGATCTGGGCCCACTGCGAGGACAGGGGCGTGGAGGTGGAGTTCTTCCAGTCCAATTCCGAGGGCGCCATCATCGACGCCATCCAGGAGGCCCTGACGGACGACGACGGCATCGTCATCAATCCCGCGGCCTACGCCCACACATCCATCGCCATCGCGGACGCCATCAGGACCGTGCGGCTGCCCGCCGTGGAGGTGCACATTTCCGATCTCGCCACCCGCGAGCCCTACCGCCGGCACTCCTATGTGTCGGAGGCGTGCATCCAGGTCATCATGGGCCGGGGCTTCCAGGGCTACCTGGACGCCATCGACGCGCTGATCCTGCACCTGGGCGGCGAGCTGGAATAACCGCGTAAACCGCGGGCAAAACAGACGGCACAGAGCTTCTCTGTGCCGTTTTATTGTCACCGAACCCGCGTGTTACGCCTCCGCCTCGCCCACATAGGCCACGGCGGCGTCCCCGGTCAGGAAGACGTGGCCGTTCTCCCCCCAGCGCAGCTGCAGCGCGCCGCCGGGGAGGACCAGCTCCGCGCCGCGCTCCAGCAGTCCCAGACAGTTGCCCGCCGCCAGCGCGGCGCACGCGCCGGTGCCGCTGGCGAGGACGGGGCCCACGCCCTGTTCCCACACCCGGACAAACGCGCGCTCCCGGCCGTCGGCGCGGCAGAATTCCACGTTTGTCTTCCGGGGAAATACGGGGTGGTTTTCCACCAGCGCGCTCAGGCGGCGGAAGTCGTCGTCGCCGGGGAACATGTCGAACGTGACGGCGTGGGGGTATGTCATGGACACGCAGAAAAAGCGCACGTCCCGTCCATCCAGGGACAGCGTGACCTGGTTGCTCTTGCTGTCCATGGGAATGACGGCGGTGTTGAGGGACGGCACGCCCATGTCCACGGTGACGCGCTGCACCACGCCCTCGAAGGCGTGAATGTGAAGGGGCTTGATACCGGCGGCGGTCTCCACGCGGATGTCGCTGCGGAACGCGCGGTCGTTCTCGTACAGGAACTTGCCAACGCAGCGGATGGCGTTGCCGCACATCTCCGCTTCGGAGCCGTCGGGGTTGAATATGCGCATGCGCGCGTCGGCGGCGGAGGATGGCAGGATCAGCACCAGCCCGTCCGCGCCCACGGAGTAGTGCCGCCGGCACAGCCGCCTGGCGATGGCGCCGGGGTCCGCCGGAGCGCCTCCGCGCATACAGTCCAGCACGATGAAGTCGTTGCCCGTGCCGTGCATTTTGATGAATTGCATCGCAGCGCCCCCTCTCAGGCGGGGGCCGCGGTCCCGCGGGCGCGGCGCCCCATGCCAGAAGTATAGCAGACGCGGCGGCGAATTGCAAGCGCGGCGGCGGAAAAACGGCGCATTTGCGCATATGACTTGACGCGCCCGCGTTCTTTGTGTATAATGAAACTGTGCTGATATGGCAAAACCTGAAAACCGGGAAAAAGGAGTGATTTTGTGAAGACATTGAAGATTTGCCTGGCGATTCTGCTGTGCGCTCTGCTGCCGGTGACGGCGCTGGCGGAGACCGTGGACGCCTATTACATCCGGATCACGGATGTGGAAGCCGATCTGCCCGACGGAACCAGCTTTTCCCTGGACGGCCTGGATCTCCAGTTGCTGTGGGACATCCTGGAGTCGGATGTTTTGACCCGCGTGGACCTGAAGGTGGATGAAACGAAGATCGCGGGCCTGACGTACAATCAGACTGACAGCGGGATCGCCGTGGTGCTGGACGGCCTGAAGAACGCGCTGAAGCTGGATTACAAGACGGTGCTGGAGCAGATGCAGCAGCAGACGACCGGCTCCGGCGTGGTCGTCGGCGGCGCGTCCGGCAAAACCTCCACCACCACCTCTACCGGCACTTCCAAGGGCGGCGCCATCATCCGGAAGGGCAGCTCGAAGAACAGCGCGAATACCTCTGCCGCGGCGAATGTCCAGCAGTCGACGGCCATGGCGGGCGCGTCGATGTACATGAGCTACGCCGAAATGGGCGAGAAGATGGCTGATGTGTCGAAGAAGCTGACGGCTTTCCTGAATAAGATCCCGAGCATTGAGAACCGCGTCACTTCCACCGCCGTGGAGGAATACGACGGTGTGCGATATGTGCGCAAGGATTTCTCCTACGACGAGGAAACCATGGAGAGCCTCATCAAGGAACTGCTGGGCATCCTGGACGAGACGGGTCTCTTCAACCAGCTTGCCTACGATTCCGCCATTGGCAATTACACTTACAAGTCCCTGACCGAGAGATGGGAAGAGTCCAATGTCAGCGCGGCGGTGGACGGCGCGTACTGGTATGCCGCGGACAACGACTTTACCTACGACGTCTTCGTCACCCTGACGAACGAGGACTATCCCGACGAGATCTACGACATCGAGCTGTATATCGATACGAAGAAGGCGGACGATGTCCAGCAGTTCACGGCCAGCATTACGATCTATGAAAACGATGAGGCTGAGCAGGGGCTGTATCTGACCGGAAGCGTGGGCCCGGACAGCGACGGCGACGAATGCGTCTATTTCTGCCTTGCGCCCATTGATTACTCCTATGAAGAGGAAGGCGAAGTCGAGGGCACCCTCACATTCACCTACTATCCCGATTACCAGGACAGCGAACGCATGATGATCGTCTATACCGACGAGGACGGCGAGCAGCAGTTCGCGCTCCGCTACATCAACACCTTCGGGGAGGTCAACAACCTGTACGTCGCTCTCGAGCTGCCCGAGGACGAGGAAATCAACATGATCACCCTGGACTGCGATTACCTCTTTGAGGACCAGGTGATCCTGGACATGTCCCTGGAGGCGAAGGGCGAAGACAACTCCGCGAGCCTGAACGTCGTATTCTCCGGCGAGAAGACGGACGACAGCGTCAGCGGCATCGCGGGGATCTCCGTGGCCGAAGAGTCCTACGGACAGAAAGTCGGCTCCGCCAGCGCCACCTTCGGGCTGGAATTCGGCCGCAAGCAGGTCGAGGAGGATGTGCTGAAGATCGACTTTAGCGGCGCCACGGACGTGATGAAGCTCACAAAGGCCGAGCAGGAGCAGCTGGAGAAGGAGCTGGTTCGGGTCCTGATGAGCGATGGATTCCTGCTGATCGGCAAGCTTCCGGACCTCACCGACGTCGTGCTGGAGCTGTCGGGCATTTATGAAGAACTGCTGGGCTAAGGGAAACAGCTGAAAACCCCAAAATGGACGGGGAGGCCGCCGGCCTCCCCGTTTTCTCGTTGATAAACCTTTATCCCAATGAATAAGCGCGGGATGCGTTACGCACCCCGCGCTTGCCTTTCCGCCGACCGGCGGGTTATCAGAACTCGATCTTCTTTTCGATGTAGTCCTTGAGGTTGTCGATGGCCACCACGTCCTGCAGCATGGTGTCGCGGTCCCGGACCGTGACGTTGCCGGTCTCCAGGGTGTCGAAGTCGATGGTGACGCACAGGGGCGTGCCGGCCTCGTCCTGGCGGCGGTAGCGCTTGCCGATGGAGCCGGTCTCGTCGTACTCCAGGGGGTAATACTTGGCCAGCATGGCGTACACCTCGCGGGCCTTGTCGCCCAGCTTGTTCTTCTGCAGGGGCAGCACGGCGGCCTTGTAGGGGGCCAGGAAGGGATGCAGGTGCAGCACTGTGCGCACGTCGCCGCCCTCCAGCGCCTCCTCGTCGTATGCGTCGCACAGATAGGCCAGCACCAGGCGGTCGACGCCCACGGAGGGCTCCACGCAATAGGGAATGTACTTCTCGTTGGTCACGGGATCCAGGTATTCCAGCGACTTGCCGGAGTGCTCGCTGTGCTGCTTCAGGTCGTAATCCGTGCGGTCGGCCACGCCCCACAGTTCGCCCCAGCCGAAGGGGAACAGATACTCAAAGTCCGTGGTCGCCTTGGAATAGAAGGCCAGCTTGTCCTTTTCATGGTCGCGCAGGCGCAGGTTCTCCTCCTTCATGCCCAGGCTCAGCAGCCAGTTCTTGCAGAAGGAGCGCCAGTA
>JAEEGL011865573.1_pt1 | contig 13048 bp, 7 predicted proteins | sample 9134231 | NCBI WGS metagenome assembly JAEEGL01 (sample SAMN16246548, study PRJNA631951) | gut metagenome | biome: gut microbiome; feature: rumen; material: fiber-attached | host: Bos | place: Iran: Karaj | collected 2018-10 | reverse complement strand
GCTCCGTCTCCCCACAAGGTAAAGTAGCCTACAAGGCATTCGCTTTTGTTTCCGTTATTCGAAATGCGGCAGTTTCCTTCGATTGCAGCAATTGAATAAAGTGTTGCCATGCGGAGTCGCGCCGGTGTATTTGTATTATACTGGGCCGGAGTTTCTGCAAGACCTGTTACTGCTTTTATTTCTTCTGTAAGACCTTTATAGGCATTTGCAATATTTACGGTGTAGTTTTTAATGCCAAGAAAAGCACAGATTTTTTTAGAATCTTCAATATCTGCCTGTACACCGTTTGGCATCATAACGCCAATTACTCGGTCTTTACCAAGAGCAGCACAACAAAGAGCGGCAACGGTTGCGGAGTCCTTTCCACCGGAAATGCCAATAAGGGCCTTTGTTTCGCTGTTGCCGTTTTTTGCAAAATAGTCCTTTACCCAGGCGATTGCCTGATCTTTAATACTCATATTTACCTCATTATGAGTCCGTCGTTGCCCGAAGTTATGCGAACAGTGGACCCTTCTGCTATATTACCCGAAAGCAGTTCTTTTGCCAACGCGTTTTCGACATAATTCTGGATGGCGCGTTTTACAGGACGGGCTCCCATTGCAGGATCGTAGCCTTTTTCGCAAAGGAAATCCATTGCAGAATCATCAAAGTTGAGTTTAATTTTACGGTCATTAAGGCGGCTTTGTACGCGTTCAAGCTGCAGGCCTACAATTGCCTTAATGTTTTCTTTGCTGAGCTCGCTGAAGGTTACTATTTCGTCTATACGGTTCAAAAACTCGGGGCGGAAGGTCTGGCGCAGCATGGAGCTTTCAAGATTACTTGTCATGATGATGATTGTATTTTTAAAGTCTACTACCCTACCCTGACCGTCTGTAAGTCGACCGTCATCGAGAACCTGAAGAAGTACATTAAACACATCTGGATGAGCTTTTTCTACTTCATCAAAAAGAATTACGCTGTATGGGCGGCGGCGTACTGCTTCAGTGAGCTGGCCTCCTTCGTCATAACCAACGTATCCCGGTGGTGCTCCAATAAGGCGGGTAACACTGAACTTTTCCATGTACTCGCTCATATCAATTCTTGTGAGAGCCTTTTCGTCATTAAAGAGAAAATCAGCAAGTGTTTTTGCAAGCTCGGTTTTTCCAACACCTGTAGGACCAAGGAATAAGAAGCTGCCCAGAGGCCTGTTAGGGTCGCTAAGGCCACTGCGGTTACGGCGGATTGCATCGCTTACTGCCTGAACTGCTTCTTCCTGACCAACAACTCTTTTGTGAAGGACATTTTCAAGCTCCATATATTTCTGTTTTTCGCCGGTCATCATTTTGGCTACAGGAATGCCTGTCCAGCTTGAAACAACCTTTGCTATATCTTCTTCGGTAACTGACTGCCGGAGGAGCGATTCCTTGCTGGCGGCATTCGGTGTATCTGCAGCCTTCTGTGCTTCTGCCGCTTCGCTTATCTTTTTTTCAAGTTCCGGAATTATGCTGTATTTAATTTCTGCAGCCTTTTCAAGGTTTCCTTCGCGAGTGTATTTTTCCTGGTCAAAGCGGGCCTGCTCAAGCTGCTCCTTTGCCTTGCGGCTGGCATCAATCTTGTCTTTTTCATTCTGCCACTGAAGCTTCATTGCAGACTGCTTTTGATTCAGTTCAGCAAGTTCCTTATCAAGCTTTTCAAGGCGTTCGCGGCTGGCCTGGTCATCTTCCTTTGAAAGAGACTGGCGTTCTATCTGCAGCTGTAAAATCTTTCGCTCAACCTGATCAAGTTCAACCGGCTGACTTTCAATTTCCATTTTAAGACGGCTGGCTGCTTCATCTACAAGGTCAATTGCTTTATCAGGCAAAAAGCGCGAAGTGATATATCTGTTGGAAAGAGTTGCCGCAGCAACAAGAGATTCATCTTCTATGCGAACCCCATGGTGGATTTCATATTTTTCCCTGAGTCCACGCAGGATTGCAATTGTATCTTCTACACTAGGCTCTGCGCAGTATACCTGCTGGAATCTTCGCTCAAGGGCTGCATCCTTTTCTATATACTTACGGTATTCATCAAGAGTTGTGGCACCAATAGCACGAAGCTCTCCACGAGCAAGAGCCGGCTTAAGAAGGTTTGAAGCATCCATACTTCCTTCGCTGGCGCCGGCACCTACCAATGTATGAAGCTCATCAATAAACAGAATAATCTGACCTTCAGACTTCTGAACTTCTTTTATAAGTGCTTTAAGTCGCTCTTCAAATTCACCACGGAACTTTGCACCTGCAACAAGGCTTCCCAAATCAAGTGCAAGCAATCTCTTATTCTTAAGACTATCCGGAACATCACCGCTTGCAATACGGCGGGCAAGACCTTCTACAATAGCAGTCTTACCAACGCCCGGTTCACCGATTATTACAGGATTATTTTTTGTACGGCGGCAAAGCACCTGCATAACACGGCGGATTTCTTCATCACGGCCGATTACAGGGTCAATTTTATCCTGGCGTGCAGCTGCAGTTAAATCACGGCAATATTTTTCAAGCGAACGCATTGTACTTTCAGGATCCTGAGAATCTACTGTCTGATTTCCACGGACTGCTTTAAGAGCATCAATAATTGCTTTGTGAGTTATTCCGCATTTACGAAGAAGGTCTCCGGCCGGGCAATCAGCTTCTGACATTGCAAGCAGCAGATGTTCTGTAGAAAGATACTGGTCCTTAAGGGAATCCATTTCTCTTTCTGCATTTGCAATAATCTTTTGCAATGATGAAGAAAAATAAACCTGAGCAGCCCCGGAAACCTTTGGATTTGCTTTTATAAGTTCTTTTACACGGGTGTTGAGTTCATTTGCATTTACACCAATGCGCTCAACTACAGGAACAATAAGTCCGTCCTGCTGTTCAAGCAAAGCCTGAAGCAGATGTTCGGGAGAGATTTCGGCATTATCATTTTTGTTTGCGATTGAAGAAGACTCCTGCAGAGCCTCCTGAACCTTTATTGTAAAATTTTCATAATTCATAGGCATCACCTATCTATGAAAATAATAATAAAAATTCAAAATGACAAGTTAAATCACACCATCTTCTTCGTGGCCGAATTCGCATACGGCGTTTGTGATGTTGGCGTATTCAATCTGTTCAAGAGTGTTTTTATTTTTCTTAAAGAGTTTAATTTCACCTGTTCCTGTTGCACCCTGAACTACATTCAGAATCTTTCGTGTTCCTTCAGGAAGTTCAAGAGTTCTGTTTGCAAGCTCACGGATACGGCAGTAGAGATCAATATCAATAACCCAAAGCTTACTGTTTATACTTACAGACCAGTGAAGCTTATCTTCTTCAGGATCTTCTGTTGACGGAGCCTGAGTACAATCCCAGACACAGGAGCAGGTTCTTTTTGCATTTGCAGGGAATAAAATATCGGCTCCTTCGAAACCACCCATAAAGGCAAGACGGTTTTCAAAAGCGCCCTGAATTGCAAAATAAGATTCCTTAAGTACACGACCAGAAATGATGCTCTGAAGATTTGATGAATAAATATGGAACCAGTCGTAAGGGAAGGATTTTCCCCAGTAGCGGTCCATGTAGCCGTGGCATTTTCTTGGTTCAACAATGTAATCGGCACCATCAAAGCTTACAATGCCTGAAAAGTCAGTTTTGATTCCATAAGGGAACCAGCATTCTGTTTTATTTTTATAGCCGTCGCATAAATTGCGGGAAACTTCGTATTTGAGATTCCAGGATGCATAGCCCTTGTCGCAAAGATATTCCGGATGCTTCTGAAAATCTTCTTCCGTGATATTTATAAAGCCGCTCAGCTGATCTTCGCCAAAGAGTTTATTATCCATTTGAATTGTAAAAGGCTTGGAAGAAAAGCGCATATTCTTGAGGGAATGATAGGCACAGAACTGCTTTGATTCTGCACCAAGCTTGCCGAAACGAACGACAACATATGAAGGCTGAACAATATTTTCTGATTTTAATTCCGAAGCAGAGGTAGTTCCTGCCAGTGCGTACTGGAGATCATCCTCTGTAATTGTAATGCGGGGTTTAAAACCCAAAAGTGGTTCCGACGGAGATAAAGCGGAATTCAAGAATTCAAGTTCAAGAAAGAATTTCTGTTCGCTTGCGGAGTTCTTTTCAAAGGCGGTAAAGAAACAACGCCATAAGTTTACTCCAATTTTTTTAGAGGCTCCCGACAAGCCGTATCTGCTAAGTTTTATGTTTTTCTTTGTTGCAGCCATTACTATTTTTCACCTTATATAAGATTTCATTCTTATTTTCGGAATAGAATGGCCTATTTTTTAGAACTTTTTGACAGGATTATTTGTCGAAAAGCTTGTCTATTGATTTTGTGAGTTCCTTCTGCTCTTTAGGGAAATTTGCATTCAAAAACTCAAAGCATTCTACTGCAGCTTTCTGGGCGTGTTCATACCAGATTGCATATAACTCTGTATCGATATCGCCACCAGGGAATGGTGCTCCCTGAACATCAGAAACCAAACCACGCAGCATTGAAATACATTCTTTAGTTTTCTTATCCATACGCATCTCCAGATACAACCATTATAATGGTAAATCAAGATTTTTTCCATAGGATTCTTTAGATTTATCGCAGAAAATAACCTTATGCCATTCTTTACCGGCCATCTGACCAAGTCTTTGGGCTGCTTCTTTGACATCCTGATCTTTTACAGCCAGCAGTTTGTCCATTTTTGTCTGCCTGAATCCGTTATTTGCATATAGGAAGGTTTCAAAAGCCTGTTTACCCCTATCCTGAGGAGTCTGAGGCTCAATGGCAGCACCATAGCAGGTAACAATTGATTTTTCCACATCGTCATGGGTAAAGTCGTTGTCAGAAAGCTCTTTAAGGGTATCAATAAGGATTTCTGCATGTTTTTCCGGAGCCGGATCCCTGTAAGTACTGAGTTTTAAGCAGGTTTCACCGGAATCAGGGTAAATACTTGCCCCGTAACAGCCGCCTGTAGTCCTGAATTTTTCCCAGAAGGTGTGACAGTTGAGCCAGGTAGTATAAACCTGTTCTGCAGCAGACTCTTTAGTAAGATATGGTGAACATCTTGCTACTACTGTTGCATAGCCTGTCTGAGAATCTGTCTTAAGGCTTTCTCTTGTCTGTTGGCCCATTGAATTCTGGGCCTGCACAACATAAGGTAGATAATCTTCAAGCTGGTAATTGCGTGAAGGAAGCAGCTTTGTAAGGCCTGCTTCTTTGGCAAAATCCTTTATAAGGGGCAGGATTTTTTCAAGCGAAGAGTCATCGGCAGTAATATGGATTACCCCACCGGCTTTAAGGCTTTCTTTGTAAATATATTCAAATTCCTTAAGGATTTTTCCTGCATTCTTTTCTTTATATTCGCTTACTGTATAAAGCTGAGTTACTCCCCAAAGGATTTCTGCAAGGGCATAACCTTCGCTCCAGGTTGCAGTACAGCGTTTATAGGCAAGTTCCCTTCCATTATTTACAAGGCCTGCTTTTTTACTAGCCCTCTGTTCCTGAATCAGATTTTTAAGGCGGCCCTTGTCCTTAAAGTCCATCTTTGTAATAATACGGGCCAGAAGGTCAAGAGATTCCTCTGCCCTGTCTGTAAGAGCCTTGCAGCTTACTCCAAGCCATTTGCGGCCACAGAAATTATATTTTTCAAACTTCTTTGCAAGTTCTTTACATTCAGCTACATCATATACAGAACCTGTAAGGATTCTTCCCCAGACATCACCCATTATGCAGGCAGATTCAGAAATACATTCATCCCATTTTTTTCCTTCCCAACCAATATTGGTAATGACATTTGAAAGGAATGGAATGTGCTTGAAATATTGTGGCGAAAGTCTGTCAAAGGGGAAAAGCACATCCATATAAAAAAGTCCGTTTGTTTCTTCGCGGCTTATAAGAAGAGGGATTTCAGAAGAGTCGGCACCAGGCACTGTCTGCAGTTGAACCTTTGGCTCATCTACAGTTTTTTCAAGCTCCTCTATTTTTGTATGTGGAATGCAGGCAAGCTCTTCGGGAGTTTCCACACGGGCCTGATTTTCATGCAGACGGTCAAGGTCTTTCTTGAGCTGTTCCTTGTCTGCTGCCTTATCCAGAGCTTCAACAAGGGCTGCTTCTGCCTTAAAACGGTCTTCAAGATATGATTTTGCCGGACGGACAATAAGGCGGCATTCAATTTCTGGGTCTATGAAATATTTTTTAATCAGCTTCTTTACATAGTCAGGATCTGTTCTCAAGACCTTTTTGAGTTCTTCGAACTTTGTAATAGGACAAAGAAGACTTGTGCAGGAATTGCCCCATACCCAGCCCTTAAGAGCTTTTTCCATAAGGATGATTGAATAAGGGCCCCACCAGCGGTTTTCTTCGCGAAGATTAAAATCTATTCCCATTATTGCGGAATCTATATCTTCCTGGGAAACTCCCTTTTTATAGATTTTTTCTATTTCTTTGTTGATAAGATCAAAGACTTTTTTTTCATTTCCTTCTTTTACACCGCCAATTCCATTTACCCAGAATTCTTCTTTGAACTGACCGAAGTTTCCGGTGTAAGGCATGTCTCCAAGACCGGAATCTTTTATGGCTTTAAGCAGAGGTGAACTGTCGTTACCGCAAAGGACTTCTCCAAGGAACTCTTTTTCTATATTTGCCTGTCCGGTATATTTTGCAATTATTGCAAGGTTACCTGTAGACCCCTGCTCCGGAGCTGTTTTTTCAAGGAAGATAGATTTATCAAGTTTTTTAAGCTGCAGAAGCTCCTTTACCTGAGGCTTTACATAAGGAAGGGACTGTGTTGCATAAGGAAGGTCGCCTGTGCACTTGTATTTATCCTCCAGGCGGCGCATATACTTTTCGTCCATAAAATCAAGCTGATCTTGAGTAGAAATATCTCCATAAAGGAAAAGACAGCAGTTATCGGGACTGTAGAAGGTCTTATGAAAGGACAGGAAATCTTCGTAGCTAAGAGAAGGTATTACAGAAGGATCTCCACCGGAAGAAAAGGCCGGATAAGAATCTGGGAACATGGCTGCCAGCATTTCATTATTTGCAATCTGATAGAAGGTTGTGAAGTTAGCCTTCATTTCGTTATAAACTACACCCTGAATGCTTGTTTTTCCTTCTGAGTCCATTTCGAGTCTGTGGCCTTCCTGAATAAAGGTATCGCGGGTAAGCTTTGGAAAGAACACACAGTCGGCATATACATCAAACATATTAAAATAGTCGCTGCGAACAAGAGAAGCTCCCGGATAAACAGTTTTATCAGGATAGGTCATTGCGTTTAAGAAGGTAGAAATGCTCTGACCTGCAAGAGTATTGAAGGGCTCTTTAAGAGGAAATTTTTCAGAACCACATAATACAGAATGTTCTATAATATGGGCAGCTCCCTTTGAATCTTTAGCTGCAGTTCTGAAGGCAAAGGCAAAAAGATTTTCATGGTCATTTTTTATAAGATGAAAAACTTCAAGGCCGGTGCGCTTGTGACGTAAAAAAACAGACTTACATTTGTAGTCCGGTACATCTTCTATTTTTAAAAGAATAAAGCCCTTGTAGTCTTTTCCAAGGTTGGCTGGGTTTAGAAAATCAAAATTGTTCATAATATGTTCCTTTTTTTATGTGGATTGCTTCGCTTCGCTCGCAATGACAATGTCACATTCGCAATTACTACATGACAACGTCATTGCGAGGAGCGCATCGACGAAGCAATACAGGTATATATACACCTCGTCGTTGCGACCTTTTATAATCAGCTTGCCTTCTTCATAGGCACGGCGCAAAATGCAGACAAAAGTGGAAGTAATTCTTTCGCATTCAGAACGCTTCATTGGTTTAAGAAGGTCTTCCTGTTCAAGAACTTCGGTGCGTCTGCCCTGAGAAATATTATCAAGAATCTTATCACGGAAATCATCAGACTTAGCTGCAATAAGATATGCAAGGTCTTCGTCCGAAAATTCGCGGAGGGTTTCCTGAATAAATTTATCATCAGAAGCAATAACATCTTCCTGAGTAAAGAGACGCTTTTTAAGGTCCTGACCAAGATCCGGGTCTTCGGCAGAAAGAGATTTTATGATATCTGCTTCGGCACCCGAATCCATTTTTTTGAGAATCTGGGCCAGAGCGTTTCGTCCGTCTATATTTTCTGTTTTTTCTGTTGTAATTGTGCGTGACTTTTCGCGCATTGCCTTGTCTACCCGCTTGAGGATTTCAGGAGAAATAGGCTCCATCTTAGCAAGGCGGAGGACAACTTCCTTTTTATCCTGGTCCTTCATGTTTTTTATTACAGCGGCGGCCTGTTGAGGAGGAAGATAACTGAGTACTAAAGATTTTACACCAAGGTTTTCGTCCTTAAGCAAAAGCTGGATTTTTTCTGTATCTTCACCGGCAAGATATTCAAAAGGCTTTGGTGCAGGCTCAATCATTGATTTCTGCAGCATCTGCTCTGCGCGTTCTTTGCCATAGGCTTTTGTAAGCATTTCGCGGGCAGTTTCTACTCCACCGGATTTTTTTGCTTCTTCGAGCAGAGACTGGAATTCTTCAAGAATTGCTGTGGCTTCTTCCTTGCTCACAGAACGGATTGAAGCAAGCTCCGGAATTATTTTTTCTATCTGAGAATCAGAAAGATGAGGAAGAATTTTTGCGGCTTCGTCTTCGCCTATTAGAATGAAAAACTTTGCAACCCTGCGGTAGACAGATTCTATGCCTTCTTCTTCGGGTTCCTGTACGGGAACTTTTAAAAGGCCCTGACCCTTTAAAACTTCGGCAGCAGCAGCGGCACCAAATTTCTTAAAACCTTCGCCAGGCTTTGTTTCTTCGCTATCTTTTTTTGCATTCGAATATGCATTATTTCTTAAATCATTAAGGTTCATGTTATTATTATACCATAACCTTAACCGTACTTCCACCTGTACGTTCTTTTTTTACTATAATCTGGCGGTCTATTTTTTCTTTGAGCAGATCTACATGGGAGATAATTCCTATGAGGCGGTTGCCTTCGGTAGTGTCTGAAAGGGCTTTGAAGGCCTTTTGCAGAGTGTCACTATCCAGAGTACCAAAGCCTTCGTCTACAAACATGGAATCAATTTTTATTCCACCGGAAGACCGTCTTACTTCGTCCGAAAGACCAAGTGCCAGTGCCAGCGATGCCTGGAAGGATTCTCCTCCCGAAAGGGATTTTACACTTCGTTGCCCTCCGTTGTAATGGTCAATTACATCAAGCTCAAGGCCTGTCTGACTGCGTAAGTCTGCAGCCTCTTTTTTGCGCACCAGCTCATACTGATTGTCACTCATAATCATGAGGCGTCGGTTGGCGTGGGCAAGAATTCTGTCAAAATAATTCATCTGAATATAGGTTTCGAGCTTTATTTTTTCCTTGCCGTCCGAAAGCATTCCGTTTGCGGTTCTAGAAAGGGATGAAACCCAGGCATATTTGTTTTCCAGGGTTCCAAGTTCGCCTGCCCACTGCTCTATCTGCTTAAGTGCATTTTGATTCTGACTTATGCGGGTCTGGATGTCTGTCTTTTTGTCGTTCAATTCCTTTTTGAGTATGGTGAGCTCGTCTTCATTCTGGGACAGTTTTTGAGTATCAATTTCTTCAAAGGACTCCAGTTCTTTCTGGAGCTGCTCAAGCTGACCTTTTGCTTTGTTAAGAGAATTACCGGCCTGTTCGTAATCTTTCTGTGCCTCTTCAAAATCATGCTTCATTTTCTGAATCTGAGTTTCCAGTTCTTGTATTGACTCCAGGGCTTTGTCGCGGCTTTGGAATTCAAGCTTATCCTGCAGTGCATTTTTCTGATTCTGCTGGCCCTTGAGTTTTTCGGTAAGTCCCGTAACAGTCTGTGCAAGGTCACGTTCATCTTTTTCTTTTTGGGTAAGCTCGGTTTCCAGTTTTGGCTGACGTTCTTCGTATTCTTTTTTCTTTTCCGCATTTTGCTGTGCAGTGATTAAAGTTTTCTGGTTCTGATCCAGATCAGCTGTAAGCTTTGATTTTTCCTGTTCGCAAAGTTTTTCAATTTTTGATTCATCTGAATCTGCCATCTCTGCATCTTTTTCAAAAAGTTTTTTTGTCTGCGTGAGAATATTTTCTTTACCGGCATCATATTCTGCTTTTATTCTTACACATTCATCGTTCAATTTCTGTTCAAATGTCTGCGCGTCCTTTGTCTGCTGTTCAAGTTCGTTCAATTCTTCCTGAGTCGGAGCTTCTTTTGTTTTTACCGCCGGATTTGGATGGGTTTTAGAACCGCATACAGGACAAGGCTCGCCTTCTACCAGATCATCTGCAAGGATGCCCGCCTGCTGGTCCATAAAGAGACGGCGTTTTTCCTTATAAACAGAATCTGCCGCAGCATATGCATTTTGAGCTTCCTTGTAATTTGCCTGACTTTCTGTAAGTTTTGTATAAATCTTTTTGTTATCCTGAACATACTTTAAGACATCTTCTATCTGATCTTTGCGATTGATAAGTTTTTCTCTTATACCGCTTAACTCTACAACCTTTGCGTCTGAACCTGCAAGTTCTTTAAGAGCTGTGGTAATTTTTTCTTTTTCTTGTTTGAGAGCTTCCAATTGTCCAAGAATCTGGGCTCCAGAAACACTTTTTTCTTTAATTGTGTCTTGTGTCTGTGCTATTTCCTTTTCAAGTTCTTCAAGCTCATCATACTGAGGCAGTACCTGCTTTTGAACAGCACAGGCATCTTCTTTTTTCTTACGCTGATCTTCAAGTTTTTTCTGTTCTTTAAGAGCCTCATCTGCAGCTTTTACCTGCTCCGTTAAACTTTGAATATCCTGTGTAAGCTGAATAAGTCCTTTCTCCATCTCCTGTTTTTTTTCGGCTTTGGCAAGACTTGCGGTAATATCACTCAATTCTTTATCATTTTTTTCAATCTTTTTTTCAAGACTACTTTTTTGAGCCTGATCATTTTCAATTATTTTTTTTGCAAAAGCAATAGTGTCTTCTACAGGCAGGCTGCCTGACTTTGCCTTATTAAGCTCAAGTGACAAAACATCATCCAGGTCACAGACAAGATTATCTACACTCTGTTTTATGCTTTTCCGTAAGTCAGCACAATTGCCTCCAAGTTTTCTTTCTTCATCGGAAAGGCGTTCCTGCAGGGTTTTATAATATTCGGTTTTAAAAAGCTTCCTGAAAATATCCTGACGGCTTGCTGTGTCGCTCATCAAAAGCTTACGGAATTCGCCTTGAGCAATCATTACGATCTGCGAAAACTGATCGCGGTCTATACGCAAAAGTTCTGTTACCGCAGCCGTTACCTTTGATTCCTGTGTAATTACAGAACCGTCAGGCATAGTGAGTGTTGCATCTGCATTTTCTACAGTAGTACCCTCGCCTTTTTTTGCACGACGTTCGTATTTAGGATTTCGCTCGACTTTATAAACCTGACCGTTATATTCAAAAGTTAACTCAACCACAGTCGGAGTATCAAGATCTGCAAAGGTTGAACGAAGCATATTAACCTGACGGTCGCTGCCATTTACTACACCATAAAGCGCATAGGTAATTGCATCAAAGATTGTAGTTTTACCTGAGCCCGTGTCGCCTGTTATAAGATAAAGTCCGCTGCTTCCAAATTTTGAAAAATCAATATGTGTAGGCTGGCAGTAAGTTCCAAAGCCCGTAATATCTAAAGTAAGAGGTCTCATTTTTCACCTCCCCAGATATCTTCAATCAGATTTTGCGCAAATTCCTTTTGTTCCGGTGAAAAATCCTTTCCGTTCTGCAAGTGGAAAAATTGTGAAAACAATTCCAGCGGACTTGTACCTTCCACATCTACACCGCCTTCTATTGTTGCGTTCGCTCTGGTGCGGGTATTGTCGTAATCAAGCTTACAGAGATTTGTATAAATCCCCTGAAGTTTTGCAAAACCTTCCGGAATATCTTCTTCGTCGGTTAGCGTTATATGAATATAGTCGTCGGTTGCAGTGTTTTCGTAATTCTTGCGCAGGGTAAGTTCTTCGTAGGTTCCCTTTAGTTCGCGGACATCATGCTTTGGTTCAAATAAAACCTGTTCAATTTTTGGTTTGCCTTTTGCGCCAAGCTCCACCAAAAGCCCGCCCTTCTTATGAGCAACTTCGGAAAAAGAATATTTTAAGGGGCTGCCACTATAACGGATATTATCTCCGCCCGCTTTCTGGGGTCCGTGTAAATGTCCAAGCGCCACATAATCAAAACCATCAAACACTGCGGAATCTACATTATCCTGTCCGCCAATGCTTATTTCTTCAGACTCACAGCGCGCACTACCCGTAACAAACTGATGGGCGACCAAAATATTTCGTCCTGTAAAATCTGGAGCTGCCTTTTGAATTGCAAGACGAACTGCGTCTGTATATGTATTAATATTTTCTGCCTCGTCCGGAAAGAATGACTTTACAACAGCAGGCTTTATAAAAGGAAGAAGATAAAAGTTTACGGGACCTTCGGAATCCTCCAGCTTATAATGGCTCACAGTTCCGTCATAAGCCTTTGCAAAATGAATGCCGCTTGCTTCCATAAGAGAAGCCCCGCAAGTCATGCGCTCTGCAGAATCATGGTTCCCGCTGATTATATAAACCTGAATTTTACGCTGGGCAAGCTTACATAAAAACTCATCAAAAAGTTTTATTGCCTCCACCGACGGAATATTTTTATCATAAACATCCCCCGCAATAACAAGAGCATCGGGTTTTTGCTCGTCAATGCAGTTTATGATTTTATAGAGAATATACTGCTGGTCTTCTATAAGAGAAAATTCGCTGAACCTTTTTCCAAGATGCAGGTCAGAAATGTGTAGAAACTTCATAAAAATATATTAACATGTTTTTTGAGACAATGCGAGTGTATTAAACGTGGATTGCCACGGCCTCCGGCCTCGCAATGACGGTGCTCGCTTTGTCATTGCGAGGAGGGAGCGTAGCGAGCGACGTGGCAATCTACGTCTTATACCCCATTCACAAGTGCGGCGTAATTACCATTAAGTGCCATAAGCTCGTTGTGGTTGCCGCGTTCTACAATTTCTCCGTGGTCTACAAAAAAGATTATGTCGGAGTTGCGGATTGTAGAAAGGCGGTGGGCAAT
>JAEEGL011416629.1_pt1 | contig 13048 bp, 6 predicted proteins | sample 9134231 | NCBI WGS metagenome assembly JAEEGL01 (sample SAMN16246548, study PRJNA631951) | gut metagenome | biome: gut microbiome; feature: rumen; material: fiber-attached | host: Bos | place: Iran: Karaj | collected 2018-10 | reverse complement strand
AACCGCTGTTATTCCGCTGATTATTTTTTTCATAATATCCCTCCGGATTGTTTGTTGCCTTTCGCCCCGTCGTAAAGACGGGGCGGAACGAAGTGTTGTGCTTACGGTTTGATTGTAACTTTGTTCATACCGAAAATCATTCTGAAGAAAGCGATGAGAATGTCGAAGAAGCCGGTTTTGACTTTAATGTTAATTTCTGCAGTCAGATCTTTGCCGTTGCCGTCTTTTTGCGTGTTATTATCGGCATCAACAACTTTGACAGTCAGGGTTTTGTCTGAGGCAACTTTTCCGGGAATTTCATAATTTACGGCTTTGTTATCGCCTTTTGCAACGGGTTCGTTTCCGCTGTCATAAACCGCAAGATAATATCCTTCGGGAACATTCTCGGCTGTTGCTGTAACCGTTACTTTTGAGTTCTTATAGACCTCATCGGATTTGACATTGATTTTTGCATTATCAAGAACTTCATCTGTATAATGCCATGTTGCGTTTAATAAATACTCATTATTAAAACTATCAATGGTAATATTGCTTCTTTCTTCTGTTGTTCCGTTATAATAAACACTTGTGAGTTCTGAGCAACCTCTAAACGCATAACCATTTATATCCGTAATACTATTGGGGATTGTTATACTTGTAAGTCCTGGGCAATAACTGAATGCACCCTCGGCTATAGTTTTAATACCGGGCTTAATGTCATATGAGCCTGTTAGGGTTTCTTTTGCCTCTATCAAATGATTTCCTATATAAAGAACATTATCTTCCCAGTTTGAAGCAGTTTTGATATATGCCGTATTAGAGAATGCCCCATCACCTATATATCTAACACTGTCCGGAATTGTTATGCTTGTAAGTTCTGTGCACTCTAAAAAAGCGTCACGTCCTATATCTTTTACACTGTCGGGAATTGTTATATTTGTAAGATTGAAACAGAAACCAAATGCGGCATCTTCAATTTTTTCAACACTGTCGGGAATGATAATATTTTTAAGATCAACACATCCGTTTGGTCTGTCCATAGACACAATACCGATACCGCCGTGGAATGCCATGCTTCCAATAATTTTCACACTGCCGTCATCTGGAATGATGCTGCTTTTACATCCTAAAATCATCCTTTTACTTTCGGTTTCAATAAGGCAATTGCCCGATGCATGATATACTGTGTTACCCTCTGAAACATTTATACTTGTCAAATTTACAGAAAGCGGAAGCCCTCCGTCAGATATACATTTTACATTAGATTTAAGAACAAAATCTCCGGAAACATTTTCAGATACAATAAGGTAATCTCCTATATAAAGTTCGTCGCCTTCCCAGTTTGCTTCGTTGTTATAGAAAGCTGTGCCGAAAAACGCCAGATCACCTATTTTTGTAATATTGTCGCCGAGTTTAATATTTGCCAATTTATCGCACCCTGAAAAAGCATTTGAACCAATGCTTTTCACGCTTTTGCCGACAGTCAAATCTGTGAGCTCACTGCAACCTGAGAAAGCACTGGATTTAATTCTTGTAATCGGAAAACCGTCAATTTCGTCAGGAATAACTAAGTCTCCGCTTGCATTTTTATCGCAACCGGTAATAGTTACTTCACCATTTTTAACCGAGTAAGTCAGATCGCAGTATTTTAATTCTTCTGCGCTTGCTCTGACGCTTATTGTGTCAAGCACCTGAGCAAAACCGCCGATGCCGGCGGCTGCCGAGCCGAAAAGAAGAATAAATGCGAGAGCCATTGCCATCGCTTTTGTGAGTGTTTTTTTCATATTGTTTTCCTCCGTTATTTGTTTAATCTTTTAAACACCCTTGATTAAAGTCAAAGGTTTTTGATTTTTTAACCCTTCTGATTGAAATCCGCGTTAATAAGGTTGATTGCTTTAAGAAGTTTATGCAGATATACGAATGGACCGACTATAATGAGTGTTCCGAGAATGCCCCAGCCCCAGAATGAGCCGGCTCCGAAAGAATAATCAATTCCTCTGCGTTTGAGCTCGTCACCTGTTCTTGCGCTGAACTTGTGGAACCAGACAAGAGTGCCGATTTCAAGTGTAATCGGACCTACGATGAAGAAGAGCAGAAGGAAGTTCATTGTTTTTCTGCCGTCATATCTTGAAGCAGTTACATTTAACTCTTCGGACAGATTGTGATGAAGAATAATGGGATAAATGCCAAGAGTGATGATTGTTAAAAGAATCGCTTTTGCAACGCCTCTGTTTGTTTTAAGCTGACGAACCGGTGCGTTTGAGGGCTGATAGGTGTCTGACGGGACGGTATTGACTTCACCTGTTGTGGTTACATTGTTTTCATAATCTGACATTTTGATTTCTCCTTGTTATTAATCAATAGATTTTTAATTATTTGTATATGGATGATTGCAAGCTGACGGTGATGCTAAGGATAAACGCCGCTGAATCCGAACATTTTCATATTAACCTCCGCTATTCGTTTATTTAAGACAGAGCCCTATTGTCTGTCATATAAAATCCGTTCACCTTTACCGCTTTTCCCGGAACCGACTGCTGCCGGCTCCGGTTTTACGGTTTTTATATAAGGAGGTGAAAGTAAGTCGTTGTATGTTTTAATTAACTGTGCCTGATCAGACCTGTTCCCATCTTGCGTAGAGGGTGTGGTCCTCGCCGGTTTCAACTACACTTGTTTTCTGGATGTGTCTGCCGTCAGCCGTGTACCAGCCGGCGAAGTGGTAGCTGTCAACATCATCAAGCGCCGTGAGGTCGGAGTAGGTTGAGCCGTAGATTACTTCAATATCCTCGGGAGTTTTGCCGGTGTAAATTTCCGAAGCAAAGTGAACGGTTACTCTGCATACGGGTTCTTCGATTGTTCTGCTTGCGCTCCAGCGTGCGTAGAGGGTGTGATCCTTTGCGGGAACAACTGATTTTGCGGTAACCTGCTCGCCGCCTTCGCGTGTGGTGAACCAGCCGAGGAAGGTGTGACCTGAGTGTGAGGGAACGGGGAGTGTGCCGTAAGTTTCGCCTGCTTTGAAGGTTCTTCTGGCAGCTGAGCTGCCGCCGTTTGCGTCAAATCTGACCGTAACCGTTTTTGCTGCTTCGTTGTTTTCGCTCTTTGTTTCAACAGGAGCTTTTACTGCGGGTGCCTTGAGTTCAGCCGTTCTGATTACGGGCTTTTCAATTACGGGTGCTGCGGGAGCTTCTGTTTTTTCTTCAGTGATGTCTTCTGCTTCTTCAATTGTTTCGGGTTCTGTCGCTTCAACAACCTCTTCGATGATTTCTTCGTCGGCGGGGTCGTTTTCGGTTTCAATTTCGATAAGCTCTGCCGTGTATTCGAGTGCCGATGATTCTTCGCTTACATTTGAAACACTGTCAACGGAAACCTCTGCGAATGTTTTGTTTGCCGATGTTACTGCGAACGCTGTGACCGCAACTGCGATGATTGCAAGAACTGTTACTGTGATGATAGCTGTTTTCTTCATTGTGATTTCTCCTTTTGTTAATTCAATAATCTTTGTTTGTGAGCTTCTCTCTGCTCTTTTCACCTATTAGACAGGGCGAAAATTGAAATAGTTTGAAATTATTTAAAAAAAGATTGTTTTTTTTAAAAATTATTTCAAAACACCCGCAAAACGCAAAAAAACGCCCGCTCCGAAGAGCGGACGTTTTAAGATTTAATCATTATTATATATGCGGATTACGGCTTGATTGTAACCTTGTTCAGACCGAACAGCATACGGAAGAAAGCGATAATCATATTGAAAAATCCGGTTTTGACCTTAATTTCGATTTTTTCGCTTATCTCTTTGCCGCCTGCATCCTTCTGAACAGTGTTATTCCTGTCAACAATTTTAACACTCAAGGTTTTGTCGGCAGTTATCTCATCCGGTATTTCATAAGTTACGGATTTATAGTCTCCTTTTGTTTTCAGTTTGCCGTCTTCATATATTGCGAGGCAGCAGCCGTCGGGAACCCTATCCGCCGACGCGGTCACCGTAACAAATGAACGCAAATAAACCTCTTTTGATGAAACCGTGTAGATTACCGGGACAGGAAGTCTTGTGCCTTTCTTCTGCCTTGTATCGGTTTCTTCACAACGGTCGCATTTTGCTGTTTCCGTGCCATCTTTTTCGAATGTTGCGTCGTTGTTATAAACATAGTTTGTGAAACTGTGACCCTTCGCTTTGACAGTTATTGTTTTTCTGCTCAGTTCGTTTTCACAATCGGAACAATAAACTACTTCATCATAAGAGCCGGTTTCGGTGCAGGTAGGCGCAACCTCGTTTTCGCATTTCGGTTCGGAGGGAGTGTGACCTTTTGCTTTGTCAATTACCGTTTCTCTGCTGATTTCAGCATTGCACTTTGAGCAATATACAACCGTTTCGTGGCTGCCGTTTTTTATACAGGTCGGTGCAACTGCATTTTCCCTTACCGGAGCAGAAGGAATATGTTCATCTTTTTCTTTTTGTTTGTGCTCTCTGTTGAGTTCGGCACCGCAGACAGAACAATAAACCACTTCGTCATAACTGCCTGCCTGTGAACATGATGAAACGGTTTCGTTTTCTGTGACAAACGACGATGGCGTGTGAGCCGCGACAGGCAGTTCCTCATAAGTTGTGTAGTCACATCTCGAGCAGGTATCATACGCTTTGTAACCATGTTCTTTACAGGACGAAGGTGTGCCTTCGTGGTAAACATAATCGTGACCGAGCGCAAGAATAATTACCGTGTTTTCAACACCGCATTCACATGACGGTTTTTTCACACCGGGCTCGGCACAGGTCGCTTCTTTTAAAATCTCCCATCCGTTGTGTCGGTGAAAAGCGTTGTTCCCGAATTCAACAGGTTTCTGACCGTCTTTTGTGCGGCGAAGAACGCCGTTTTCTTCGTTTATCAGGTTCTCAACATTGTAATAACCGTCATAATCGAGGTTGCAGTCGCAGAACGCTCTTTCTCCGATTGTTTCCAGTTTCGCGTTCGCTGTTGAACTGTTGTTGTTTTCGGTAAAGTAAACATTTTCAAGGTTTTCACAGTTTTCAAATGCAGAAGACCCTATGCTTGTGGCCGTTCCGGGGATTGTTATTTCGGTAAGTCCCGTGCAGCCCATAAACGCTTTTTCGCCTATCTTTGTAACACTGCTTTGTGAAAAATCAATTCCAGTAATACTGGTATTGCCCGCGAAAGCGCCCGCACCGATTTCCTTAACGCCTTCGGGGATCACATAAATTCCTGTTACACTGCTGGAAACGCTTCCGATTACAGTTTTCCCCGCGTCCGAGAAAAGCGTGTCTGTTTCGTCTGCCTCGCCGGTTCTGAACAATGCGGTGCAGAACTGGAATGGGTTGCGAAGCCCTCTTTCCGTGTTTTTATTCACTATATGAATAATATCAATTGTGCGACAGTGGTCAAAAGCGAATTCTTCAATGTATGCAACATCATTGCCGATTTCGAAAACTGTTTTGTCATCGACTTTTTTCAGCGGGATTCTCGCGGCGGGGTAATGAATCAGCTTTGTGCCGTCGGCAGTGAACAGAACACCGTCAATGTCTTTGTAGTTTGTGTTGCCTTCGCATTCGATATTTTCAAGACTTACGCAGTGATAAAACGCAAAATCCCCGATTTGAGCAACACCAGAGGGGATTGTTATTTCCTCAAGGGAAATGCAGTCTCTGAACGCGTTTTTACCTATGGATCTAACATTGCTGTTTAATGTTACGCTTTTCAGTTTTATGCACTCTCTGAACGCGCTTTCCGGTATTTCTTCTATGCTTGACGGAATTACTATGCTTTCAAGCTGAGCGCAGCCGTAAAACGCCTCGTCGGCTATGCAGGTTGTGCCTTCCGCTATTGTGAATTCCGTTGCATTTTTCGGCACGGAAACAAGGCAGTCTCCGATATACACGGCTTCGTTTTCATTCGCGATTCCGCTTTCGGCAAACGCGCCCGCGCCTACATATTCAACACCGCTGATTTCAACCTCTGTAAGTGCCGCGCATCCGCCGAACGCCTCCTTGCCGATATATTTCAGATTGCCGCTTGTCTGCTTTGTGAACTTTGTCATTGAAACGCAGGGGGCAAAAGCGCCGTCGGCTATGCAGATTATTTTGTCGGGGAGCTCATATGTCGTAAAAGTCGAAAGACCTTCGATGAAATGTCCGCCTAAAATAAACGGTTCATTCGTGTTTCGCTCATTGTATGTTTTTGAATTTACAAAAGCGTTTTTGCCTATCCTTTTAAGGGTAACATCATCCGGTATGATTATATTTACTTTGTCACAGTCGGCGAACGCGTTTTCGCAGATAAAGGAGATGTCTTTGTCTTTACTTACGGTGTAGTCGCCTTCACTTTCTGTGCTGCAGTGCAGAATACCTCTGCCGTCCTTTGTGGGTGTAACATCAACGGACCGCGGCGCTCTGCGACCCGGGGCGTTATTGGGAGTTTGCTGCAGGGCTGTTGTGTAGGTTACGGTCACCCCTCCGTCGGGCACGGTGTTCGGCGATAAAATCGAGTCCGGCTTTTCGCAGCCGGAAAGCATGGTTTCCGAGAATGTAATCTGACTGCATTGGCTGAAATCAAGCGTACTTATGTTCTCGCAGCCCGCGAAGCAGTAATCGCCGACTTCAACAACCGATGCGGGCACTTCAACCGTTCCGCTCGCGTCGGGCGAACAGGCAAGCAGCAGAAGCATATCCGAGTTTTCATACATCAACAATCCGTCTTTACCAATATACGCGTCAACCGCCTTTGCGCCCCAGGGGGAACCGGAAACGCCGAAATCCTGCGGGCAGCTGATGTTGTTTACAAGATAAAACGCGTTTTCACCGATATATTTTACGCTGTCGGGAATAACGAGTTCTGTGAGACCTGTACAATTATAAAACGCTTTTTCCGCAATACATACAGTACCGTCTTTTATTTTATATTTACCGGATATTTCCGGCTTTGCTTTAATCAGGCAGTTGCCGATATAAAGAACTTCTTCTTCCCAATTATCTTCGTTGTTGTAATATGCGGTATTGGAAAAAGCGTCATTGCCGATATTCTCAACATTTCCGTTTATTTCAATGTTTGACAGTTTGGTAAAACCAGCGAACAAAAAGGCAGGTATACTCTTTACATTTTCTCCTATAATTACCGATACATCGTTGTTGCAGTTTAACTTTGAAAAGATTTTTGTTTTAGCGGTTTTTTCCTTAATACTTTCCGAATTATAATATACCGTCATAAGATTCGGACATTTCGGCAATGACAGACTTCTAACATTTTTGCCGATTGTTATTGTTCTTAAATAGTTCTCAGATGGGAACAATCCGCTGCCCAAAGACTGGACGCTGTCGCCTAAAACCAGTTCTGTACACGGGCACCCATCAAACGGCTCTGAAGCAGCATATCCAGGTTTTATTGCTTTGAGCGTTTTGGAATTAATGATAATCTTTTTAAGGCTTGTGGACGCAAATGCATTGCCGTAAATTGATTCCAGATTTTCGGGTAAAACAACCTCTTGTATTTTTGCCCAATAAAAAGCATTTCCGCCAATAGAAGTTACATTTTCCCCTAAATGCAGGTTTTTAAGATTACTGCATTTAAAAAATGCGTGGTCACCTATTGATACAACGCTGTCCGGTATTTCTGCATTTTCCAAACTCTGACACAAATCAAATGCGGCGTAACCAATACTGCTTACATTTTCACCGATTGTTACGCTTGAAAGGCCTTCACAACCGTAAAACAGTTTTGAGGGTATTATTTCTACACTGTCGCCGATAATCGCGTCGAATGTTTTTTCGTTATTATATCTTATACTTTGCGGAAAAACACCTTGATTGTTCGTGTCGATGTTTTCAACAATTCTTGCGTTGTAATAAATATGCTGAAGATTTACGCATCTGAACGCTTTTTCGCCGATGTATGTTACATTTTCAGAAACAGTAATACTTGTCAGATCACAACCATAAAAAGCACATGTCTGTATTCTTGTTACATCCTCAGGAATAATCAGATTTCTTACAACTGTTCCGTTAATGTAAAGATTGTGTGCATAATTGAGCGGGTTTGCAAAACTATCTCCTCCAAAACTGATTCCACACCACTGTGAAAGTGTTCCTTTAAAAGAAACGGCTTTGAGTTTTTCACAGGGGTAAAACGCTTGTTGCCCGATTGTTTTCAACGTGCTTGGCAGAACTATAGTTTTAAATTTATCTCTGTAGTATGAAAAAGCATACGCGTCAATTTTTTCCACACCTTCAGGTATGGTTATTATTTCTTGTTGCGGAACAGACTTTGCCCCTATTATTTTTATCGAGCCGTCATCAGGAATTGTTCCGTCAGTAAACACCATTATCAGTTTTTGAGTGCTTTTTTCAATCAGGCAGTTATCGGCGCTTCGATAATATGGATTGTTTTCATCAACAACGAACTCGGATATTTTTCGGTCAAACGCAGAATCGCCGATAAAAGAAACACTTGCCGGGATTGTCACACTGAGAATACCGCTGTTTTTAAATGCCGAATCACCTATTGAAACAACAGTATCGGGTATAATTATTCCCGTCAGTTTTGTGCAATTCGCAAATGCTTCATCTGCGATGCAATCGGTTCCGTTTTTTATTCCATATACTCCTGTAATACCGGTGTTCGCTTCAATGAGTTTTTTCCCGATATATAAAACTCCGTATTCATCTGAATTTTCATTATAAAAAAAGGTATCGCCAAATGCTTCTTTTCCTATGTTTGTAACACTATCCGGAATAGTGATATTTTCAAGCATCATACAACCGGAAAAGGCATATTGGCCTATTTTTTTAACACTGTCCGGAATAATAATGCTTTCAATGCCCGTACAACCGGAAAAAGCGTAGTTGCCAATGGATGTTATATTACCGTCAAAAACAATTATTTGTATGTCTTCTGCAAAACCGGACCATGGAGAAGTAAGCTGACTATAATTGCTCATCGCACCTGTTCCACTGATAGTCAGTGTTCCTGTTTCGGAGTCATATTCCCATGTAAGATTATCGCCGCAGGTGCCGCTTGTCACATTATCCGCGCTCGCCTTTGTGCAGAAAAGACCCGGCAGGGAGATTCGCCCGAAAAATGATTTTATCGGAAAGAAGTCGATATTCAGCGCCCCGAGCCGCGAAAAGTCAAACTGAGTTATGCCGTTGAGCGGAGCGGAGCCAAACAGCATTACAAAGCAGAGCAGAAACGCCAGAGTTCTTTTTGCAAAAGCTTTTTTTGTTTTCATAAGTTTACCTCTCCTTGCCTGCGAAAACTTTTATTTTATCGGCGGTTTATTCCGCTCAGTATTTTCATCAACTCACTAATAAGAAGACCGATACTACTGATGAATGAGCCGAAGAGTGTATCTTCTACCGAGGGTATTTCAATTATCACGCCCAAAGTAACCTCGGTTTCTTTTGGAATCCTGATATCGGTATCCGATTCCTCGCCGTTGATTTTAACCGTCAGGTTTTTGGAAACGGTTATTCCAACCGCGTCTATAACTGCGTAATAATAATCAAGGTCGGGGTCAAACTCCGTTTCCGTGCCGGGGTTGTCAAGCGAATGAGCCGAAGGATTTTCACCTTTAAAACATTTTACCTGTGCGTTGTCAAAAGTTCCTTCACCGGAGCCTTTGGAATATTTAACACAGGTTATTCTGCGGGAATCATCGGTTATGATGTTGATTTCTTTTATTCCAAATTCTTTTTGCTGCCAGTGGTTTTCTGCTTTTATTCTTCCGTCCGGCAGCAAAACCGCGCCTTCATCACCGACCGTTATTATATCTTGAAAAAGTTTACCTTCATTATCGGTTCCCGAAATATCTATAACCGTATTCCCGGCGAATTGATAACCGTCACACGGGGTTATGTAAAAATCACAATCTGCGGAGTCATTTATAAAAAGATGCGAAACCGAACCGCTACATGCTGTTTTCAAATCGCAGTCAACCGTCAGTGTATTTAATTCCTTCAGCTCAACACGGCTCCTGCTGATATCAAGTTTCGCGCTACGGCTTCTGACAACATAGCAGTTCACCGAAGAGGAAGGAATTGATTTGCCGCCTGCGGTCAGATCAAACGCAGAACACCATACAGGGTTCTTAAGAGTAATAAGGTTATAGCCCTCTTCAACACTGTCTGTAAGGCTGACTTTTCCCCTTCTGCCGAAATCAAGCGTAATATCCGTTTTGCCGAGTTTTTTATTGCTTTTGAATCCCACTGCGGCAATAAATCCGAAAGTTATACCAAGATTATCCGACGGCTTTACGACTGTGACATCATCGATTTTTGACACCTCAACGGCAGCGGCAAATTCAATCGGCGTTTCATAGGAGAGAAAGAAATATCCGTTTTCTCCCCAACTGGTTCCGTAACTGTTTTTGCACAGCCACGCCTGTTTTGAGTCATCCCAGCCGATTATCGAAACTGCGTGGTAAATATTACTGTTTTCCGTTTGCTTCGCTGTGTAACGAATTGGGTTGCCGTCATATTTCATTTTGTCTTCCGGCATTTTAAGAGCAATACATATTGCACCTTTTGCCCTGATGGTTTCTTTTTTATACTCTTCAGTTTTTCCTTTAAGATTTTCTATACCGGTGATGTAGTAACCGGAACAGAGATTGTATTTAACCGAGGAGTAAAGAACATTGCCGAAATTTGTAGGATCAGCGATTTTTGAGAGAAGACGGTTTTCATCAAAATCCGCTTCATCCACAGAAAGCCCGAAATTCAGCCTGCAATAACTTCCCACTGTTGAAAGCAGAGCGTAAACCATACAGTTTTTGCCGTCCTTCTGGTCTTCAACGGGGGTGACATATCTGGGACTGTTTATGTCGCTGTTATATGAGCTGTCGCTTTGAGCAAAAGTATTTATCGGCAAAACCATAAGCATTGATAAAATCAGGATACAGGATATAAGTTTTTTTATCATTGCGCGATCACCGTCTCTTCCTCTTCAATATTTCCGAGCATTTTGTTTATCGACTCAAAAACCCAGTCATTATGAAAATCATAACTGAAAAACGAACCGAGAACGGGAATTGTCTGTAATCTTTTTTCCAGTTTCTCAAGCGAATCCTGCATGTCTCGAAGATTGTCTATTGCACCGATAATTCCTTCTGTTGCCGCGTCGGCGGCTTTATTTGAAAAATCCGAACCGTTCACCGCATTACCCCTTGCGGAATAAAGGTGAACAACCACAACATACTCGCTCTCATCGGGAGTTTCAGAAATCCCGATTCCTATGTCGGTTATATTGTCATTGTTAATTATTTCGCCGTGTTTTTCAAGTATTATTTCTGCCGCTGCATTTGCCGATTTCTGCCCGTATGCTCTTAATTCGTATCTTGTGCCGGATGTATAACCGTTCCTGTCAAAAACACTTGTGTAGCTTGAACCGTCCGGACGCGTGTCGGAATTTTTTGCGGAATAAGCAATTTCTTCAGCCCTGACACCTGCCTGTTCAGAGAGAGTTGAATTGAATTTTAATTTTGACTTGCCGTAGGAAGAACGGGCTGAGTTGACAGCCGAAAGGATGTTCGAACTCTCCCCAGAATAAAGCAAAGCGTTCTCACGCGCCGCGGGAAGCAGATCGTCATAATCAGCGTTGAATTGAGCGTAATTCGGCTGTATTTTGCCTTTTTCCACCACAAGATTGCCATCTGCGTCTCTGCGGACATAGTTTTCGGCTCTGTATGTTACGCCGTATTTTAAATCTCCCTTTTCGTGAACGGTGTCAAACGCTTTATCCAGCGGAAGAGAGGTCGGAACCTCTATATTTCTTTCAATTGTCCTATTATTTTCATTTTCCGTTTTCGCAACCTCCTGCACATAGGCCGTTGTTGTCTCGGAGGGTATATCGCTGTTGCGGTTCTTTATCGCGTTTGTGCCTGCAACTGCGCCGCCGACCACGCCCGCAGTTGCAACAACTGCAGCAGCCGATTTGAAAACTGCGCCCTTGTCGTGGTGAGCGCCTGCTCCTGTGCCGAAGTGCGAGAATAAATCGGCAACGCGGAATTTGAGTTTTTCAAGCACCGAAAAACCGTGCGATTCAAGCCCCTGTATTTTTTCAAGCAGCGGGGCGAAATCGGGGAGCTCCTTCTGATAGGCGTCCGAATCGTTGTAGTTGAGAGCCCAGCGGACAACAGACATCGGCGCAATGCCGAGAATGCTCTTGTTCTTCTTTTCAAGTGCGCGTATGCCTGCGGCAAGATCCTTCTTCGCCTGCACAATGCGGCTCTTTACGGTGTTCTCGTTGACGCCCAGGGATTCCGCAATCTGCTTTGTAGTCATTTCATTGTAATAGTAGAGAACAACCGCCGTGCGCTTGTCATCGCTCAGACCTTCAATCAGCGACATCACATCATCGCAAAGCTCATCCTTCTCCACACTGTTGCCCGGCACATACACCTCATTCTCTTCGGGTATGGATTCGAGAACATACATCTCTGTTTCTTCATCCGCAAAAAGAACGGGGTTGTTTTTTGCAAGATAGTTCTTTGCAGTGTTCGCAACAAGCATGTTGAACCAGCTCATAAAAGATTCCGGCTTGTCAAGGGTTGACAGTTTGTCAAGAACCTTAACATAACTGTCTTGCAGAACATCCTGCGCATCATCCTCATTTTTAACGATTTTAAGGGCGGTGAAATACGCCGCCTGGTTTGTCATATTGTAGATTGCTTCAAACGCTTTGCTGTCGCCGTTCCGGTATTTTATTACCTCGGCGGCAAGTTTTTCTTTATCAACGTTCAATTAAATCACGCTCCGTTATTTTTTAAAACAAAACACCCTGACCTGTCATATTCAATTCCCGAAAACGGGGTCGTGTCCGAAATCGTATGACAAGCCGGGTGATAATATAATAGTTTTGTTTTTCATAACAGTTTTAGCCAATCCTGTATAAAATATTATATTATAACCTTATTAGTTAAGTCAATAGATTTCGGGGCTTTTTCAGCCGATACCCCGTCTCCTTTCACAGACAGTGCCGCCGCCCGCAGATTCTTTGCGGAAGTCTGAGGATTGGCTGTCTCCTTTTTACCGGACAACGGCACCGCCTGTGAAGGAAGACGGGTTTATTATTTT
>JAEEGL017220758.1_pt1 | contig 13049 bp, 12 predicted proteins | sample 9134231 | NCBI WGS metagenome assembly JAEEGL01 (sample SAMN16246548, study PRJNA631951) | gut metagenome | biome: gut microbiome; feature: rumen; material: fiber-attached | host: Bos | place: Iran: Karaj | collected 2018-10 | reverse complement strand
TATTTACATTTTGTGAAGAGACTTGTGAATAATCTTGATAATGTCTCTTTTACGGATGAACGTGAAAGAATATATGGCGTCATGTTGTACTATACATTGTATGGTGACAAGATAAGCAAGGTGGGTGTCGGTAGTATCGAGGAAGCAATAGGCAGGCTGAAGAATTATCCTGTTTTTGTTGACGAGATAAATGAACTCCTAGAGTATCTGATGGCAAACATAGAGATAAAGACCTTTGCTGTTGGCGAAGGTATGCCACTTGCATTGGAACAATACGGAAACTATACACGAGAAGAAGTCTTCGCAATCTTTGGCCGTCAGACAGCAGATAAGAGAATGCAAGGTAGTGTGGCTGGCGTATTCAATATAGAGGAGCTGAATACAGAATTGTTCTTTGTGACGTTGAATAAGTCAGATAAGGATTTTTCTGCATCGACAATGTATGATGATTATGTTGTTAGTGAAAACCAGTTCCATTGGAAATCGCAGAATACAGATACACATCAGGGCAGAGGAAAACGTTTCGTAGAACAGGAAAAGAATAAGAAGAAATTCTTATTGTTTGTACGAGAAAATAAACATGATGGCTTTGGCAACACTTGTCCGTTCTATTGCTTTGGATTAGTTGACTATATTTCTTCTCGTGATGACAAGCCAATGAGTATTGACTGGCGTATGCATCAACCAATACTTCCACAATTCATAAAAGCCGTATAACAAAATGAAAACAATAAACGTTGTTGCAGCAATAATACATGATGCACAGGGAAGAATCTTTGCCACTCAGCGAGGATATGGAGAGTGGAAGGACTGGTGGGAGTTCCCTGGTGGAAAGGTGGAAGCTGGTGAATCACCTGAGGAAGCTTTGAAACGGGAAATACGTGAGGAATTGTCAACTGAGATTTGTATAGAAAGGTTTCTGTGTACAGTAGAGTATGACTATCCCCAATTCCATCTGACTATGCATTGTTATATCTGCTCGCTCTTGACAGAAGCGTTGCACTTGAATGAACATGAAGATGCCCGTTGGCTTACAACGGATGAACTGGACAGCGTGAAATGGCTGCCTGCTGATGTTATGGTTATTGAGAAGTTAAAAGGCGATGACAGTTCTCTTTGATGTGGGTGTAACTGCTATCTGCAAACACTTGAAAAAACAGATAGAGAATTGAGCTATTTCCAGAATGGAAACAACTGCTTCTGACGGAAAGAACTATCAGACGAAATATTATAGCCTTGATGCAGTTGTTAGCGTAGGTTATCGTGTGAACAGCATCCGTGCCACTAAGTTTCGTCAATGAGCAACGAGCGTTTGAAGGAATACATAGTTAAAAGGGGAAGACATGGGAGATGAACGATGGAGATGACTCGAAAGTGAAAAGCTGTATAGACATAAAAAGTGATGGCGGATTTGCGTATGAAAAATACATTATGTATTTTTGCAGAATCATAATGATAGCTTTTTCAACTGTTAAAAGGACTGCTTAAATCATTAGGTTATGGACTTGAATAACCAAATCATCATATATCAGACAGAGGACGGGCAGATACAGGTGGATGTCCGTTTGGAGAATGAGACTGTGTGGTTGACGCAGGCTCAGATGGCAGAGTTGTTTGAGAAGACCCCACAGAATATCACAATGCATATTGGAAATGCATACAAAGAAGGGGAACTTAAAAAAGAATCAACCTGTAAGGAATACTTACAAGTTCAGCATGGTGAAGGTTGTTGTTAATCTGATAAACAAAAACAGCGATGAGTAAAGCGGAATACAAGCGTTTAGGCGACTATATCAGCGACGTGAATGTTCGTAACCGGGAGCTGAAGGTGATAGATAAATCATAAGCCTGTGTCATACTTTAACGAACATACGTTGGAGATGGCCATCATGGAGCGGTTTGAACAAGTGTAATAATACGCATCAAGGAGAATCAGTATGGAAGTAAGATATTTGAATTTCGACGAGTATATCCGTCAAGGAGAACCCTCACAGAGGGAAAAGGCTGGATATTGGCAGACGGCTATAGGTCTTCAGGCTGTAGATGGCTTGAAGGTTTCGAACTATCTGCAAAACACGGCGTGTCGGCATATTGAAGGAGATATAACGATAGATGAAGCGCGTGAACTCGTTAATCAATACTATATTACGAAGACTGCCCACGATGCTAATGATGATGACAAGGAAGAGGCTGACCGCGTTTCATCGAACATAGTAAAAGTATTGTCGAGTCCAACATTTGATTTCAGCACAGGTGGTTATCAGTCCGTTCATCGTCGCATTTTCGAAGGTGTGATGAAGCATGCAGGTGAATTCCGTAAATACGACATTACAAAAAGGGAGTGGGTGTTGGAAGGTGATACTGTTCTCTATCTGAATTGGGAAGACCTGCATCGTGCTATAGACTATGATTTAGAGCGGGAACGTGCATATAGCTATAAGGGAAAGAGTCAAGATGAAATGATAAGTCATCTTACAAGGTTCGTTTCTGGATTATGGCAGATACATGCTTTTGGCGAAGGAAATACCCGTACCACAGCCGTTTTCACTATACAATATCTTCGCTCGCTTGGATTTGATGTGAACAATGACTTGTTTGCCAAGCATTCCTGGTATTTCCGTAATGCATTGGTTCGTGCCAACTATCACAATATCGCAAAGGGAATAGACTATACTCCAATATACTTAGAACGTTTCTTCCGTAATCTGTTGTTTGATGAGCAATGGGACTTACGTAATCGCTATCTGCATATTCATCCGACGGAGGAGTGGAGTGTTCAGCCAAATCTCGCAGAGCCCACAACAAGCCGACAAGTACCCGACAAGTACCCGGCAAGTACCCGACAAGTAGCCGACAAGTTACACACCAATAATCCGAATATAATGCGACTCATACAGGTTGTTGGTGAAAACGAGGTGTCTGTAAAAGAATTGGTAGGTCTGGTTGGGCTAAAAGATCGTGAGAATTTCTTGCAGAACTATCTCAATCCGGCAATTGAAGAAGGATACATTTGTTTACTCTATCCTAATTCCCCTCGCCATCCACGCCAGAAGTATCTGCTTACGGTAAAAGGAATGGAACTATATAATGAATTAACAAAATAGGAGTAAGTCTATATCACACTTCGACTAACTCGCCTTGAAAATGGGCTTCTCCATGTGGCTGGGGATTTGCAGATACTATTGCTGACATCTATTACGAGCACTTCCCAAAAGAAGATTGAGCGTAATACGAATAAGTGTCCTCTTTCTTCATCTCTGCTTAAGGTCAAACTTCCCATAAGTGCAATCCAAAGTGCAAAAATTGCACTTTGAAAGAATCTAGCACAAGTAAAGCGAAAAAACATTTGTCCGATACTATCCAATAAATTTTGTAAGACTCGGACAAATGATATAAATAATACAAGTGAGGATGTGCATGTTCGGCACATCCTCACTTTCTTTACCTCTCTGCGCTTTTTAGAAGCTGTTGTCGTCGTTGCCACCGTTACCTCCGTTGTTTGGGTTTGTGTTGTCGGTTGGCTTTGGGTCGCTGACGGTGGTACCGTTCTTTATGCTGCTTGCCTTCTTCACGCTTGCATCAAGGTTGAGGTTGGCATTGCTGAGAGTACCTGTTGCACGGGCACGAAGCTTTACTCCTGCAATGTTGTTGGCTGCTGTGAAGTCCTCCTGCGTTGCTGCTCCTGCCTTGTTGCGGAGACCTACGGAGAAGATGGCAAGGTTGTCAATCTTCACGTTCTTGCCTGCAAGCAACTGCTCCTTGATACACTTGACCATGGCAGTCATGATGCCTACACACATTGCCTCGGAAAAGCCTGAGTTGTGCTCCTCCATGTGCTTGGCAAGGTCATGAAGGTTCACTGTCTCCTCCACTACTGGGTAAGCATACCACTTTCCGAATGCTGAACTCTTGGAGTTCTTGTTCTGCTTCAAAACATACTTTATCATAGTTCTAATGTCCCCTGTTAACCTCTTTCATGGAGGAACGCCGTATCAGGACCCCGGGCGTTTGGTTAATTCATAATTAATAATTCAAAATTCAGAATTTAGCTTGTCGGAGTAAAGGAACATTACCATGTCAGGACAAATCGACGAACAGAGTATCGTCTTTTTACTCCTTTTTACTTCTTCTAACTCCTCTTTAACTACTAAAAGTTAAGCCGCTCAGCCCTGAACTTTTCACATTACAAAGTTACGCCATCCTCGTTTGTCATTCGTACGTTAGCGTACGTTGTGCTACGATGCATTATCTTTTCGTACGAATATATCATGGTTCGCCCAGATGTTCCACTATTTCAGCCACCTGACGAGGCGAGAAGAACTTGTCCGTCTTCCTGTATCCCATGTCGGTGAGCTTATCCCTGAGCGGAGTACATCTGTTTATCCATGCCATGAGATGATTGACTGCTGAGTGCGAAGTGCTTGCCGTGGGGAAGTAGAGTAGGGCAAGCTCACCCTTGCCGTATGCTCTTATGTTAAAGTCGTACATATTTAACTATATTTATTTTAAGTTTCGTGTGTATTTAACTTGCTCATCCTTTACTACATGAGAAGTAAATCTGAAACTTGAGTTATATGAAAAAACTAACGTAAAGTGCATATTAACCTGCCATAACTATCATATTTACACCTTGTAAACATGCTGCTTACGATTAACATACATCATTGTTGCAACTGCATTTTACATAGACGCCATGCTTAATCCTGCTGAGCAGCTGGTATTTGGTGACAAGAAAACCGATATAGCGCCTTCCTGTTCTTTCTGAAACGTTCATATTGATTGCCACCTCCTCAGCCTCGGCAAGCTTGAATTCGCGGTTGTCTGGCAGTGCAGAGTAGAAAGCCTTCAGCTCATCCGTTGGCTTCTCCGCATGCTTGGCAAACGGGTCAGTGTTCTTTTCACCGAGTACGGAATATACGCGTGCAGTATGATTGACAAGGCAGTTGATTATAGTCATTGCCGTACGGAAGTCGGTATCTTTGCAGATGAGTGCATGTTCATCATCATCAAAGATACTGTCGGTCTCATCCCAGTCTGAAAGACGACGCAGTACTGTCAGTATCATCGCAATGCGGAAGCACTCAAGTGCAATACGGAAGATGAATCCGTTGATGCCATCGCCAAGCATGGAGAACTGCTCCTTCAGTATAGCATCGAACGTACTGATGAATTCTTTACGCTGTACATCGCTCAGCACAAACTGAAGTGAATGTGCTTGACGGCTCTGCAAGGCGTGGTACAGGGGCATGAGACGGTAGCCCAGTCGTCGGTAAGTATCCTCTATCGGGTCGTTAAGCCCGTCGAACACATCCCTGAAACCGACATTGCCATTTGGTAAGGCATAGAAAAGGAATCGTGATGCAAGTCCATTGGCAACATTGCTACTTGGGAGGAGCAGAGGTATCTGCGAACCAGTACATGTAAGCAGAACGCTTAACCGGGGCTTGTCAATCTCGATGTTGACGTGGTCGCTCACTCGTACCATGGCTATAGACTCATGATGGTGAGCCTTACGCAGAAGGTCGGAGTAGTCACCATACTCACTCTTGCTGAGCATGTTGGCAAGTGTATCAGCCTCTGTCTCGAACATGACACCCCAACCACCATTCTGATCCAGGCAACGATACACGGCGCTTGCACTACTGTTGGCTGTTACAAAAGGCGAATGCAATACCGGTTCTTTGGGTTCAGCACCTCTCTGCGCTTTGCTCTGACTCTCCCATGCAGCCTTGGCAGCCTCATATTCCTTCTTCTCCTCCTCATACCTGCGGCGCATTTCCATCTTGATAGGGCGAATTATCTCCCTGCACGCCTCGAGGTCACCCTTGGAGCTTGCATAGTTTCCATAGATGGTGGAATAAAGCGAAGCGTAGATATACTTATGGTCATATATGCCATATAGTGTATCAGGCAAGACACCGGATATGATATTCAGCGAACCAAGCAACATCTTGTCACGACCCACAGCATCCTTCTGACTGTCATATACAGGGTGAAGAAAACTTGGAATGTCTTCGCGCACCAGTTTGTCGGAGAAAGTGTAGGAACTATTATCCAACAAACCATCTGAAAAGGACAATAAGGTCAAAAGGTCATCTGTCCTTTTATTCTCAGAATTCGTGTTTTGAGTATAATTATTGTATTTCTCACTATTATGTCCACTTGTCCTATTGTCCTTTTTGTCCTTTTCAAGGCAATAGTCAGCACAAGTGCCATTAGCATTGAGAGATACATTCTTACCCACCTTACCTACATCGATGCCAGCATCCATTGCCATCTTGAAGAAGGTGCGAATAGTGATACCCCTGCCGCTACCCTTGAGGCATGAAGAGTATTGCTTGTCACACTCCGTAGGGTTGTACTCGCTGTTCAGGCGACTAAGGTTGTGGTACAACTGCCTTCCACCTTCACCGAGTTCGTCGGCAAGGGCAAAACCGAGGTTAAGCCAGTTGCCGTAACCCTGTGTAATATCCACACCACTTGCTATGATGGCACTCACTACCTCCTCTACCTCTGCTGCGGTATCAGAATGGTCTGCGTAACCCGCTGGAGAAGGAGCAAAAGCCTTCTCATCATTATTCTCAGTGTTATTGTTGTTTGACCAATAGTCAACGTCAAAATTATCATTCTTCATTGTCGGTTTCCTTTTTAAGAGACACAGAGGACTCTGCCTCCCCCGCATCCTGATTAGTAATCAATGTATCACCCTTAAAGTCCAGAGGACTATCCAAGATTGGATTGACATAGCAGCTGCTGTCGTGAGGAAGGAAGCATGCACGACTCTCGTTGACGCACTTCTCATCCACTTCCTCATGGTACGTCTGCCTCACATAGTTCTGTATAGCCCTGAACCATGTGCGATGGTCTCGTCTCCCGATGTCAATCTCAACTACCCATTTCAGCCCGTCACCCGAAGGAGAAGTAAACAGCAGTTCAGTCTCGAAGTACGGGTCTTCAATGAGCCTGTTCCTAAGTTCCCATCTGCGTTCACCGAGATGGTCGAAGTCGAGGCACATAAGTCCCGAATGTTGAACGAGGCATTCATCCTTGCGATAGCTGAACAGACCGCTGAAAGTGACGAAATCGAAATGCTTGGCCTTATAAGCCTTGCGTTCCTTATCGTCCTTGATAGACCTCAGAGTCCACGTCTCCTCAGTATAGTGCATACCGACGATGTACTCAAACAGATTGGCAATAGACACCTTGTACTTCGTAGTCACCGTCATTGCAGGTCGCTTGAAGTAGGAGATTCTGTGCTCCATCAACTGTTCCTTAGTCATCGGTGCCTCCTTTCTTATCAAAGAAATTGTCTTTATCCATATTCTAACATATTTTTATATGGATTAAACAAAAACTCATCTCGCACTCAGGTCATATAGATGATTATTCATGCCTGTGGGATTGTGTGTGCTACTCACCTGCTGACAAAAAAAATGCAGCAGAACTCCCAAAGAATTCTACTGCAAAAATCGGAATTATACCAACACAAAAAGCAGAAGTGTCTGGTTTTGTTATTCTTGATAAATCCAGAATAAAACCATAAAATCAGCATGATTTAATACAGAATGAGCCATTACCAATAATAATAAGAGCTTGAAAATGGATTGTTACATCTGAAAAATCCAGAATGAAACGGTAAATGGATTACGTGGTTTGGTTCTGGACTAAAAAAACTGTATCGACACATTCCGTATCAATACAGTTAAAAAAATTACAACGAAAAAAATCTTTAATTAGCAATCTCTAAATCATTTTTCTTCTTGTAATTGTTCCATTCTCGGTTTATGGCAGAACTAAATTGTTCCACCTCTGGCGAGTTCTTGTCATACTCTGAAGAGTGAGAAATGACGGCGCTATAACCAACAGTCCTATAATGCCCCTTATAATTGTCAAGAAAATAGTTGACCGCCTTCTTGATATTAGCAGGATTTGCCCATTGTGCAAAAATATATGTGTACAATCCCATTTTCTTCTGATTGAAATTGCCAGGAAGAAGGTCATCAAATGAATCAACGGCACATCTTACCTTTAGTATCTTCTCGCTATCATTATCCCACATCTTGCTTTCACTTGGAGTGATATGAAGTCTTGACATTTCTTCATAGTGCTTTATCAGGCAATAATGATCCATGTCATCCTCATTGTGTTTGTGGAATTCGCCTTGTGCAAAATCCAATTCAGACGAATAATTCAACAATGACTTATATGCAAGGTTTACCTCTTTAAGGTTTTCTGCAGTAGCCTCAGAAAAGAACAAGTATATGGTTGTTTCCATTTTCTTGAGTGCTTTACGAGTATATTTATCCAGTAGATACTTACACTTTTCTGGGTCTTTTTTTATTTCAGCCTCTTCATTTAATATCTCTATACAGATTTGCATACACTGGCTCTGACACAAGAAAAACTTCACCAGTTCATTATACAGAGTCTGTACTTCATAAGGGTAACTATCAAGACCAAACAAAGGACGAGCATACAAATCACCTCTAAGGAGGCTCTCATCCCAAACAGACTTAACCGTAATATGATGTTTTCTGCACTCCTTCAACATTGGGTGCTTCTTGCTACAAAATTTTTTCAAAACACTCTTATACGAGGCGGTATGTGTTCGAATCTTATCTATTAACTGAGCTGCAGAATTAAAATAATTATTATGACCAGTTGCATACGTCTTATTGAATGTCTCCCTTAGACGTTGCATTTTTAGCAGTTCTCCTTCTATTTTATTTCTCGCATTGGACACATACACTGTCTGCTTTATGACTTCATCAATGTCCAAGCCACACTCCGTAAGGGCAATGGGAAGAATATCCTTACCCTTATTTGCAAAGTTACTTGCAATGTTTTCAAGATTTATAAGTCCATCAACAGAAGCATCGATATCTGTTGTGTAATAACGATTTTGAATTTCATTTTTATCCATAATATTATAAAAATATTGTGGTGTAGGGTCAAATAGAAATATTTAACTCTTTTCACCCTTAATCGTTTTACCTGAAAAATTCACATTCCTCATCTTGAGGATTCTAAGCCTTTTCAAGTGTTCTTCTCTCATGCAAGGTTTATCGCCAAGCTTCTGCATACAAAATTACGCATTATTTGTAATACCACAAAATAATTTTCACAGAAAAATCGTTTTATTTTCCTCAACATAAATATATGCTAATCAACTAACACTATTAAACCTGAAATCCACCGTTTTTTGTGCAAAAATAGCGTGTAGCTCATTGAGCCACACGCTATTCGTATTTAGTATGTCCTTATTCGCTGATTTACTTCACCTCCTCAAAAACGACTTTAACTGACTATCAATGCGTTAGCACCGAATGTTGCACACATGTCGCAAAAAACGGAAATAACCATTGATAATCAATATGTTACAAAATTAATGCAAAGGTGTATATTTTCGCCCGAATAACCAAAAGAAAACACAGAAAAAATCACAAACCTGCTACATTTTTTTTGATTTGGATTGACTATGCAAGACAGGTGTGGCACTTGTGCATAGGCTTAGCATATGCTTCTATGCTATAGTGGATTATCATTTTATAAAGCTATTTCTATTTCCTTTACAGCGAAGAACTGCCTGTTTCATTCTGTCAATCAAGGAAGATGTTGAAAACTTGTCATTTCCTTTTAATTCTGTCAAACTTGACTCCAATCCCTTGATTACTTCTTCCAATACAGGTACATCTTCATTAAAGCAGTAATCTTTTTCTCCCTGAATATAATATGCTAATTTGTAATGGGATATTATAAAACTAGATACTGAAGTTCGACCAGCATTTGACAAGTTAACCAATGCTTGGACCACAGCATTTGCATCACAATACTGGAAAACAGGTCCCATGTCATAACTTATTGAATGATCGGGCCATGCTTCAGTGTCCAATTGTTTTAATCCTTCAGCAATTTCATCTGTAAGGCCTTCTAGGGCAAGTGTCATTTTGTCTTTTGCCTGAGAATACTTTTCTTTATAATAACTATTATAGCCCTCACAGAATTGCGCTATTATCTCGTTGTCTGACGAAAAGTAATAGATTCCTTGCATAAAAGAAATATGATAATCATATAAATCATTCTTAGAGATGATATGATTTTCAAGTTCCTTTACAGCCTCAAGTAACAGTTCGATAGTTTTAGTATTTCTATCAATTATATCATTAGCCATCATAAATGCCAAAATGGCTATTGTATTTCCTAATTGTTCTGGGTCTTTCAGTTTCCCATCAACTATATCTGAAACAACTTGTTTGCTTGTGTTTGCTGCATCTTTATTTGAAAAGCAGCGGAACTCACGAAGTTTTATCCATGACTCTTGAGTTGGACAAATTGCAACAGGCTCCACACATGACTCCTCAAAAAAAGAAGGTTTTGCGCCCAGTTGAGGCATTTTCGATTCTGGTTCACCCCAAAGTGTTTTGACTAATTTGGTAAATTCCACTTTGAAGTTTTCGTCAAGACGGAAATCATAACCTTTTCTGATCTCAATAAGTTCGCTGAATGAATCATCAAATCCTACACCTCTTCGTAATAAAGGAATAAACTTTGTCGTATCTGCATCGTGATAAATAGCAGCGTTTATTATCTGATCTTCAAACTTAGCACCACCATTATTTCGTTCAAGTTTTTCTTTGTATATTGGGGTACCAACTATTAGAACTTTATTAGCACGTTTGATTCCATCTCTCATGAACTGAACCAAATCTGCTCCATCAGGAGCATAACCGTCATAAAAAACATAGATGCCATTTGCCATTAACTCGTCCGCTAACTTTTTAATCCATGCTCTATGATTTTCATCATCCCAAGAATAGCTAATAAATACTACTGGGTGGTCTTCTGGAACATTGTCAAATATTGACTCTTTTGATATTGTGTTGTTTTTTTGTAACTTGAACGAGCTGGTTTCTACGGTCTCTATTGTCTTTTGACAATGCTCTGTTTCTGAGATTATCTTTCCTATATATGCTTGTAGGTCATATTTTGCCTTATCTTTATCTTTTGCCATGTTGATAAAGCCTTGTATAACTTCATCTACACGTTTTTGCTCATTAAGATTTCTTAAACGAGCAAGAGCATATTGTGTTCTGGATGGTCGATTGTCAAAGTCATCAGCAATTATCCCCCCATCCTGATAATTATAATCATCCTTAAAACCAAAGTTGTTGAAGAAGTCAACCAAATCTTCTCCCGTAAGATAATTTGGTTCCTTGTTTTCTTCCGTATATTTTGAAGCAATAATCTGTGATATTTGTCTTAACTCCAGCGGAGCATACCGTTTCAAACTTGTGTTGGCCATATTATGAATATATTAAATAATCGTTAGTGTTTATTTGGTATACATACTATAAATTTCTCAAAGAGCAAATGCATGATGATATATGCAAGCTTATTGTGGGAAAACAAAAGTGCGTTCTTCCCTTGCAGCATCTCAATAAGTTTGTAGATGCCTGTAGATGGATTCTGGAACTCTTTTAATCCCTTAGCTCTTTCGACGGCTATGTCTGTTTTGTCGTTCAAGAAAGACTTTTGTGTGTCGGTGAAGGCTGACTTTGAGTAATTCTTCCACACAGGGGCGCTTTTCTTCAACTCTTTGATGAGTGCATCCGTATTGATGGCTGTCTTTTGGTCTTTAGCATGAAGCAATAACCATATCTCAAAGCAAGGATTGCTGAGCAGCATTTCAACCTTGCATTTACGTAGTTTTTCATTGATGGCTTGCACATCCATGTCGTACATGAGGAATGTGTGCACCTTATCCCATTGAGAAATCTTGAGTTCCTTTGTGCGTTTCTCAACCAGCGATGGTGTGATCTTTGTGCCTTCTATGTGTGAAATGATTCTGATGGGTGACTTATACCACGATTTCAGAAGATTGATATAGCAGACCTCTGTTTCGCCCTCGCAAATGACAAGGGCGATCTTTCGCATTCGCAGGGATGGAGATGGTTCTCTTTTGCTTGCCATATTCATCCCTCCAACAATTGTTTGATACTTGATACCGATGAATCAACATAAGGCACAGCGTCAAAGCGTCCTTGTATATATCCCTTTTCGGCATCCATATTCTCACGAAAATCCTTGAAGTCATATAATGAATACACTTCCGTTGCGCCTTGCTCCGACTTGTTGACAAAAACAATCTGGTCACGCCTCAGTCGTTTGACATCGATAAGGTTCGTGTTGTGGGAAGTGAACAATAACTGACTACTCTCAGAAGCATGAATCAAGTCGAGAATGAAATCAGCCAAGCGAGTGTGCAGGCTTTGGTCAAATTCGTCGAGCATGATGCTCTTCTTGTTCTTTACCACATCCAACAGGCGTATCAGAATCTGGAACAGTTTTCTTGTACCATTAGATTCCTCCATATCCATGTCGAACATAATGTCCTTTTGGTTGCGATGGAACGTCTTGAAGCGAAGCACATCCACCAGCTTGTATGATAGTTCCGTTTGTCCAGGCACGACCACAGGAGCAGGCATTTGTTCTTTCCTTGCCTCAATGTCAGTAATATCCGTATCGCATATTTCAAGTGCTTTGAGAATCACCTTCTTGTAGGCATTGAAACTATCCAGCACCATCATGTCATTCACGTTCACAAGTCCAAGTAGGAATTGATTCATGAAATAACGATATATCTTCTGTGCTATGTCTCGGTTCATAGAGCTGGCACGACTTAGGAAAAGGTTCTTCTCACTGGTGTTTGTAACCACATCCGAAGGCTTAGCCATAACGCCAGTACCAAAACTGTATTTCCCATCTGCATCACGAACAAAGATCTTTGCACGTCTGCCAACTGGGTAATGATATAGACTTTCGCTGATAATACGTTCACGAGTTAATTCAAAAGCATATTCGTATTCCACATCGTCGCACACAAAATCAATCAAGAACTTACTTGATTTATCTTGCCAACCATCAAATTTGAAAGGCTCGAAATTGAATGTCGCACCTTCATTGTAGAGGTGTGACTCCAAAATCATTCTACAGCAAAAAGTAATGGCTTTCAGAATATTCGATTTGCCAGAAGCGTTAGGCCCAAACAG
>JAEEGL015110141.1_pt1 | contig 13049 bp, 5 predicted proteins | sample 9134231 | NCBI WGS metagenome assembly JAEEGL01 (sample SAMN16246548, study PRJNA631951) | gut metagenome | biome: gut microbiome; feature: rumen; material: fiber-attached | host: Bos | place: Iran: Karaj | collected 2018-10 | reverse complement strand
GCATCTGATGAGCGGTAGCTTCAAATACAACGCGTCCCGTACGGTCGTGAACTTTCACCGGCTGCAGTGCCTCATCCACCTCCACCGTTATATCTTTGCTCCTCACTTCGCCACTTTTCACATAAATCCAGTCGGGCAGCGAGCTTTTAAGAGGTTCCTCCTGGTATTGAATACGAACGGCATTTGCCGACAACTGGCGTACGACGAAGGTTCCCTTAGGATGAATTACCCACACAAAGCCGCCGCGAGGCAACAGCGTTACCTCCGTAGGAGGTTGCTGAAGGGTACTTAACTTCCAACTGTGCTCACCTCCATCGGCAAAGACTTCTATCCTTCCGTGATTACCTTTGACAAAATCAAGGGGCACAGTAAGTGTTTTCGTTTCATCAGTACCGTTAATGCCTGCCACATACCATGTGTTTCCCTTTCTGCGAGCCATCACCACTGAATGACCTGGGTAACCTGTTACATAACGGGTCTCATCCCAAGCTGCAGGCAACGTACCAAAGAACTGTTGCACCTCCTTGGGCTGAGCCAGCAAACTCTCGGGCCTATCGGCTATATGCTGCAACCCACTTTCAAAAAGTACTGTCAATGCCAGTTCATGGGCATGGGTAGTAATATGTGGGTGCTGCGAATCGCTGAAGGCACAGGGCGTGTAGTCCATCGGTCCAATCACATTACGGGTAAATGGAAGTGTAGCATTATGACTGGCAGCCTTCCTGGTAAAGGTGCCAACATTGTTATACCATTCTGCACCATACACTCCTTCAGTGGAAAGCAGGTTGGGCCATGTACGCTGCCAACCGCGAGGGACGGTAGCCCCATGAAAGTTCACCAGCAGGTGATGCCGTGCAGCACTCTCCAACAGGTCAAGGCAGAAGTCCATGTTCCTTTGGTTGTCACCTGAGAAGAAGTCAATCTTCACACCTGCCACGCCTATACGTTCGCACCATGCAAACTCCTTCTCTCGGTCCTCTGGCTTGTTCAGTCGGTATTTGGGGGTTGGCGCACCGTCTACCCAGCCTACCGACGAGTTGTACCATATCATGGGCTTTACCCCACATTGAAGGGCATAGGCCACTGCATCCTCTATTGTCTTTCCTGCGTTGCCTTGCACCTTGTCCATCTCGTCCCATTCCGCATCAATCAACACATAGGGTAATTTCAGGGCAACGGCTAAGTCCACATATTTCTTAATGATGCTGTAATCGTTCGATCCATGATTGTAAGCCCAATAAATCCACGATACCACGCCAGGCTTTATCCAACTGGTATCGCTCACCTTACAAGGTTCGCTCACATCGGTAACCAGAGTAGATTCAACCACATCGGCCAATCTTCCCACCATCAGCACTCTCCACGGTGAATGGTCGCAGGTCTTATCTGAAAGCAGTTTGTCAGGTACTACGCGAAACAATTCTCCTTCGTTGTAAAGACAAGAGGCGCTCTGTCCGCGTTCGATGTTGGCTTCACTAATCAGGGTAAACACCCCTTCGGCAGGTTCCAGCAGAGCAGGATAGCCCCACCTTACATTATTACCTTCAGCATCTTTCGACACAGCGCTGTACGAAGGCAATGCTTTCACCTTTGCCGTTGTAGTAAGGGGGAAGAACCCTTCATACGAGTCGGCCCATTGTTGCATCCAGCGTTTGGTACCTTCAGGTATACGATAAGTTGTTTGTTCTGTTGTAGGAAGCGTATGTCCGCCCGTAGCTTCATAACGGAAAGCCACACCATCGTTGTAGAGGCGCACCACCAGTCGTATGCTCTCCCCTATCTGTGCCTGGTATTCGCGTGCTTCGTTCATGCACTGCGAACGTTTGCCTGCCAGCATGGTATATTGTTCCTTGAACTGGCGTACAAACTTCAGTTCAGAAGCCTTCGTTACATTTTGATAGCCCACCACAGGTATCTCCAGCACAGGCCTGTGTTCATAGCAAATCACGAATCCATCGCCCTGGCGTGTCAACTCCAGCTGCCTGTTTACAGAAGTACAGGTTACCGATGCTACACACCATAGGCATGAAAACAGTGCAAGGTTGATAGTGAATATGCGAAGCTTCATTCTTATTCAGTATTTATTTTACAACCACCTTCTTGCCACCAACCACATAGATGCCTGGTGTAAGACCTTCCACAGCATCCTTCAGTTGTTGCATGTTCACGTTACGACGCACCAGCTGACCAGAGAGTGTGTACACAGCAGCATTTGTCGCAAGCTGGGTGTTCACCGTCTCAATACGGGTCTGCTGCGAATAATCCTCATTATTGGTAAGATACATATCCTTCAGCCAAAGGAATCCGTTGCCGTCGCCCCAGAAGCTTATGATGCCCACCTTCGTAAGGTCAAGAGGTTGTCCCTGCTTGCTGCCTGATGTATAGGTAGCCTCTTTCAGGTTAATCACCACTTGTGTCCCTGAGCCGAATGTCTCTGACGAGAAGCAGTCGCCCTCAATACTGTTGGAAGTATAGATGTTCAGATGTGCATTACATGTCTGAGCCTGCTTTAGGTTCACAACAAGGTACTTAAAATCCGACATATCCACCTCATTGCCGTATACCCAGCCAATCTGTCCATCGGCAGCGGGCTTTATTACACGACTCTGCTCCCTGTAAAGGCCCTCACCACTAAGGTTAGCATCGATATAGGCTTCCTCAAATGGGAACATATCCGTTGTCACCCAGAAAGAGGTGTGCACCTCGTTATTCAGGTTATCTGTATAACTGGCAACAATCTCGGCAAAGCCAGGACCTACAGCCTTCAGCTGTGTACCGTTCGCTGTCACCGCTTTCGTATTGTTCGAGGTAAGCGTTATCATTGCCGATACGTCACTCTCGTGCGTATCCTTAAAGGTAGCCTTGAAACTTGGAACAAAGTTCTCACCTACATTCAGCACATCAACGGTGCTGGTCAGTTCAAGGTTCTCAGCAGTCTCATAGTCGGGTGTGCCAGGCACAACGTCGGCATGTGCCCAGTTCACATTCCAGTATTCTGCATACCAGTCCATGCATGCCTTACCACAAGCTTCTTCCAGTCCGCCAAAAGCAGGAACAACCACGTCTTTTTCAAGCAGTGAATCCCTGTCAAGCAGACAGCCCGTACCCGAAAGAGTCATCGAGATGTTGCCAAAATGGTCGTACACACCCTTGGTAATCTTACCCCATACAGAGGTACGACCTGTAGCCCATGTGCCATAGTTTGCTTCAACCCATTCGTTATGTTCATTATAGTGACCTGCGCCCTCATTAACAGGACTCCAGTCAATCTCCGTTACTATAATAGGTTTCTTGTCAACCACAGGCACTGCATCATGGAATGCCGCAATCTTATTTTGCGTAGCAGCTTCCACATTATTCGGCGACAGGTTTTTGTCAGCACATCCATACCATCCGTCATAGTCGTGCACGGCATAGCCGAAGTTATTATCCCTTACGGTATAACTGTTGTAACTTCTATAGTTCGACTGCCATCCTGTACCGGGCAGCCAGATAATACCTGTAAAACCGTTCTCCCTAATCTTGTTCACGATGGGCTGGAAGTAGTCGCGCAGTGCCTTCAGGTCGTCCTGGTTGTTTGCATTCCTCAGGTTCACAGGTTCGTTGGCAAGCTCTAAGCTAATCTGTCCGGCATGTTTCTTTACTGAGTCGTTACTTGAAACAATGTCCCATACCGTTAGCAAGTACTGCTGGTAGTAGTCACCCACCTTCAGGTTGTGAGGACAAACGCCTGGTGGGCGCATCACCACAAACATACCATGATTCATCGCCTTCTGTGCCAACGGATAGTACAGTGCATTCATGATTGCCTTGAGGCGGTTGGGGTTGAACTTCTTGATGTCGGCCTCGTCCTTGGCATCGGCAGGCTGGGCGGCAGCCACCTCATACGTGTACGACTCGTTGGGGTCGTTCGTCCAAGCGGGGTCAAGATGCAATCGGAACACATTACATTTGGCACGCTCCATGCCGCTGAACATCTTTTCAAAATATGCCAAGCACTTCTTGGCACCAGGACTATCATAGTTCGTACCTGTCCAAGGCGAACCCCACTTCCAGTCGTTGAAATACATGTTAGGCGTGTCCATCACACCATGCAGCACCACATGGTTACCATGCTTGTCAACCAGCCACTTACCTTCCACATGAATAGAAGGAACCGGCTTTACGCCCTGTGCCCCAGTTGTCAGTACAATTAGGGCCAGAATCATTGCTGATACAAAAATTCTTTTTTTCATAATTATGGTATAAACTAATTAATATTATTTCATCACTTTTCTGCTACTCACCGTTCCATCGGCCTTTACCGTTTTCTCCACATACACACTGCCTTGTGGCTGCTGAATGCGTCGGCCTGCTATATTATAATATAATGTACGCGCAGGCGAAGCGTCCGAAATACCGTCCACACTCAACAAATCACCCACACGGCGAATCACTGCCAAGCCTACCACAAGGTCGGCCCAGGCTTCGTCAGCCGTATAGAAGGTCAGCACATAACGGCCTTTTTCCTTCACTTCGAAAGCAATGGTCTTGTTGGTCGAACCTGAGAAACTGTTCGCAGCGCTATTACCCACATTCGATGTGGGGGTGAACGTTTGTGAGAACACCGGCTCATAACTGGTTGTTTCCACTGCTACCGTTACAGGCGAGAAGTTCTCCCTGTTCCAGTTAGCCATACGGCACACCAGCTCATAGCGGCCAGGATAGAGTGTCAGGGTGTAGAGTGCATCCTTGTCGGCAAAGCGGGCATAGCCGGCTTTTGCGTTCCCATTCACGTTGCGAGTATAAAGTCCCCACTCAAAGTCGTGCTGTTCACCAGTAAAGTGGAACACGCGACTGCCTGAAGAGTAGCCAGCCGAGAAGCCCACACGTTTCTCACTACCATCGTAGGTAACCCAGCCCTCAGGCACAGAGCCTGCTGAAACGAAGTTTTTGTGCAATTGGTAATAGCCAGAGGGTTCCACCACTGTTATCGTTACTGAATTGCTGCTCTTACGTCCTTCATCGTCGGTTACCACAGCACGAATCTCATGTTCGCCAGCTGTCAGTCCTGTCAACGTGTAAGAGCAGTTGGCACCCTCAAACTTCTCCAGTAGCGTATTGCCGTCGTACAAGTCAATGCCTATTACCTGTCCGTCTGGATCGCTGGCAGTAGCCTTTACAGGTATAGCCGAAATCTCCGATGCACCGCCAAAGCTAATATAGTTCAAGTCGCTCTTGGGGGAGGTAATCTTAACTGTTGGATCTTTCAGGTCGAGCGAGTAGCGACTGCAGAAGCGCCAAATCTCATCACCCGTCAGCACACCATAGTCGTTGGAAATCCAGTGTCCCTTGTCGGCCATCTCCATCAGCACCACTTCCACATTGCTGTTGCCTGGTCCCCACACATGGCGGGTTATATGGGGTGCGCCACGATAGCTCTGTGTTACCTTTGCTCTGGCAGGGCATCCATTGTGGTTAATCCATGCGTTCAATGCGTCCTGCACGCCACTGAAGCTAACAGTAGGGTCACTGGTACCATGCGTATGGATAATAGGAATGGGGCGCACATTTGCGTTTGCCGTAGTGCCGCCCATCGAGTAGCCACTGATGGGTGCGAAGGCCGCAATCTTGTCGGCAATCTTGTTCATGGCATGATAAGTAAGCATGCCGCCCATCGAAAAACCTGAAAGGTACACACGCTTACGGTCAATCTTGTACGTGGTAACCATCTCGTCAATCAGTGCCAGTATAAAGTTTATGTCACGATCACCAGAAATGTCCCAGCCTCTGTTACTGCCATCAGCATTTCCTATACCATTGGGAAACACTGTTACAAACTTTGCCGTGTCGGCTACCGTCTCTATCTTCAGCATGCCTTTCTGGTAAGCTGCATCTTGGTTCATGCCGTGACATGAAATCATCAATGGTCTGTTCTCACCTAAGTTCTGTGGCACGTAAGTCATATATTCACGATTCTGCCCGCCCACAAAGATGGTTTTTGTCTGTGCACTGGCCTGCAGCGAAGCAACAACCGACAGTAAAATCAAAGCAAATCTCTTCATTGTTTCATAGTTATTGATATCACTTTGCAAAAGTACGAAAAAGGGCGTTTAGCCCTTTCCGCATTTGTTTCAGATGCTATTGAATATGTCGCAACCCTATTTTCGCTGATACTCAAAGCAGTCCACATCCACATAGCCCCCTTTCTTCTTGGTGGCATAGTTGAAGATGGCAAACTTCGAACCCATGAAGAACCTACGGTAGTCGAAGCGCATGCGATAGTTCTCTGTGCCTATCTGCTGCCAATTCTCACCGTCCAGGCTGTAATAGAAGTTGGCAGCATCATAGCCACCGCCTTTACCTGTTGGACGGAAGTCGCCAGTTATTTTCAAGTGGAGAGCGGAGAGTGAAGAGTTGAGCGTTACCGTCTCAATAACTTTCTCTTCCACGTCAGTAACAGCTTTCTCACGTTCTGTTAGCTGCACGGCCTGTTCACTCATTTCCAGAAAGAGTTTCTTACCCTTCTTCTTAATGGTGAGCACACCGCTGTCGCCATTAAAGGCACAGAAGCCGGCGCAGTCGCCATCCTTCATGTGGCTCACATCCAGCGTAATGCTACCCTCACATGTAGGGCCTTCCATTCGCTGTGTCAAGGTATTTGGAGCCAAATATAGGTTAGGCACCACCCTATTCGTCTTCAGGCGGAGAAAGCCTGGTCGTTCTGTCAGGCTCCATGCCTCATCAATGGGGTTGTGGTTCCACTGCCAACACTTCTTTAGTTTATAGTTTTTAGTGATTAGTGAATAGTTTTGATTAGTTACGCCTTTGATTTTAGCATTATCATCGCTCATTTTTTTTGTGTCACTGCCTTGCAAAAAACTATTCACTATACACTGTTCACTATTCACTGAAAAGTCGTCGCTTTGCACAATACTCTTTGTGGGTTCTCCGCTACGAAGGGGACGCATGGTGGTGGGAACCTTGCCGTTCTCATCGCCCAGCATGGGCCAGCCGTCTATCCAGCGTACGGGCGAGAGGGTGAGCACACGGCCTACACCGCCTCTATCCTGGAACATAATGCCATACCAGTCGCCATACTCGCTGTCTACAATAGTGCCTTGCGCCAAGTAGTTAAAGCCACCAAAGTCACTTTCCAGTATAGTAGTCTTCTCCCATGTTCCATTCAGGTCCTTTGTACGGTAGCACACCTCACGGCGATGACGTCCTGGTGCAAACACATGCGATATCAACAATGCGTAATAGGTACCGCGATGCTTAATCACACGGGTTCCCTCCAGCAGTCCACGCTCATCGTCCTCACGCTGGAAGTAGTGGCGCAAACTTCCTTCCACCACCCCTTTCAGGTCACGGGTAAGCTGGCACATCTCACCAGTTCCAAAAAACACGTAAGGTGTTCCGTCTTCATCGAAGAATAGCGTAGCATCATGAAAATGGCGCAAACGCGAGTGGATGGTCCAAGGTCCTTCAGCCTTCTCAGCAGTGAAGATATAGGTCTGCCCCATCGCTCCAGCCTCGTTAGGAGCCAGCAATGCCCAGAACTTGCCATCGTGATATTTCAGCGATGTTGCCCACTGGCCGCGTCCGTATACAGTACCCTCTTGCAGGTCATACTTAGGCGAGTCGGTCAGTCGGTCAAAGATGTAGCCGACCGTCTCCCAGTTCTTCAGGTCTTTCGATGCCATAATGGGACCGCCAGGCATCAGGTGCATGGTGGTAGATACCAAATAGTAGGTATCGCCCACACGAATCACATCTGGGTCAGGCACATCAGCCCAAAGCATGGGGTTGGCGATGGAGTTAGGAGTTGTTCCTTCTTCTGAACTTGCATAACTCGTTGTAGCGATGAGGGCCGCGATGGCCAGCAGTAACTGTTTCATTGGTTTTCTGGTTTTATTTCGTTATTACTATGTTCGCCCCACCCCCTTAAGGGGCGGGGAGCTGTGCATAGCCTCTTCCCAGAGGCACTCCCCTCCCTTCTAGGGGAGGGGCAGGGGTGGGGCTAATTCCACTCTGCAAAAGTACAAAAAGAAAACGAGGCGTGGTTGTAGCCACGTCTCGTTTTATTATAATTGTGTTGCGAAACTTACTTCACAATCACCTTCTGAATGCGTACAGAGCCGTCGCTCATGTACTTCTTCACGATGTTCAGACCACGAGTAGCCTTGGTCATGCGCATACCGTTCAGGTCGTACACCTCAATAGCGCTTACGGTTGCAGCAACCTGTGCAGGCTCAATGCCAGTCTCAACGAAGTCAGCCTTAGCTTTAGCATAGTCGAGACCTGCAATAGGAGCAGTCATGGTAAGACGTACATAGTCGAAGAAGTACTGACCACCGTCGCTTGCGAAGTTGACACCTAACTCAAGCTTACCATCCTTAATCTCAACGTTCTCAAATACACTCTCGTGATGCATTACATACTGACCATAGTACTGGAGTGTATCAACTGCATCGTAATCGGCATCAAGACCTGGCTCAACGTCAAGGTTCTTGCTTGTGCGGATAAATGCGAAGGTATTGCACTCAGGAACATCAGCCTTCCACTGACCAACCATATCAGGACTAATCTCTACATTATTCACCTTATCACCTGCCACATAACGTGGATTATCCCAACGTGCTGCATCAATAGTTACGGTGTAGATACCTGCGGGCAGATCAGTAATCAGCTGGGTAGCGCTACCCTCAGCATGATAGATAGTGAACGACAAGTCCTCAGGAACAATGCTGTTGTCGTGAGAGGCACCCCAGTTCAGGAAGTAGCCTACACTACCTGTAATATCCCATCCAGGAGCAGCCTTTTCACCAGCATTCACATAGGTATTACCGTTCTTTACGAATGCGGTCATGTCAAATTCAGGAGTAATCTCGTTGAAGTTATCGTCGAGAACAGGAGTAAACAGCGTATTGCCTGCAGTGCTCAAAGAGTCATAGAGCATGGTGGTAATCTTGTACTTTACAACCTGAGCCAGCTCATCGTCGTCAGTTACAGCGTTCAAAGCAGCTACAACACTCGGCTCGTCCTTAGCAGCACCCAGAGCCTGCATGGTCAGAGCGCCACGACGCAGACGGTCAACAAGCACCTTGATACCACCATCCTGAAGCTTAGACTCACCCTCTGTGAAGAGCTTGCTGGTCTTGTCCACGATATCCTTCAACTCAGCAACAGCAACTTCCAACTCGCTTTCAACTGTCAAACTATCGCAGCTGTAGAAGAGCTGCCATACTGGCTCTGCCTCTGGATCGGCAATGGTATCAGCAACATTACGCCACTCGGAAGTACCGTGATACTTTTCAACGGCAGCCTCAAGCTGTGCAAACAAATCAGTATTCACGAACTTGGTAGCCTGGTTAGGATCACCATTAGGCATCTTGTTCTGGCGAACCACGTCAATACCCTTCTGGATGCTCTCATAGTAGCTGTCGCAAAGGCCACCGTGCTTTGTCATAGCCTCGCCAAGAGCCACCAGGTCATCAGCAGCAGTCTGGTAAGCAGAAGGATTGGTATAGCTCTCCTTCTCAACTTCGTACTTGGCAATAGCCTCATTCAGAGCAGTGAACTCAGCACCTGCATAGCAATCCTTTACATACTTCTCACGAATCTTCTTAGCATCGTTCAAAGCATTGTTGAGCAGGGTAACCCACTCCAATCCAGGAATGTCAGGAATATACATAAACTTCACGTCGCCGATAGCGCTGGCATCACCATATCCGCCAGGATTGCCATTTGCATTAGCAGTTACAAGACGAATAATATAGTTACCTGCAGAGGTAATAGGAACGAGCACGTCGAAGCGGGTAGCCTTAGTCTCGGTCTTGAAGTTTGGCTCGATAGCCTTTGTCTCAGATGCAACAGGAGTCTTTCCGTCAACAACAGCACCAGTAGTAACATCCACATCACCCTCAGCAAATACCTGTACAGTCAGCTGGCGGGCAGCATTGTCGCCATCCCACTTAGCAGCGCCCAGAGTCAGGTGATAGGTCTTCAGCTCCAATGTAAGCTTAGCTTCTTCCTTTGTACCATAGAGAGCTACACCACCAGTTGTAGTGTTGTCGCGTGCACCCAAATAAAGAATGTCGGAAACGAAGCCAGACTGACCGTGCATCAGACGGCAGCCAGAACCGGCATTTGCATCCTGCATAGAGCCATCTTCAGCACCGCTTGTTACAATCCAGCTATTACCGCTTGCAGCGAAGTCGTCGGTCATCAGTGTGTCTTGCTTCTCATCAGAGCTAATCTTACCAATGTTCAGCACCATGATGGTGTCACCATAAATCCTCTCAGAGAGGTGATTCTTTGGATAAATCTTAGTAATATTCAGGTTATATTTACCTGTTGCCAGTGCACCACCGGTACGAGTCAGGGTCAGCTCAGAAGCAAAGCCATCAGCAGGAGCCACTGTCAGTGCCTGACCTTCCAAAGTTGCCTTCACATTCTTGCAGTCTACTTCCTTGTCGAACCAGAGTTTGAACTCACTAATATCGTTAGGCAGGTTGAATGAACCATTCTCAGGATTAGCCTTCATCAGTGTAGGAGTCAGATAGTCGTAAGCATAAACCTGATCTTCATCTTCCACTTCCTCATTGAACTCGGCCTCCAGGTCAACTATGTCGTTCACCACCTGACCCTTCACAGCACCAGAAGCATAGATAATCTGGTATGCAGCATCAGTTGGGTTCTTGAACGATACGATTACCTCAGCATCGTCATCTACACCATCATTCTCATTGAAGAAAATGTAGAAGCGACCATCCTCAAATGCCTCAACAGACAGTACGTCCTTAGGCTCACCGTCCACCTTTACTGTAACGCAGTCGTTCGGATAGAGCAAACGCTTCTTACCAGCAGCCTTCACCAAGTCAGGAATGTTGGTGTCGAAGCCGAAGTCAATCTTCAAAGCCTCGTCAGAGAACTCTGCCATTATGCCAAGCTTGTACACCTCTAATACGAGGTTATCGAAGTAGAAGGTATTCTTATTTGCCTTGTCGTTGTTCAAGTCGAAAGCAATGCTCTGGAAGTTCTTGCCACCCAGTTCAGCATTCACAACGAAAGTAGTATCGACGGTTACCCACTCATCAGCCACCTCGAATGCACTAATAACGCCACCACCGATGTATGCGCGAGGCTCAGCATGGCTACCAGAAGTAACAGTAGCAGCATTGTCGGCTTTCACGCTCATTTTGAAGTGTACCTTAGTACCTTCTGTCAGAACCTCATTCGACCTTACGAACAGCTGGGTAGACCAAGTCTCCTCAGCGCCCTCCTTAGTTTCTACCTTAATACCGCGTGAGTCATTTACACCAATGAGTTCCTCGATGGTAACGGGTGATACACCCTCATTGTTAGCAGCATCGATAGCAAAGAAGTAGTTTGCTACGTCTTCACCCTCAAAGTCACCATTGGCAATTACGCTGGTCCAACCAGTAACGTTCTTCTTCACAGTGCGTTCAACCACCATGCTGTAAACAGTAACATTCTGCCAGTTAGCACCCTTGATAGCGTGCAGGTGGGCAAAGCCCTTGTCCTTCACCATCTGCTTCAGGTTAACAGTATAAATGGTATGACCTTCTTCTTCACCTGCTTCAGTGGTAAAATACTTCTCAGCCCACGTACCCTGACACTTAGGATACTCAATCAGGTGAGAATTAGCCTCAGTACCATCGAACTGACCTTCAGCCTGATCACGGTTAAACATAAAGCGTGGGGTACCATCGCTTGCCTCAACAATCAGCTTGTCGTAAGCCGACAGGTCTGCGAAAGCATTTACACTAGGATCGCCATAAGGCTGACCAGACGGTTCGCCAATGGCCCAAGCTGGAGTACCTGCAGCTGTCATAACAGCATCAGCACCCCAACCATCCCAAGAACCGTAGGCAACCTGATCCAAAGATACGGTCTCGGTCTCGGCATTCACATTCATTGCTCCGAGCAAGCAAAGCACGAAAGCAAGAAACATTTTGTAAGTTTTTTTCATGTGAAAACTTTTTTAAATGGTTAATACTAAATTGTAATTTGTAATTATATAATTATAGGTTTGTCTGTTTTCAAAACGATACAATTCGCCCTCCAACGACGGTGCAAAGATAAAGTGCTTCGCGTGTAAGGACTTTATCATTTGTTTCATAACGTTTCATTTTCGTAAAATATGCCCACAAATGCTTATTTTACAAAACAAACCAACACGTCAGCAGCACCTTATTATATATCAACCACGACGTTTCCTGTTCCATTTCACTAGGAACATACTCACCTACAACCACCCCACACATTTCAGAAAAAACATCGTTCTTTGCTGTTGAAAACAGCCTTTTAACCGCAACGAATGACCGCGATGCGGTCGCCTCTCAATAGCCGTGGGTCGGAACAACCTACGGATGGCAAAGAAGACAAAAACGACCCTGAAGGGGTCGCCTATACACCACCATAGTGGGGCACGCTTTCAGCGTGCTTAACTCTCCTTTTTGTTATCCTATCCGTAGGTTCTCCGGACACTACGGCTATTGAGAGGCAACGGTTTCACCGTTATGTAACTGTCAGCTAAAGAAAATATTGCGCCACAGAATGATTTTATCCAAAATAGATTATCCAATTTGGATAAAATTGTTGTATCATATTCAATCCGTGGTGGTAAAAAAAGAAACGAACACGAATATGACGAATCTGACGAATAAAACAGAATGCGTGGATGAGCTAAAGGAGCACAGATTACGCGGATCAAACGGATAAAAAAGAAACGAATAAAATAAGGTCGTGAGGTGAGAGTGGTTTTAAACATGTAATTTCCATATAATGAAACCATATAATTTGTCATTAATAATTCTTGGACGAGCTAAGCGGCAGAGCCGAGCGAATGGATAATTAATGGATAATTAATGTGCAAATTAATGGTAATTACATGTTATAAAAAAGGAATACGGATCATGCGGATCAAACGGATAAAGAAGAATCCGTAAAATCAGTAAACCCCGTGGTCGAAAAGAAAAAGAAATATTCGTGGTGGTAAAATGAAAAGAGAGTGTGCCAACTAGCACACTCTCTCTTTATAG
>JAEEGL014815332.1_pt1 | contig 13049 bp, 8 predicted proteins | sample 9134231 | NCBI WGS metagenome assembly JAEEGL01 (sample SAMN16246548, study PRJNA631951) | gut metagenome | biome: gut microbiome; feature: rumen; material: fiber-attached | host: Bos | place: Iran: Karaj | collected 2018-10 | reverse complement strand
TATTTCTAAAAAAGAAGCACGAAAATTAGTCAGAGAGATTCCGTCGATCCAGCTGTTGATCAGCACGGATGAGAAAAAGAGAGAAGAATGCTATAAAGAAACCATGCGCACCTGCGACTGCAGAGAATTCGTCAGCATTATCAAGACGATCTACACCAGAAAGCAGGAACGTCTGGCAGAGGGAAAGAAAGTAACTGCCAGTGATGAAAAATATTTCAGCATGGCGGAAGATAAATTATACGGTGAGCTGGCAATTGCTCTGGAAATGGAAAAAAACAAAGTAAAAGAGTATATCAAAGAAAAGGTAGAAAGTTGATCAGAGAGTTGTATTAGCAAATGAGGTCTGTCCTGAACATCGGACGGACTTTTTTGTTGGCATCAGATTTCCTACGTGATAAAATTGAAAATGTTTTAAAAGGGATAAGAGGATATATGGGTACAGAAGTGACAACTGAAAATGTACAGTACAGCAAAACAAGACTGCGTCTGATTCTGGCAGCCTTAGTAGTTTATTCGGTCGTGCAGGGCTTTGGCATGTTCAAACTGATCCCGATGCAAGATGCAATCATGAACTACTTCCAGATCGGCGAGGGCGCTTACGGCTATCTGACCACAGCAAATAACTGGCTTCTGATCGTCGCGACCGTGCCAATGGGTTTTGTTATGCGGAAATATTCCTGCCGATGGACATTTCCTATTGGTTATATTATGGCGGCCATCGGTCTGGCTATCCAGATTTTCACCCATAATTATGTGCTCTTTGTTATTGGCCGGGTGCTCGAAGGCGGAGGGATCGGCTTTGTCACATTAGCTGCTCATAGTCTGATATTAAACCTGGTCCCGGATAACCGGAAAGGCCTTTGGGCAAGTATTCTTGTTGTTGCAGCTACTCTGCCGCAGGTTGCCATCTCGAAAGGCGGAACCGCTCTGATGACTGCAACAGGGATGAGTTTCCAGACGATTTTTGCGATCATAGGCGTTATGTATCTCGTGGCAATCGCCTTTTGGGTCATTGTTACTCCATCATCATTGATGGCTCATGGTACTGCAAGTGCACAGAAAGCAACCAAAGAACAGACAAGACGTGTTTATAAAAACCCTTCTGTCTGGCTTATATCGATCGCATTTGTTTTCTACATCTTAGTAAGCACGACGTTCAGCGTCTACGTGATCCGTTTCCTGATGCTGAAAGGAATGGAGAGAGGTGCAGCAGCCACTGCTCACAGCTGGACGACTATTTTAGGCATTTTTGCCATGTTGTTTTCCGGCATCCTGGCCGATAAACTGGGGACAAAAAGGAAGATCGTTATTGTGTCTTATCTGGCCTGCACCGCAGCACTGATCCTTCTTCCGCTTCTCCCGGTCAACCTGATCTATATCTATGTTATCATTTACGGAACGTTCCCGCGGGCAATCGTCGGACTGACTAATGTAGCAACCGGAGAGCTGACGGAGGTGCCGTCTGATGTTCCGATCGCTCAATCTTTGAAAAATACGATCATGCAGGTTGGGACTGTTCTGGGAGGCATTGGTATGGGATATCTGATCCAGTATGCGGGATACAGTTTTACATCATATATTCTTGCAGGCGGATGTTTCCTGGGGGCCATTTGCTGGATCCTGGCTAAAAAGATCAAATAAAAAATGAGTGCAGAAGTAATCAAAGAACAAGAACCACAATACAGCAAAACCAGGGTTCGCCTGATCTTGGCAGCACTGGTGTTTTTTATGATCGTTTATGGATTCGGAATCTTTAAACTGATCCCGATGCAGGATGCGATCATGAATTATTTCCATATCAGTGAAGGCTCTTATGGGTACCTTTCCACGGCTCAGAACTGGATCGTTATTTTTGCAGCCGTGCCAATGGGTTTTTTGATAAGAAGGTTTCCCTGCCGTTGGACATTTCCTTTGGGATTCCTGGTTGCGGCCATTGGGGTTTCCGTGCAGATCACAACCCAAAGTTATGTGATCTTTGTCGCTGGCAGGATGATAGAAGGGGCAGGGACTGGCCTGATCATGTTAGCCGGGTACAGTCTGATCCTGAATCTGGTACCAGACAACCGGAAGGGACTATGGTCCAGCGTTCTTGTTGTTAGTGCTGTTCTTCCCCAGATCGCGATCACCAAAGGTGGAACGGCCCTGATGAGTGCTACCGGGATGACGTTTCAGATGGTGTTTGGCATCCTTGGAGCCATGTATATTGTGGCGTCGATCATCTGGGTGCTGATCGTGCCTTCTTCCCTGAAAGCCCATGGCGTTGCCAGTTCGCAGAAGGCGACCAGGGAACAGACTTTGCGAGTTTATAAAAATCCTTCTGTCTGGCTGACCTCCGTTGCGCTGATCTTCTTTACACTGGTGTCAAATGTTTTCAGTGTCTACGTCGTTCGTTTCCTGATGCTGAAGGGAATGGACCGCCCTGTTGCTGCCAGTACATACAGCTGGATGACGATCCTGGGGACTGCCTCTATGCTTGTCATTGGTTTTCTGGCAGATAAGCTGGGTACTAAGCGAAAGATCGCTATCGTGGGATTTCTGGTCTGTTCTCTTGCTATGTTTTTGCTTGCAAAACTTCCTGTTAATCTGATCTTTATTTATGTGATACTGTTTGGAACCTTCCCAAGAGGAACTGTCGGCCTGACAAATGCAGCAGCAAGTGATCTGGCGGAAGTGCCATCCGATGTTCCGATCGTCACCTCCTTAAAGAATACGATCCTTCAGATTGGAAACGTTTTGGGAGGGATCGCGCTCGGGTATCTGATCCAGTTTAAAGGATATGAATTTACTTCCTGTATGCTGGGCATCGGCTGCATCATCGGAGCAGTGTGCTGGTTCTTTGCAAAAAAGGTCAAATAACCTTATATAATCAACAGAATGTTGAAAAGTGTCCGTTGTCAACAAGGGACGCTTTTTTATATAATTATTAAGGTATTTATTGTTTAAAGACAATTTGGAGGACTCAAATATGGCAGAAGAAGCAAGATTCATCACAAAAAAAGAAGTTTTTAAGGGTGAAGAAATTGAAGCGATCTACAGAGTTGCCAGACAGCCTGTAGATAATCAGGACGAGATCGACCTTTCCCAGTCCGCAGATCCGATGGCGCGCATGGGCCAGGGTTTCTGTCCTGCATTTAACCAGAGAACTTATGAAGCCGCACCTGGCATTATCTGCCATCAGGATGTGGAAGTAGTTATGAGAGACGGATGTAAGATCTATACCGACCTGTTCCTTCCTAAGAATCTGACAGAAAAGATTCCATGTATCGTTTCCTGGAGCTGGTTTGGTAAGAGACCTGGCGATGGAATGAGTGAATGGCAGATCATGGGCGTTCCGCCACACACAGTATCCAAGCTTGCAAAATTTGAAAGCTCTGATCCGGCTTATTGGTGCTATCAGGGCTATGCAGTAGCAAACGTTGATGTCCGTGGTGCTGGACATTCAGAGGGCGATGTCCATATGTTCACACACCAGGATCGTGAAGATGGATATGATTTCGTAGAATGGCTGGCACAGCAGGAGTGGTGCAACGGAAAGATCGGTATGACCGGCAACTCCGGTGTTGCAATGCATCAGTGGGGTATTGCAGCTGAATGTCCGCCGCATTTGACCTGTATTGCACCTTGGGAGTGCACCACAGACCTTTATGCAGATTCTCTGTTTGAGGGTGGTATCCCGGCACTTTCCTTTAATGAATTTATCGCAGCTCAGGTTACAGGCCTTGGCGGAGTTGATGATCAGGTTGCTATGGCACGTAAGTACCCGTTCCGTAACGGTTACTGGAATGACAAAGTTGCTGAGTTTGATAAAGTCCGTATTCCGGTTTATCAGACAGCAGGATGGTCACATTTCCATCTGCCTGGTTCTTCCAGAGCTTATATCCGTTGCAAATCCAGACTGAAATGGTTCCGTGCGCACAGAGATTTTGAGTGGCCGGATACTTACTCACCAGAAAACCTGGAAGATCTGAAACGGTTCTATGACCGCTATCTGAAAGATATCCACAATGGATGGGAAATGACACCAAAGGTAAGAATTGATGTCATGGACGTTATGGATCATGATTTCCAGTCCAGAAGACCGGAAAACGAATGGCCGCTGAAGAGAACAGAGTACAGAAAATATTATCTGGATGCTGCAAATCTGACGATGCAGGATGAGCCGGTTGCAGTTGAGTCCAGCGTATCTTATGTTGGAGAAACAGCAGAAGATGGTTACATCGACAGAGTTGAGTTCGATATGGAATTCAAAGAAGATACCGAACTGACCGGTTATATGTGGCTGCGTCTCTGGGTAGAGGCTGATGGTCATGATGACATGGATATGTTTGTTAATATTCAGAAGGCAGACAGCCAGGGCAACTGGCTCCCATGGACCACATTGAATGAGCCACATCCGGGCGCTTGGGGCAAGATGAGAGTTTCCCGCCGTGAGCTTTGGCCGGAAGAAATGGCAAAATATAAATTCAAAGGAAAACCATACTGGCCGGTACAGGCACAGCTGAAGGAAGAAAAACTGAAACCGGGCGAGATCGTTCCTGTTGATATTGCAATCGTTCCGTCCAGCCGTTTCTGGCACAAAGGACAGAAACTCCGTATCCAGATCGCCGGCAATTATATCCGTGAGGGATGGTTTGAGCCACTTAGCTGGGATACCGATAACCATGGAAAACATATTATCCACACTGGCGGAAAATATGACTCCTGGCTGCAGGTTCCATTCATTCCACCAAAATTTGAGACGGATGGACATCAGTACAGATAAGTAATCAGGCTTTGTGCCTATAGAGTATTTTTAAAGGAGATTCATTATGAAAAATTTACAGGCAGATGTTGTAATCATCGGAACAGGCCCTGCAGGTCTTGCTGCTTCTGTAGAAGCATCTGAGGCTGGTTTAAAAGTTATCGCCTTTGAGAAACAGAATGTTTCCGGCGGTGCTGCAAACATGGGTATGGGCCCTCTTGGTATCGGAACCAGACATCAGCAGGATCAGATGGTCGATATTGATGTCGAGAAGGCATTCAAGATGTTCATGGAGTACACCCACTGGAGAGTCGATGCAAACATGGTCAAGAAGTATTTCGAAGCTTCTGCTGGAACCATTGCATGGCTGGAAGACCTTGGCGTGGAATTTGCAGGTGCATACAAATATTTCCCGAAGTCTGAAGCAACCTGGCATATCGTAGCTGTTAATGGCGGAATCGGCCGTAACGGCGGTGCGATCATGAATAAGGCTATGCTGGACAAGGCTCAGGAGAATGGTGCTGAATTCTTCTACGAGACACCGGCAAAGAAGATCTTAAGAGACGCAGAAGGAAAGATCTGCGGAGTAGATGCAGTTGATAAAGATGGCGAAGAGATCCATGTGGACTGCAAAGTCGTTATCGTTGCAACTGGTGGTGCCGGCGATTCACCGGAATACATGAAAGAACGTATGGGTTATACTTTTGGAAAAGACCTGTTTAACATTGTTATCCCTGGCCTGAAAGGTGAAGGAATCAAGATGGCAATCGAAGCTGGTGCAGCAACAACAGAAATGACAGTAGAGAAGATCTACATTCTTCCAAGCTCTGATATGGGTGTTCAGTCTGTTCCTGTTGTTTTCATGCAGCCGAACCTTTTAGTAAACGTTCAGGGTAAACGTTTCATCAACGAGGAAATGATGCAGAATACGACCTTTACCGGAAATGCAATCCAGATTCAGAAAGGCGCAATCGGATTCTCCATCATCGACAGCAACATCATCAAGACATATAAGAAGAAAGGCCTTGATGTTGTGAACTTCGTTCATCACGTATCCGATATTGACGACTTTGAGCAGGCTTGCCAGGATATCGTAAACGATCCGGCTAACCCGGATGTTGTCATCGCTGACACACTGGAAGAGCTGGCTGAGAAATGCGGTATCGAGGATGTTGATCAGTTCCTGGAGACAGTGGAAGAGTACAATGATATGTGCGAGAGCCAGGATACACTGTTCTACAAACCTTCCAAGTACATGAAGCCGATCAAGAAAGGTCCGTTCTATGCAGGCCTCTTCCGTCCATCAGGCTATGGTACATTAGGCGGAATCAAGATCAACGAAAACTGTGAAGTTCTTGATGATGACTGGAATGTCATTCCAGGATTCTATGCAGCCGGAACGGATACTTGTACCATCTACGGTGACAGCTACATGTTCCTGCTCCCTGGCAACACCATGGGATACTGCGTCAACACTGGACGTTTTGCAGGACAGGGTGCTGCAGAGTATTGTGAAGAAGACTGATCACGTATCAGTGATCCCTATTTGTTTGCCTAAACAGATATAAAAGAATGCAAGGCCGGTCTTGAGATAAGGCTGGCCTTGTGTCAAAATAAAAAACGTAACAGACAAACAGGAAAGAAAAGATGAGGAAACAATATGGCTGAAGTGAGATTAACAATTGACGGCCGCCAGATCACCTGTGACGAGAATAAGACAGTGCTTGAGGCGGCGCTGGATAACGGGATCTATATCCCGCATCTTTGTTACCATGAAGATCTTCATCCAAACGGAGGGTGCCGGCTTTGTGTTGTGAAACAGGAAGGTGTTGATGGGGTCATTACATCCTGTTCCACAAAAGTCAAAGAAGGGATGGTCATTCAAACAAAAGATGAGCTTGCGGAGAAGATCCGGAAGCTGTCCTGTGATTTTATGTTTAAGACACATCCAAGTGAGTGTACAGGCTGCCCGAAATACGGAAAATGTCAGTTGGCATCTATTTCCCAATATGTTGGAGATACCGGCAGAAATCTTAGGGAAATGAAGATCCGTGCTTCGGCAGATGAATCTAATCCGCTGATGCTCCATGAAATGTACCGCTGTATCCTTTGTGGACGTTGTGTCCGCGCGTGCGGTGAACTGAGGGGCGTTAGCGCATTGAAGTTTGCAAAAGTTGACGGAAGAATGAGAGTCGTTATTGACGGAGAATCTCTTGCCAAAGCAGACTGCCGTTTCTGCGGTGCCTGCGTGGAGGTTTGCCCGACGGGTTCGATCCGTGACAAAGTCGGCGTATTCCGTGATGATCTTCCGAGAGATCTTTCACTGGTCCCTTGCCGCGGAGAATGTCCGGCTCATATCGATATCCCTGCATATCTGCGTGCAGTCAATGAGGGAGATTGTGATAAAGCCGTTGCTATCATTCGAGAGAAAGTTCCATTCCCGCATGCGTTAGGTCTTGTCTGCAATAATCGCTGTGAAGACGGATGCAAGCATAAAGACTTGAACAGTCCTGTTTCTATCCGTAATATCAAACGTTTTGCTGCAGAGCATGATGAGACACAGAGCTGGAAAGAGAAATATTTGAAAGTGGCTGACCGTACAGGCAAGAAAGTTGCTGTGATCGGCGGCGGTGCCTGCGGCCTGACAGCGGCATATTATCTGAATAAAAAAGGTCACGATGTGACTGTCTTCGAGTCCAAAAATATTCCGGGCGGTCATATGACCAGCGGTATGCCGGAATACCGGATCCCGACCAAAGCGGTTTTGGATGAGATCAAAGTGATCGAAGATTCTGGTGTTCAGATCATCTGTGATCATCCAATCGATAATGCTGCAGAGCTGAAAAAAGAGTATGATGCTGTTCTGGTAGCAATCGGAACAAGCGTTGGAAAGAAACTGACTTATCTTCCGGGATCAGATCTTCCGCAGGTTTATTCTGCTCTTGAGATCCTGCAGGCACAAAGATTGAATAAAGAAATCGATCTTGGTGATACCGTAAATATCATCGGCGGCGGAAATGTTGCTTTTGATGTAGCTGGTACTGCGATCCGTATGGGCAAGACAGTTAATGTGATCTGCCTGGAAAAAGATGCCAGCCAGGCATCACCGGAAGAGAGAGACGCTGCATTAGAAGAAGGAACCAATCTGTTTGATTCTCATTCTAATGAGGCAATTCTGGGAGACGGAAAAGTTACCGGACTTCAGGTCCATAAGATCTCCAGTTTCCATTTTGATCCGGAAACCAGAGCCCTGGTTGAAGAACCAATCGAAGGCAGCACTTATGTGATCCCTTGTGACTCCATCGTATTTGCTGCAGGACAGGTGACAGGACTGACGGAGGACTTTGGCATTGAATTAAACAAGTTTGGTTATCCGATTGACCCGGCAACCGGCGCAAGCGGATATAAGACCAGCGTGGATGGTGTTTTCTCTGCCGGCGATGTGATCACAGGAACCCGGTTCCTGATCGATGCGATCGCAGGCGGACGTGACGTGGCTTCCCTGATGGATCAGTATCTGGGTGGAGACGGCATGATCGATGAAACATTGACCGAGCGCTATGCAAATCCATATATCGGCAGGATCGATGGTTTTGCAGAGATAGAAAGAAATGAAATGACAGAAAGAGATGCAGCTGCACGTAAGATGGACTTTGCTCCGGTATCAGAAGGATTTACCTGTGATGAGGCTCTCTGTGAGACCGGACGCTGCCTGCAGTGTGATCTGAGACTCCAGCTGGCACCTCAGAAATTCTGGAATGACTATGTAGCTGTCGGAGAAGGAGGTGAACAGTAATGGAAAAACTGTTAGTTGTCAGTGCATTGAAAGATGACTGCTATCAAAAAAACGCTGCTCATTTTCTGGAGAGACATCTGGAAGATGTTAAGAGCGGGGCTGAAAAATTCGCACAGATGAGCGGTGCGAAGATCCTGTTCCTTCTTCCGGAAGGTGCAAAGGCAGAAGGCCTGGACAATGTCCGTTATGGCATCTGTACTCCGACAGGGGATAATCCATATTCCTGCGCACAGCAGCTGAAAGGTAATCTCCCTAGACCGATGATCCAGGATGATTACATTGCTGAGTACGACGGAAATGAAGTGAATGTCATTACCGTGGAAAGCGCATACTGGCTGGCAAAAGGGACGGATATCAAGCATATCACCGTCAATGGAGAAGTCAAAGAGATCGCCATGGGAACCAAACTGAACGAGGTTGTGGATGCAGCCGACGCAAAGGCAGTTCTGGTAGGCGGCCTGAAAGGCAGACTTATTCTTCCGGAACAGCTGGGAGAGTATGAAGTCAGTACAGATTTCCTTTATGACAGTGTAGATGTGATCCCGAAGAGCGCATGTATCGTAGATACGCTGATCAAACATCTGGGTAATACATGGAACTATTCCTGCGGAAAATGTGTGGTCTGCAGAGAAGGAACCCTGCAGTTTAAGACGATCTGCGAAGAAATGGTTGCAGGAAAAGCAAAACCTGCGGACATTGATCTTCTGAAAGAAGTCGGTGAATTAATTAAAGAAGGCTCTTATTGTCCATATGGCCAGAACTGGCCACAGGCAGTGATCGATGCCATAACGCTGTTTGCTGATGAGTTTGACGCTCATATTAAGAGAAAGACCTGTCCGGCAAACGTCTGCTTCCAGAAGGGCGCAACATATGTGATCCTTCCGGATAAATGTACCGGCTGTACAGATTGTATTGACGAATGTGATGAAATGGCCATCGAAGGAAAGAAAGGCTTCATTCACATGATCGACCAGGATATGTGCGAGCATTGCGGTAAGTGCGTGGATGTCTGCGATGAGGAAGCAATCGTTGTGGTCGATGGCAAGATGCCAAAACTTCCGAAGAAACTGACAAGAGTCGGTAAATTCTAAAGAGCTTGTGACAAATAAAAACAAATATGATATTCTCAAGAGGCCGGTTTTTCCGGCCTCTTAGAACGGAAAGGACAATGAACGGGATTCTCATGAACCAGATCCAGCAGGAGAAAATTGAAGAGAGCCAGGTGCAGCAAGTACAGGAGCAGAATAAGGCGCAGAACCAGGGAGACGAGCAGAAGATTGACAAGGAACGTCTGAAGGGCGTCGGCCTTGACCTGCTTGTTTTTTTGCGGAGCCTTGCGATGGCCATTCTTCTTGGAATCGGTGTCGGTGTTTATGCCAGCGCATTTGCCATGCTGATCAATTATCTGACAGGTGTACGGACGCAGAATCCGTGGCTTCTTTACCTGCTTCCGGTCGGAGGTCTTGCGATCGTTGGCTTTTATCATCTTCTGAGGGCTGACGATCCTAAAGGAACCAACCGGGTTCTGGAGTCGATCTCTTCAGAAGATGAGACGCTGCCGATCAAGATGACACCTTTGATCACAGTCGGGACATCCATTACCCACTTGTTTGGCGGCAGTGCCGGAAGGGAAGGGGCTGCATTGCAGATCGGCGGCAGTATAGGTGCGACCTTTGCAAGAGCCTTGAAACTGGGCAAGACAGAAGTAATGATCATGACAATGTGCGGTATGAGCGCAGCCTTTTCTGCTATGTTCGGAACGCCGCTGACCGCAACCATCTTTGCAATGGAGGTCGTAAGCATTGGCATTCTGCATTATTCAGCCATTGTGCCATGTGCTGTTTCAGCCCTGGTTGCAGGCTTGATGGGCAGACTGATCGGCTACGTTCCGGAGACCTATCCGCATGTCTCTTTCCCGTCATTTTCGATCCTGAACGGTCTATCTGCGCTGGCACTTGGCATTCTCTGTGCTGCGCTGAGTGTTGTGTTTTGTATCATCCTGCATAAAACAGAGTACATTTTAAAGAAGCTTTTGAAGAACCAGTATCTGCGGACAGTCGTCGGCGGTGCGCTGGTGATCGGCATCACGCTCCTTTTGGGCACCAGAGATTATAATGGCGCGGGAGGTCCGGTGATCGAGCAGGCATTAAACGGAAACGCCCTCTGGTATTCCTTCCTGATCAAAATGATCCTGACGGCGATCACGTTAGGCGCATGCTATAAAGGCGGTGAGATTATCCCGACGATCTTTGTCGGCGCAACTTTTGGCTGCGTTGCGGGACCACTCCTTGGACTTCCGGCCGCAACCGGTGCAGCACTTGGAATCTGCGGCGTCTTCTGTGGAGTGACAAACTGTCCATTGGCCAGCATCGCTTTATGTTTTGAATTATTTGGTATCTCCGGGCTGCCTCTGTTTTTGATCGTGGCAGCAGTAAGCTTTCGTCTGTCTGGGTATTATAGTCTTTATACCGGTCAGCAGATCATGTATTCCAAAACCCATCCGCTTCTGATCAATCGGAAGACATGGAAATAGCCGGCAGACATTGGAGATGGTTCGATCATTTTTGTTAAGTACGTAATTTGGAAAAAGCAAGAAATCTTCGTTAGTGACCAAAGAATCGCTGATTTTGTGGTCACTAGCGAAGATTTTTTGCTTAACGGGTCCGAACAGAAAACTATCTAAAAGGGAGAATGGAAAATCATATAAATAGGAAAAATGATTGACAATAAATAGAACTATTGGTAATATTTAAAGGCTGTGAGCCTTTTCTTAGAAACAGGACACTCCAACCTTTTCTCAGAAAATGGCGGTTTTAATAAGAAGGAGGATTTTTCATTATGATTACACAGGAAGTTAAAGCGCAGATTATCAAGGATTTCGGAAAAACACCGGAAGATACCGGATCTACAGAAGTTCAGGTTGCTATCCTTACTTACAGGATCAAGGAACTGACCGAGCACCTGAAAACACATCAGAAGGATCACCACTCCAGAAGAGGTCTTCTGAAGATGGTAGGTAAGAGAAGAGGTCTTCTGGATTACCTGATGAAGAAAGACATCAACGCTTACCGTGAACTGATCGAAAAACTTGGTATCAGAAAATAATCAACAAGCATGTTCCAATAGACTTTAGGGATTTTCCTTAAAGTCTATTGTTATATAGGCATATGGCCTGGAAGAAGAAGGAAAAGAAGACAAAAATGGGGCATACCGCCCAGAAGAAGGAGAACAAATGAGCAAAGAATTCAAAACGTATGAAATGGAACTTGCAGGCAGAACATTGAAGGCAGAGATCGGCCGCGTTGCTGCACAGGCAAACGGCGCTGTCTTAATGCACTATGGTGATACGGTTGTTCTGTCTACTGCAACTGCATCGGAGAAGCCGCGTGATGGCATCGATTTCTTCCCGCTGAGTGTGGATTTTGAAGAAAAAATGTATTCTGTCGGCAAGATCCCGGGAGGCTTTACAAGAAGAGAAGGACGTCCATCTGACAATGCTATCTTAACCAGCCGTGTCATTGACCGTCCAATGCGTCCGCTGTTCCCGAAGGATTACAGAAACGATGTTGTATTAAACAACCTGGTCATGAGTGTGGACCCGGACTGCTCCGCAGAGCTTACAGCTATGTTAGGAAGCGCACTGGCAACCTGCATTTCAGATATTCCGTTTGATGGTCCGGTCGCCATGACGCAGGTCGGCCTTGTAGACGGAAAACTGGTTTTCAATCCGAATGAAGAAGAAAAACTGGCAACCGATCTTTCTCTGACAGTTGCATCTACACCGGAAAAAGTCATCATGATCGAAGCTGGTGCAAAAGAAGTTCCGGAAGATAAAATGGTAGAGGCTATTTTTGCCGCACATGAATTGAATAAAGAGGTCAACGCATTCTTCGCTAAGATCATCGCAGAAGTCGGCAAAGAAAAACATGAGTATGAGCGTCATGTGATCCCGGAAGAGGTCGCAGAAGCAATTGAAAAATTAGTTCCTGCTGAAGAAATGGAAGAAGCAGTTTTTGCTGATGAAAAGCAGGTTCGTGATGCTAATATTGCAAAGGTCACCGAAAAGGTGGAAGAAGCATTTGCCGAGGAGCATGAAGAATGGCTGGACTATGTCGGTGAGGCTATTTACGCTTACCAGAAAAAGACTGTCCGTAAAATGATCCTGAAAGATCACAAACGTCCGGATGGCCGTGCTATCGACCAGATCCGCCCGCTGTCTGCAGAGATCGATCTGCTCCCAAGAGCACATGGTTCAGGTATGTTCACCCGTGGACAGACGCAGATCATGACAGCTACCACTTTGGGACCTTTAAGCGAAGCACAGAAAATTGATGGTCTGGATGTACATGTTACTTCCAAGAGATATATGCATCAGTACAATTTCCCGGGATATTCCGTTGGAGAAGCAAAACCAAACCGCAGCCCGGGACGTCGTGAGATCGGTCATGGCGCATTGGCTGAAAGAGCACTTCTGCCGGTCCTTCCGAGCGAGCAGGAATTCCCATATGCACT
>JAEEGL014679227.1_pt1 | contig 13049 bp, 6 predicted proteins | sample 9134231 | NCBI WGS metagenome assembly JAEEGL01 (sample SAMN16246548, study PRJNA631951) | gut metagenome | biome: gut microbiome; feature: rumen; material: fiber-attached | host: Bos | place: Iran: Karaj | collected 2018-10 | reverse complement strand
CCATTTGCATTACCTCTCTTTTCTATAATAATGAATCAATAAAGTTCCATTGAGTATTATACATTATTTTCGTGATTTGTCACGGTTTTTTTGCAAAAAAAGAGCCCTGCCGATAAAATCACGGCAGGACTGCCAATTAATATACGCATCACACCAGGCTCTTCTTCTTGTATACCACACAGAACAGGCCGATACATGCGACCAGGAATGCTATCACATAGCGGACGTTCATGCTTGAATCTCCGGTATCCGGCGAATCATCCAGCTTATAGTTCTTGACGGTCTGTCCGTTGCGCAGGATCGAGCGGCCCGTATCGCCGTCGGTCGCATATATCCCGAAGTGGCTCAAGTGGTTAGTCGTAAAAGTGAGAGCCTTTGATTCATCATCAACCGTAGCTGCTACTTCCTCAAGCTGCCCGTCATCATCCACGCAGACAACATGATAGGTATTGCCCTCCACGCCTATGGGGATAGGCATCGTGATCGACAGTTCAGCCTTGCCGAATCGGCGTATAGGCACTGATTCCGTGACATCCTTAAGAGTTATATCATAACCTGCTATCTCAGGTGTATTGTCTGATCCGAACAGTTCTGCATACAAACTCTTAACCTCAGATGCAACGCCTGAGTCAGGCACTATGTTGAGGGTTCCGACATTCTCAGTCTCAGAGAATTTTGCCATATATCCGTCAATGGGCACGCCGTTATATACCGTACGGATCTGGGCATTGCCCTCCGTAGGATACCCGGGCGAATCCGCAAGCTTGATCGATGAAAAGTCTTTGATATTGTATGTGGTACCCTGTATTGTCACAGCCTCAGGCAAAGTCTCAAGAATATCCTCGCTGAATATATAGTTATCGCGAACGATCATGTTACCTGTCTCTGTACCGTTGGCATCAAGCTCTTTGCTGAGTATCAGGCCCGAGAAACCCAAAGAGTTATCATCAAGTACGGTGCCGCCAAAGTCCTCGATACTGTTGGGCACGACCGCATAGAGCACGCCGTAAAGCGCATCCTGCCTGTAGACATCATTCTCAAGACGGGCCGATGTATTGCCGCTTGAGAGCTTAGGTAAAGTGCTTCCCGTAAAGACAACAACTTTGGTATTGTCAGACTTACCGGTATCGGAAAAATCGATGCTTCTGAGTCCCATCTCGCTCATGCTGCCCGGAATGGTCAGGGCGGACAACGGACAGTTCATATAGGCTCTGTCGCCGAGCTTAGTCACATTGTCACCGCCTGTAACGCTTGAGAGCGAGGTACAGCCTCTGAAAGCATCCTCTCCCACTTCTGTAAGAGTAGACGGGAGGTTGACGGCGGATATTTTCTTATTGTCCATAAAGGTTCCCGGAGCGATCTTCTTAACACCCTCAGGGATATTGATGACCGAATCCGAACCGCCGTATGCAAGAAGGATCCCGTCACCGACTATAAGGAAGTCACCGCCTGATACATTGCTCTTAAAGTTATTGATATAAGGCGTATTATCAAAAGCATAGCCGTCTATGTCCGTAACAGTCGAAGGTATGCTGACATCGCTTAAGTTATCACAATGATAGAATGCACCGTATCCGATGTGTGTCACGCCATCGGGTATCGTTACGGAACTGAGTCCGCTTCTTGCAAAAGCAAAATCTCCTATATCTGTGATATAGTCAGGAATCTCGTAACTATCTAATCCTCTGTTGGCATAATAAGCCTGCATGGCGATCTTGCCGCCGACTTCAGTAAACTTGGGCAGATAACCGCCCTTGCCCGAATCATATATAACAGGATTATTGTCAGTGACAGTCGTGTCACCTTCCGTATCGGATACGTCGGAGGTGCCTGTCACATAATTGGTATTGGTTATGACTCCCTGATGAACCGTCACATTGGGATCTAAGAAAAGCACTGCTCTTCCGCCGACAACAATGGTCTTGGCCACAACATCAGATCCGTCTATAAGAGAAAGCGGATCGATAGTAGGCATATAGTCAACATTGCTCGGATCCTTGCTGGCATCACGAAGTCCCGTACCTGCACTGGCTACGGTAAGCGGTGATTCCTGATAGTTAAGGCCGTCACCTGTCGGAGCCGATTGGCCGCCGTTATTATCAGAGCCTGTGCCTGATCCGTTGGTTCCGTTGTTATCTCCGGTTCCGTCAGAACCGTTAGTACCGTTGCTGCCGTTATCTGTGCCGGTTCCGGGCTGTGCACTATCACCGGTTCCACTCTGTCCTTGGGAACCACCTCTGCTGCTCGCGCCTGTCGAACCGTTGCCGCTGTTATCAGATGAACCATCCGTCGATGATGTTCCCGAACCGCTTCCCGAACCCGAGATCACGTTGGGACTCTCAGGAAGATTGGGTACTACAACCGGCTTGGTATCTCCGTTTTCCGTATTGGCGATATCGGAATTGTCAAAGTTGCGGAAGAACTCATATGCAGCCGTTCCCGGATCTGCGATTATATTAAGCTTTGAACAGCCGTCAAATGCCGTGGGGTCGATATATGTTACAGAAGGCGGGATCACAACGTCCACAAGTCCTATACAGTTCTCGAAAGCCTTGGCATCTATAAACGACACGCTGTACGGGATATTGACCGCCTTAAGATTACGGCAGTTAGAGAATGCATATGCAGGGATCGATGTCAGATATGACGAAAGCGAAACGCTGTCCAGGCGCTCATTGCCCCAGAACGCATATTTGCTCATATGTTTGACCGAATTGGGCATGCGGTAATATGTCGCATCATAGCCTCCTAAATATGCATAGAGCATCTCGCCCTTATTGTCATACAGGCCGCCGCCCATCACGGTGAGCTTGTCATTATTACGTCCGATACTTACGGATGCAAGGTTATTACATCCGGCAAAAACGCCGTATCCGAGTTCTTCTACTCCGCCGCCTATATATACGCTTGTGAGCTTATTGTCACCTGCGAATGCAGCAGTATCGATCTTCTCTAATGCTTCATGGGTAGTAACAGAATAAAGATAAGGACAGTTGGCAAAAGCACCGTGTTCGATGGATTTGGTGTTGGTACCTGTGTCAACCTGCGCGATAGTCTGATTACCTGCGAACGCTTCCTCTCCTATGAGCGTGACATTCTCAGGCACGACCACCTTAAGTGCCTTGCCCTCGTATTTATCGAGTGAATCATGATCAAATTGGAATTCATCCACCATGGCAGCGTTGAGCGCGCCGGCCGGGATGGTGGCAATGAGCACAGCAGCTATTAATAGTGCTATGCCCACGCCTTTGATTACGTATTTTGTCTTCATCGGATCATTAAATCAGGCCTTGGCCGGTATCGTCACCTTGTCTCTCTTAAGGAAGAGGAACAATGATGTTGCTGCAAGTGCTATTGTCACAAACCACTTCGGATGGATCGGATCACCTGTCTTGGGTGATGTATCCATAAGGCCGACCTGGAGATTGTTGGTATCCACATATATGGTATAAGGCGAGAAGTGCGTAGCCGTGAAGCTTACACAAGGTATGCCGTCAACCGTCGTGAACTTGCAAGCCAGATCTTCTAACTGTGTACCGTTGACAACAGCGCCAACCTTGTTATTGCCGGCATACTGACGAAGAGCATCAGGTATGGGCATGGTAACATTGACCTTAAGACCTGTGGTATCCGTGATCTTGTTGGTTCCTGTTGCATCATAGAGGCTTATATCCATTGCAAAGTACTTGATAGGCGTCATATCGCCGTACTTATTGGCAAGGGCTGTTGCTACAGCATTGTCTGCATCTGCAGACTCAGTGATCTTGACTACAAATGAATCCGTAGAACCGCTCACTGATGCATAAGCCTTATCTACATCAGAGATTCCGGGCTTGGTTATATCAACTCTTGTGCTTGAGCCCGTACCTGCAGCCGGTGATCCGTCAGCGCCCGTTCTGTTATGGGTACCTGTAGATGTCTTGGTGCCTGTAGCGCCACCGCCGTCTGAAGAGCTGCCGCCGCCACCACTGCTTGCATCCTTATATGTAGCCGTAATGATAGTCTCACCTGCGGCTGTAGTAACCGTAGTCGCCTTACTTGTTGAGCTGTATACGGTTGCAGCTGCACCTGTTACAACCCACTTATCAAATACCTTACCTGCAGGTGCATCGATAGCTTCGATGATGACCTTGGTGCCCTCAGGATAATTACCTGAACCGCTTCCGTATACAACAGTAAGAGGATACTTCGTAGTACCGCCGCCCTTGCTTCCGCCTGTTGTTGAAGGCGTAGTATTGCTTGCACCGCCTGTTGTACCACCGGGTGTATTAGAACCGGGTGTAGGTGTTACATCACCTGATACGTCGGGCGAAGGTGTAACATTCTTCTTCGGTGTATATATGCCGAGGAAAATCGTGTTATTCTTGGTGATCGCAACTCTTCTTAAGTTGGTGATCTCATTACCGTCCTCGTCTGCCCAGTAAGCAAACTCATAACCGTCATGCTTATCACCGAATGTATCCTCATGTGCTCTCTGATCATCGCTGTCAGGACCATCAGGATTGTCACCGTCCTGAACCCTCTCTCTGTAGAGTTCCTTACCGTCGAGGTTACATCTGAATATGACGGTGAACCATTCGTCCGTATATCTGATGATAGCCGGAAGCTTATTCTCACCGTATGCCTTGGACAGTCTCTCTACGATGGATCCCTTGGTCGTGTAAATGTAAGGATTCTCACCGTTCTCAAAGTCGCCGAATGCATCTCTGTCAGGTGTAAGATCCGGATTCTTGATATCAAGGGAAATACTCGGATCTTCACCGAACGCATTGGCTCTGATATTATCCATATTCTCGGGAACAGTTACATTCTTGAGCTTGTCACAATCGTAGAAGCAGTACTCAGGGATCTCAGTATCCTGTATACCCGTAAGATCTGCAAAATAGATCTCATCACAGTTGGCGAATGCACCTTCTGCAATATCAGATACATTCGATAGTTCAGGATGATTGTCGGTACTGATATCATTAGAACCGACCACATTACCCTGTCCCGGGAAGCACTCTACTATCTTCTTCTTGCCGTTATCCAGCTTCTCATAGAGGATACCGTTGATAGCCTCATATTTATTGCCGCCGCATGCAAGTGAATTAAGCTTGGTACAATCGGCTATAGGAAGTTCTCCCACATCATCCATTGCGCTTCCCAGCGAGAGTATCTCCAGATTCTCACAGTTATAGAATGCAAGATCGGGAAGATATTCAACAGTCTCCATGATGACAGATTCAACCACATCATTTCCGGAAGGATTCGAATCCTTGTTGTTATTGTCATACGGAGCATTGGACTTGAGCTGACCAGCCTTGGCAGTTGAGTCACCTAACTTCTGCATGAAATATGCATCAGGCTCTGTCAGGGTATAATCATTCTTGTCCTTTCCGTAATAACCGTTGAACAATCCATAAGCTTTATATGTATCAAAGTAATCAAGTCCTGCAGGATTTCCATCCGCATCCGTTGCCTTAAGCGGATCTAAGTATACATCAACGTTCTTAGCATTCGAATAACCGGTCGAGGTGGCAGGTCTTGTGATATAACCCTTCACATCAATTGATTTGATACCGGAAGGAATAACAATATTTCTGACTGCATTAACAAGTTCCTGCTCTGTATTGGAAAGAGACGCACCGGTTTTGACTCTATCAACCAAGCTGTATGAAGGATCAGGGATCTTTACTCCAGGTGTAGGACCATCTATATAACCCAAACCGGCAGCACGGGCATAATCATCAAGCTGATCCAGATGAGGATAATCTACAAGTGTAGGCAATCCGTTGGTATTGTCCAGGATGATCGTCATATTGGAAGGCGAATTGGTCTTATAGCAAACTCTGATTCCTGCTTCCTGATCAACAAAATTATCAGGATCCATAGACCATGCAAAAGGTCCGTAGTTCTCCCCGATCTCTCCATATACAGTGAGCTTGTCACTTCCCGTAGACAACGCATTTTCACCAATATCTGTAGGTAACAGATCTCCCATATTGGTAGGCTTATCGAAGCGGATCTCCGTAAGGCTCGTACAATCATGGAATGCATTGGCGCCTATAGAAGATATATTCTGTCCTATATCAACTTTCCTAACCTTACCACAACCTTCAAATGCACTCGCGCCTATATCCCTGACGCCGTCTCCGAGGCTGATATATGTGGCTTCATCAAAGTCCTTAAATACATTATCTTCAATGGTCGCAATACCATTGCCATCTGCTATCTCGATACCGGTTATATTGGCCCTGAGTTCATCATTAAAGCAGTTAGAATCAATAGCATTGATCGTGATACCCGCTACAGAACTCGGTATCTGAAGGTCGGTCTTCTTCTCTGCTGCTGACAGACCGGGTACATAGGTACAGTTAACAAGCTTACCTGTTGCATCAATACCCTGAATAAGCTTACCGTTACTGATCTCATATGTAGCAGGATTAGACTCATTATCATCCTTATAATACTTATATGTTACAGGCAATCCATCAGGTGCATTAGCCGCCACATCCATACGTGCCTGCCATGTGCACTCTCTGGGAACAGCATAATCAGAAAGGTTACGTTCAGGTCCCCACACATAGAAGTCAGGATTGGTCACATCATAGAACATGGTCGGATCATATGATACACCATTGGTTCCGACAGGGAATCTGAAATACTGAAGTTTCGGGCAGTTAGCCACGATGGTATCCGGGACTTCCGGATCGATACCACTGGGTCTTAAACCGGTCGATAATGTAACCGTCTCAAGTGCCTGTCTGTTGGCAAGAGTAAACTCTCCGAGCTGCGGTCCGGTCGTAATATAATCCGGGTACTTGAAGTTCTTAAGCTTATCCTTACCTATAAGGGACGTATCGGTTATGGCAAAGGCATAATCACCGATGCTGTTGATATTTCTGTTACCAAAGTCAACTGTATTAAGCTGTTCAAGATCACAGAAAGCAGCTTTGCCTATTGTAGTCGGTGAAGTACCTTCGTTCTCAAATGTCACATTGGCCAGACGGGTACAGTTATAGAAGGCACCATCCTCAACCGCAACAAGCGATTCGGGAATGCTGATAGAGCTAATCTTGGTCTTGGCAAACGATTCTTTACCGATGCCCTGAACACCGGAAAGAACAACATTGGTAAGGTTGTCACATTTATAGAAAGATCTGTTACCGATAGTAGCATTACCACCGAAGGTAACCGAACTCAAGACATTACTGCCGCTGAACGCTTCATCGCAGACAAACTGGATGTCACTACCAAGGGTGATATTTGTGATGTTAACTACGCCCTTAAGAGCCTTCTCACCGATACCGATGAGCTGTATGAATTTAGCAACTACATAACCCTGGCTGTCTGTATAGAGAATATGACCGTAGTTCTTGGAAGGTGTAAACTGCTTCCTGACATCAACCGAATCAGCATGAACGATATACATGGGTTCCGTACCGTCTCTGCTTCCATCAGCCTTATATTTGTACTTGGTCGTGGGCGAAAGAGCAAGTCCGAAGTTGGCTCCGTTACCGAATACCTCATTAAGCATATATCTCTGCTGCTCTTCGGGATCATCGAAGCTGCTGTTCATCATCTTCCTTCTCTCAAGATCCGGAGGGTATACTCTGGTATAAGTGTTGTCCTCGGCATACTTAGCATCTTCGTCATTATATTTCTGAATCTGATTAGCCAGATCAGTCGGGAAATAGTCAGAGAAGAACTTGTAAACTGTGCTGGATGTATCCATGGTTCTGGGATCGCCCGACAGGACATATTTCAAGCCAAGCTTCTCAACCTTGGCAGATTGATCATCATCACCAATCTTGAAATTAACAGTGATATAGTAACTGGGATCATTGGGAACAGCGGGATCATATACCGCTGTATCATTATTGTCAGCCAATCCCTCGAAAGAAGAAAGTCCGAATGTAACGTAATCAGAGAATAAAAGGCCGGAACTCAGATCAAGTTCGCCCTTGGAGAAGTTATTGTTATAGTCTGTAATAAATGCATTAGGATATGTGGAATCTGCAGCAGCACCTTCTGATGCATATTCAAACTGCCAGTCAAGGTATGTTACACCTGCACTGGTATTGAGGGTATATGTCTTGCCGTGATTCGTCAGTCTTGATGCAGGGAATCCGGCACTCTCCATCGTAAGGTTCTTATTAGACGCAGCATTGGTCAATTCATCATTGGCATCTGTCGTCAGTACATTAAGAGAAGCATACGTAGCAACAGGATCCGCCGTAGGTGAATATGCCTCAATATCCGGAACCGGTATCGCAGCAACAGTTATCGCCGAAACCATACATAACGCACCGATGGTTCGCCTGACTGTACGCTTCATCCTCCTATTTCCAGTTTTTTTAGTAGTAGCCTCTGCTTTTACGCTCTTAGCCATCTCTTTCTCCTCATCATATATATGACAATGCCAGTGAGCACACACGCTCTCGATACATTTATCGGCATTTACGCACAAAATCTAAAGGGCATACTTCTACCCTTACACTACACGCAAGTTTACATATAACATTTTACTATATATTGATGATTTTGCAAGTCCTAAACACAAAATAAAGTGGTCTGATGACCACTTTACAAATAATTCGAATTATTCTTTCTCTTGTCAAGTACAATTTCCAGTTTTGCGAAATCAAGGCATCTCCTTTTAAGACTATAATTCGCTTTATCAGACACAATCATTCGGTATAGCTTATTTGCCTTCTTAACTATAGCATCCTGATTCTTCTGGATCCAATCTAATTCTTTAGCGCAAAGTATCTTATATGCATTTTTATTCTCAGAATCTTTTTTATCCGACCTGATATCAAGTATATTTATAAGGTTATCATCCACAGGGATCATATTATTGAAGTTAAGTACGCCTATTAGTTTGTTTCCGTCAAAAACCTTTGTGAAATCTATATCATTATTCATTTTATAATGCTTTTCTTTGGGATGATCGAGAGGAATACAGTATTTACGATTATCACATACAACCACAACGCCAACAAAAGGACGATTGCTTTTATGAATCTGAGGCGATACCGATTGCACTCGATCATCTACATTGTGAAGATCACGGACATACTTCATGTCCATAGTATATAATTTTAACTTATCTTGTTTCATAGAATCTCCAATCAAAAAGGGCCACGCACCTGGCGCAGCCCTTAATCGTTTCCACTTAACGGTAGGATTCACCGCTTTTATGGTTCCCACTCACAGTAGGGTTCACTGCTTTTATAGTTCCCACTCACAGTAGGGTTCACTGCTAAATACATTGTATTAAAAACTGCATTTTGTGTCAATCCATTATTGATTTATTAAATAAACATGGGGCCTCACTCCCTCATCGCACTGATATATCCCTTAAGGCGCTCTATCTGCTTCTCGTTAAGATCATCAATTTCCATGAGGATCTCATAACCGGAGGTTCCTTTACTGGCTACAAGATATTCAGACGCCCCGTTTTTGCCCTGATCAGAGCCTTGAAGCAGCTCATATGGTGTAATCTTAAGTACATCGCATATGGTCATGATCTTATCCGCTGACGGATTGGTCTTCTTGCGCTTCCAGTCACTTATCGTGCTCTGCGAAATACCTGTCGCCTGTGAAAACTCGATCTGCGACATCCCGCGTTCGTCCAAGATCTTGAATATTCTCTCACTGATGATCATACATCCTCCTATTCATCATACCCGCATGTAAGCGAACTCCATTCATCCCTTTTCATACATATCAGCAAATCTTATATATGCGATATGATATCGTTTTTACGAATTATAATACAATTATACAGGGCTGTCAATATCATGACAACCCTGTATATGAATAACATATCTCAGTCTAACAGCTGCACGTGTCCCAGAGCGCTCCCTATAGCCGGCCGTTATTTCTCAACAACCTCATATTTATCCAGACTTAACGGAGCGAAGATCGTCTTACGGCCGATGTAACCGATGATGCGGACCAGGATCACACCTGCAAAAATGCCGATACTGTCGATCAGCACATCCCTGGGTTCACCGCTCCTCCCGGGAACAAAGGTCTGGTGATATTCATCAAGCGCCGCGTAGCCGACACAGATAAGGCCCGTTAAGAACATAAGCCCGATGCCGCGTATCCGATATACGTAAAAAAGAAGGCCCACGCATATCGCAAGCAGGAAGTACTCAAGGACATGGGCGATCTTACGCACCAGGGCATGGATCGCGACAGCCATCGATGCAAGCGACATCTCCGACAGGCCCTTGTGCCCGAAGCGGTTGTAGCCAAGCACCAGCGCCTTGCTGACCTCAAAACTTAGGCCCGAGCTCTCTCCCGCCGGCTGCGACGACATATAGAATATGAAGAACATCATCGCGATAGCCGGAATGAACGACAACGGCTTAAGCAGATATCTCAATGTTTTCTTTATAAATAAAACGATGTATTTCAATGTTTCTTCCCCGCAAGTCCGCTCAGTGGCCGGGCGAACCGTTTGCGCCTTAGATTTACTTATCGCCCATATAATACCACATATACAGAACAAAACAATTAATAGTTGTTTAAGAATAACTTAAATAGCGCAACGAAAAGAGCGCAACCCTAAAGTTGCGCTCTTTCGTCGTTCCGTACAATCAGTACTTCTACATCATATCTTAGTATCCGAATTCCTGTGACCAGTATGTAACACTTCCACCCTCATGAATGGCGATAGAGCAGGTCTTGAATCCCGGATCCATCAGATTGGCATTATGAGTAGGTGAAGCCACCCATGCATTAACAACATCTTCGGCTGAATCATAACCCTTCGCAAGATTCTCGCCGTATACGAGGTTACCGTTAGCGGTCCAGTAATCGGTACCATCCGGTCTCGTATGAGAGAACTTGTTCTCGATCTCATTAGCTCTTACCTGAGCTGCCTGTTCAAGACCGATGCTCCAATCGAGCTTGCCAAGTCCCTTAGCTTCCCTCTTCTCATTAACAATAGCCATTGCAGCCTGTGCCATAGCACGTAACTGTGCCGAATCAGCCGAATCAGCCAGCGGTACAAAAGGCTCTACGATGTAGATTGTGTCATCATTAGGATCATACTCACGATAAGCAGCGCCCTCGTCAAGAACGATATTGGTCTTGCCGCAGCCAACTATCGCAGCGATCATCGATAATGACAACAGGATTGCAAATACTCTTTTTTTCATACGCATCCTCCATCGCAATCATTATAACACATATTCTGTGAATATGGTACTATTTTTTTATAAAATTTTTATTTTTTACGGAATCCGTTACAAAGTCAGTAAAACAGACTATTCTATGTGTTTAAGTTCTCTCTTGTTAATATAAATGTGGACTCCAGATAAAAGCCGGCCCCATTATCACAATGGGACCGACCGTAATATTTTTATATATAATGATTATTCCTCGTCTTCTCTGCGCTTCTTCTGAGATGCAGCCCATGCACCCATTGAACCTGAAGATGCTGCGAAGATTGAAACCCATAAGCCTAAGCTGTTAGCATCAGCTGTTCCGGGTGTTCTTCTGGCACCGAGAACCTCTGCTTCACGGCTTCTCTTCTCACCGAGAACCTGACCTCTGTTACGCTTAACGGGATCAACTGTTCTCTTAGCGCCAAGTACCTGACCTCTTGAACGGCGTACACCGATCGATCCTGCCAACGGAACCTCGGGCTCTTCAATAGTGATGACCGGCGGAGGTGTTGTCGGAGGTGTAGGCGGCGTCGGCGGTGTGGGCGGCGTCGGAGGTGTAGGAGGTGTAGGAGGCGTCGGCGGTGTCGGAGGCTCTTCCGGAGGTGTCGGAGGCTCTTCCGGAGGTGTCGGGGGCTCCTCAGGCGGTCCGGGAGGTGTAGGAATGAACAGACCCCAAACCTTTTCTGACCATGTATAGGTCTTAGGCTCCTTCTCTGCCTCATGCTCAATCGTCTCAGTCCAGGCTTCCCGATCTACGATCTTTACCATATGAGACTTTTCTTCATGCTCGATAGTCTCTGTCCAGGCTTCCTTGGTAACATTCTTTACCATGTGGAATATTTCGTCATGAGCTACTTCCTCAACCCAGGCTTCCTTATCAACCTTCTTGACCATCTTAAATTCTTCTTCATGCTCGATGGTCTCGGTATAAGCTTCCTGATCAACTACCTTTTCCATATGAGACACTTCTTCATGCTCAATAGTCTCAGTCCAGGCTTCCTTATCTACTACCTTTTCCATATGAGACTTCTCTTCATGCTCAATGGTCTCGGTCCATGCAGGTATATCAATGATCTGATCCCAATGCGATTCTTTCTTATGATGAGCCTCGACCTTATATAATACCTTGGTACGATAGACTGTGGATCTGTTCCAATCCATGTTACAAGATGTAGCATGGTGATCATGGCTGTTATTATCAAATCTGTTGCATATGATCTGTCCCTCGGAAGTATCGTTGATGCCAACCTCGGCCTTTGATGCAAGGCAGACACCTGTAAATCTGTTAAGGATAACCTTTCCGGCATAATCTACGAAGTCCCAAATGATCTGTTGAGGATTAATATCCTTTTCCATTGATCTGATCTGATTATTCTGATTACCGTTAAGGGTATAATAGTTGGACTTAAACTCAATAGTATCGCCTTCATAATCAGAAGTATCTACTATAACATGTGCAAACCCGTTTGCATCTGTATTGATGTTAACTACACCGTTAACAATATCCGAAGCCTTAACAGTCACAGTCTTATAAGTGTCAACAACTGACTGGATCGCAGATACAACCTTATCAAAGGCATCGTCTTCAGACTCAGATCCTATATCAAGCTTATCAAGCGTATCCTGACGATCATGTAAGTGCTTGCCACCTGTAAGAGTTCCGGTATAGTAAGAATGTGAACATACACCGGCTTCATCCTCAGCTGTTCCGCTGCCGGTTCCGGTTGTCTTACCATTTGTGTTAACATCACCAAACACAAGGAAATTAGACTTAAGATCACTGTCTATATCCAGATCTTTGGTAATGATTCCGAACTGTCCGAGATCATACTTTTCTCTTCCAAGATAAACCTCGACATTAATACCTGCATCCAACTTGAT
>JAEEGL014239503.1_pt1 | contig 13049 bp, 10 predicted proteins | sample 9134231 | NCBI WGS metagenome assembly JAEEGL01 (sample SAMN16246548, study PRJNA631951) | gut metagenome | biome: gut microbiome; feature: rumen; material: fiber-attached | host: Bos | place: Iran: Karaj | collected 2018-10 | reverse complement strand
GGCGCTGGCACATGTGGCCTCGAAGGAAGCCATCTGCTGCGTGGAGCATATCGCCAAGGGCGAAGCGGTGAAGGTGAACTACACGAATGTGCCCGGCTGCACCTACACGGTGCCCGAGGTGGCCAGCGTTGGCCTGACCGAGAAGAAGGCAGTCGATGCCGGCTACGAGGTGAAGGTGGGCAAGTTCTTCTTCAAGGCCAGCGGCAAGGCCACGGCGGCAGGCAACACCGACGGATTCGTGAAAATCGTCGCCGACGCCAAGACCGACCTCATCCTGGGTTGCCACATGTGCGGCGACAATGTCACCGAGATGATTGCCGAGGCCGTTGTGGCCCGCGAGAAAGGCATGACCGCCCGCGAGCTGGCTCAGGCCATCCACCCGCACCCCACCATGAGCGAGGGTGTGATGGAAGCCCTCGAGGCCGTCCACGGCGAAGCCATCCACGGATAGGCCCCCTGAGAAATGAGAGCTGAGAAATGTGAAATGAGAATTATTGTTCATTTTATTAAGAATAAAAGTTTGCTATGAAAATATTTCCCAAAAGCAGGGTCAAAGTGACGGAAGGTCTGCATGTGAAAATCTCGAATCACTTCCACTATACCGATTTCGGTATCCGCGATTCGGGCGAGATGCGCTACGGCGGACGCCGTTTCGTGATGTCGGACACCCCCGGCACGGGATTCATCGAGCGCGAAAGCGAGAGCCACAGCTACCATCTGTTCGTGCGTGAACTCGTTGCCAAGCAGAAACCCAGCTACATGCGTATGCTGCTGGGGAAGGAGCCCAGCTTCGACCGTGCCATTGCCGAAGCCAACAAGGCCATGATTCAGACCGACGACAGGTACAAACGCGACCTGCTGGAGTGCTACGTCAACGCCCTGACGATAGCCCGCAACGAGGAGCGCATGGAACGCATCGTCCGCGGCATCAAGGATAAGATGGGCCACCGCAGCAACAAGTTCATGGTGAGCGTGATGAGCCACTACAAGAGCAAGATCCGCCAGCTGGAGCACGACATGGCGTCGGTGGTCTGGCATGTGGAGGACCACTGCTCCGAGGAGACCTACAAGGCTTACCTCCAGATGGTGGAGGCTTTCAGCCGCGTGGCTTCGTGCCGCCGCATATGGTTCCTCGATTCGGCCAGCAAGAAGCAAAGTCAGGATCAGGTGTTCTTTGACCTGGGCATCTTCGATTATATCATCTCGAAGGACTATCTCCCCATCATGCGCCATCCCGACGGCACGCATTATTATTTCCTGCCCGATGCCGTGATTGTCGCCCGCAGCAACACCGACTTCGACGTGTTGCCGCTGAAGAATATGACCATTGTCTATCAGGAGCTTGCCATCGAGGAGACTAATGAGTCGATGCTGGGCCGACTGGGCGATGCGGCGAGCTCAATTAAGATTCCCGAGTGCAACCTTACCTTCTATTTTAACCATCTGCACCCCATAGTGAACTTTATCCAAGCTATGGACCGTCTGAAAGCAACGCTCTGAACTGGTGAAGAAATCGCGCCATACCTACCGTTTCAACCCTCATACCTTGAAGTATGAGAAGGTCTTCGTGTCGCTGCGCGACAAGGTGAGGCGCATCAGTTTCAACGTACTGTTCGGCGTGGTGCTGGGTGTGGTGCTGGTGACCGCGGTGATGTATTTCATGGGGTCGCCGTCGGAGCGTGCCATGCGGCGCGAGCTGGCGCAGTTCAAACGCCAGTCGCGGGTGCTCAATGCCCGTGTGGCGCGTGCCGAGAAGGTGCTGGAGAACCTGGAGGAGCGCGACGACGCCCTCTACCGCACCATCTTTTCGAGCGAGCCCGTGAGTCCTGCGCTGCGCCACAGCGGCATTGGCGGCGTGGAGCGTTATGCCGAGTTCGACGGCCTGGAGAACGGTGACCTGCTGAAGGCCACCACCAAGAAGGTCGACGACCTTACGAAACGCATCTATGTGGAGTCGAAGTCGCTCGACGAAATCTACGAGATGGCGCGCACCAAGAATGAGCGCATGGCCGTGATGCCAGCCATCATGCCGCTGAAGAAACGCGACTGCAAGGTCGTCAGCGGTTTCGGTCTCCGCTACCACCCCATACTGCAAACCCAGCGCATGCACACCGGTATCGACATGACGGCCCGCCAGGGTACGCCTGTCTATGCCACGGGCGACGGTACCGTGGTGACGGCCGGGCGCAACCCCGACGGCTATTCGGGCTACGGCGTGATGGTCATCATCGACCACGGCTTCGGCTTCCGCACCCTCTATGCCCATTTGCATGGTGCCAACGTGCGTCGCGGGCAGAAGGTGAAGCGCGGTGAGCAGATAGGCACCGTGGGCAGCTCGGGTATGGCTTCGGGTACGCATCTCCACTACGAGGTGATTCTCAACGGCAACAGGGTGGACCCCGTGTACTACTTCTTCAACGACCTCACACCCGAGGAATACGAGGAGGTGCTCGAGCAGGCCCGCCAAGTAAACCAATCGATGAGTTGATGGAAATCAGAATTGACGACAATGCCGGCTACTGTTTCGGCGTGGTGAAAGCCATCGGCGCCGCCGAGGAGGAGCTGTCGCGCGACGGCAGCCTCTTCTGTTTGGGCGACATTGTCCATAACAGCGCCGAGGTGGAGCGTCTGTGCAGCCTCGGCCTCGAGGTTATCGACCACCAGCGGCTACCTTCCCTCACGGGACGCAAGGTGCTTATCCGCGCCCATGGCGAGCCGCCGTCGACCTACCGCACCGCCGAGCAACTCGGCATCCGCCTTATCGACGCCACCTGTCCCATCGTTTTGGCCCTCCAACAGCGCATCCGCAAGGGCTATGACGAGATGCAGCGCGTGGGCGGACAGATAGTTATCTTCGGCAAGCCCGGCCATGCCGAGGTGGTGGGACTTACGGGCCAGACCGACGGCACCGCAGTCATCGCCAGCACCCCCGACGACCTGGGCAATATCGATTTCTCGCGCCCCATACGTCTCTATTCGCAGACCACCAAGAGCCGAGAGGAATACCAGCAGCTGATAGCCAATATCCAGTCGCGCCTGCTGCCGGGGGCCGACTTCGTGGCTTTCGACACCATCTGCAATCGCGTGGCCAACCGCGCCCGCGAGCTGGAGACCTTCGCACGTAGCGTCGATGTGCTGCTTTTCGTGGCCGGAGCCAACAGTAGCAACGGTCACTACCTCTATGAATACTGCCGCAAGGTGCAGCCCCGCACCCACCTCATTGCCGATGCCGGCGACCTGCAAGGCGAGTGGTTCGAGGGTGCCCGCAGCGTGGGCATCAGCGGCGCCACCTCGACACCCCGTTGGCTCATGGAGGAGGTGGCAAAACAGTTGAGAGTTAAGAACTAAGAGTTATGGTGCTGGATAGGTTGATACTGAATAATTTCAAGAACTACCGCGAGGTTGACGTGCAGTTGTGCAACAATGTCAACTGTTTCGTGGGCAACAACGGCGCGGGCAAGACCAACCTGCTCGATGCAGTCTACTATCTCTCCTTCTGCAAGAGCTATTTCAACCCTGTCGACAGCCAGAACATCAAGCTTGGCGAGGAATTTTTCGCCATCCACGGGCATTATGGTGCCGACACCGCATCGCTCACTTTGCGCCGAGGGCAAGGCAAGCAGATGAAGTGGAACAAGAAGGCTTACAAGACCTTGGCGGAGCATATCGGCAAGATACCGCTCGTCATGGTGTCGCCCAATGACCAGCAGCTTATCACCGGCGGCAGCGACCTGCGCCGCAAGTTCATGGACGGTGTCATCTCACAGACCGACCACACCTACCTCGAGCACCTCATCGCCTATACCAAGGCCCTCGAACAGCGCAACCGCCTGCTGAAGCAGATGTGGGACGACCGCCTGTGGGACGAGGCTATGGTCGCCGTCTGGGATGCCCAACTGGCCACCAACGGCGAATATCTCACCGAGAAGCGCGAGGCGTTTGTGCGTGACTTCGCACCTCTCTTCGCCGAATACTACCATTGGATTGCCGGCACCGACGAGCCGGGAATCATCGACTATCGCCACGACTCGCGTCCCATGCTCCTCCAGCTCGAAGAGTGCCGCCAGGCCGACAAGTACTCGCAGTATACCAACGCAGGCCCCCATAAGGACGACCTCATCTTACTCCTGAGCGAGGAGAATGCCGACTTTACCCTCAAGAAATTTGGCTCCCAGGGCCAGCAGAAAAGTTTCGCGCTGGCGCTGAAACTGGCTCAGTTCCAGTACATGCTCAACCATGCGGGCGAGAAGCCCATCCTGCTGCTCGACGACATTTTCGACAAGCTCGACCTCCTGCGCATCAAGCGCCTCATTGCCCTCGTGGGCAGCGACCGTTTCGGCCAGGTGCTCCTCACCGACACCCAGCCCGGTCGCGTCCAGGCCATCTTCGACGAGCTGCCCACCCTTGACCATAAGATTTTTACTGTTACCAGTGGCACCCTAACTCTCAACCTTAAACCTTAATATGCAGCCCGACCGCACACTCGACTACTACCTGCAAAGCGCCCTGCGACGCTTGGACCACGGCGATTTCGCTGACGAGTTGCGTGTCGAGCGTGTCTACCGACAGCTGGCTGGCGACCTTATCAGCCGTCTCACCTCCTCGGTCCAGTTCTCCCATGGCGTCCTCTCCCTGCGTCTCTCCTCGGCAGCTCTGCGTCACGAGATGTTCAACCGCCGCGAGAGCCTCCGCCAGCGCATCAACGACAACCTCGGCGTCGAAGCCGTCAAAACCATATACATCCGTTAAAATTAGGAATTAGGAATTAGAAATTAGGAATTGAATGAAGAACCTCTGGAAAGCCCTCTGCATGGTGCATCGCTGCGCTCCCCGTTCCTTCTGGCTGCGGGTGGTCTACGTGGTGCTGCAGAGCGTCCTTCCGCTGGTGAACCTATACATCCTGAAGGGTATCATTGACAGTGTTACCGCCGGCATCGGCCAGGGCGGCTACGGCCTGCAGGTCATGTGGCTGCTGATCATCATGTGCTTCGTCTTCCTGCTGAACCGTATCGTCTCCGCCCTCAACGGCATCAACAACGATGTCCTCTCGCAGCGCCTGATAGACTATGTCAGCGACCAGCTGCAGCGGCAGTCGGCACGGCTCGACCTGCAATACTACGACAACCCCGCCTACCACGACACCTTCCACCGCGCCCAGCAGGAGGCCTCCTTCCGGCCCCTGCAGATACTGAACAACATCATGGCCTTCTTCGGCGCTGTCATCTCCATCGCCGGCATCGTCGCCATGTTGGCGTCGGCCTCGTGGTGGTTCATCGTGGTGATGATTGCGGCCGTCGTTCCCGGCTTCGCCGTGCGTCTCTACAAGGCCCGCCGCATCTACCGCTTCCGTCGCGACAACACGCAGCTCTACCGTCGCACCTCCTACTACGGCGCCATCCTCACCGCCCGCGACGCCGCCAAGGAGCTCCGCACTTACCGCCTCTCCGACCTCTTCCGCTCCCGCTTCGTCGACGTACGCAAACTCCTGGTGGATAGACTGCTGTCCATCTCGCGGCGCCTCGGTGCCCTCGACGTGCTCTGTGCCGTCGTCGAGGCTGCCGCCATGTTCGCCGTCGTGTGGCTGCTGGTGAACCGCGCCTGGTCCGGCGCCATCACCATCGGCTCCTTCGTCATGCTTTTTGAGGCCTTCCGCCGCGGCCAGGGCTACCTCTCCTCGCTCGTCGGCGCCATTTCCGGCCTCTACGACAACCGCCTCTTCATCGGCAACCTCTTCGAGTTTCTGGAGCTGCAGCCCACCATCCTGCCGCCCGCCGAGCCCCTCCCGGTGCCCGCCGACATCCACGAGGTGGAGTTCCGCGACATCACCTTCCGCTATCCCGACATGGACCGCGACGTCCTCAGCCACTTCTCCCTCCGCGCCCGCAAGGGTGGGATTGTGCGCATCGACGGACGCAACGGCTTCGGAAAGAGCACGTTGATCAAACTTCTCCTGCGTCTCTACGACCCCCAGCAGGGGCAGGTGCTCGTCGACGGCATCGACATCCGCCGTTTCGACCCCGCGGAGCTGCGTTCGCGCATGGGGGTGCTGTTCCAGGACTTCCTGCGCTTCAGCCTCACGGTAGAGGAGAACATCGCCCTCGGCGACGTCCAGGGACGCCCCGACATCCGCGGTGCCCTCGGCCTTTCCGGCGCCGACGAGTTCGTCTCGCGGCTGCCGCAGGGCGAACACACGCTCCTCGGCCGCTTGTTCGACGGCGGCTCCGAACTCAGCATGGGACAGTGGCAGCGCATTGCCCTCGCACGCGCCCTCGCTACCGATGCTCCCGTCCTCCTCCTCGACGAACCTACCGCCTGGCTCGACGCCGACGCACGGCATCATCTGCACGAGACCCTTTGCGCTCTCGAGCCGAAAAAAATCATCCTCCTGATTACCCATTCCCAAAACCTCGAATAGCGTTTTTTTTTCTCGCACGGCACAATAAAACAGGTGACGAGTCGTTACCTTTTTATATTATTAACATATTTTAGTATATTACGCTATGATTTATACGTTGCAAGATATCAATGCCAAGGAATACGAAGGCAGTCTTATTTTCCTTTACGGTGACGAGTGCGCGGAACGCAACCTGCCGCTGGGCAGGAAGGAGGTGGAGAGTGTTAAGAGGAAAGTGGAAAGTGGGAAGAATTTTGTGTGCGGCTTCGACCGTCTGCCCGAGAGGCTTTATTTCGTGAAGTTCGACAGCGAGCGCCCCTCTGCCGAGGTGCAGGAGGGTCTGCGTCGTCAGGCTGTCGAGGTGCTGAAGATGATGGAGAAAGACGGTATCAAGACCGTCGCGCTGAGTGGCGAGGGTACGCTGCCCGAAGAAATGATTGCCTTTGTGGAGGGGCTGACGCTGGCCGACTACAGCTTTGACCGCTTCTGCTCGAAAGAACGTTTCCATGTCGACGAGTTGAAAATCAACGCTGTCTACTGCACCCAAGAAGAACTTGACTTTCAGCAGCGCCTGTGGAATCGTATCTTCTGGTGCCGCGAGTGGGTGAACCTGCCGGTGGCCGACCTCAACGCCACCCAGTTTGCCGAGGAGTTGCAAAGCGTGGCCGAGGGCTTTAAGAACGTGAAGTGCACCGTGATGGACAAGCGCAAGATTGAGAGTCTGCGCATGGGCGGCCTGCTGGCCGTGAACAAGGGAAGCGTGGATGAGCCGCGTTTCGTGGTGCTGGAGTATACTCCGGGTAATCTGAAAAATCAGAATAATCCGATAGTCCTCGTGGGTAAGGGCATTATGTACGACACGGGTGGATTGAACATCAAGCCCGACGACTATATGCAGGAGATGAAGAGCGACATGGCCGGTGCCGCCACTATGGCCAGCGTGGTCTTCGCCGCTGCCGACAACGCGCTGCCGGTACATGTGGTGGCGTTGCTGCCGCTGACGGACAACCGTCCGGGATTCAACGCCTACGCTGCCGACGATATCCTGACCATGTACGACGGAACGACCGTGGAGGTGGTGAACACCGACGCCGAGGGCCGCCTCATCCTGGCCGACGCCATAGCCTATGCCGTGAAGAACTACAACCCGCGGGTCATCATCGATGCCGCTACGCTGACAGGTGCCGCCGTGCGTGCCATCTCCACTTTCGGTATTGCCGCCATGCAGCAGAATGCAGAGAAGGAGCTGGAGATGCTGAAGATTGTGGGCAACGAGGTCTATGAGCGTCTGGTGGAGTTTCCCATGTGGAAAGAATACGACGAGCTGATTAAGAGCGACTTTGCCGACCTGCGCAACTGTGGCAGCACGCCCCAGGCGGGCACCATCACGGCGGGCAAGTTCCTGGCGCACTTCGCCAAAGAAGTGCCTTACGTACATCTGGACATCGCCGGCGTAGCCTACTTCACCAAGGCACAGCACTACTTCCGCACCGGTGCCAGCGGATATGGTATCCGCCTGCTTTATGCTTATCTTCAAATGCAATAAATGGTTATTTTCACTCCCTTTCACTCCTAAAAAAAGAAAAAATGGATAACAACAACGAAAAGAAAATACGCGTGGCTATCACGCACGGCGACATCAACGGCGTGGGCTACGAAACCATCATCAAGACCTTTGCAGACAACCGCATGTTCGACGTCTGCACCCCGGTGCTCTACGGCAGCACTAAGGTGGCCAGCTACCACAAGAAGCTGCTGGGCAGCGTCCAGCAGGAAATGACCTTCAACGCCATCCGCGACGCCAGCGACGCGCAGGACCGCAAATACAATGTGGTGAACCTCACGCAGGAGGAAATCAAGATCGACCTCGGCAAGAGCACCGAGGTGGCTGGCCGTTTGAGTCGCGAGAGCCTCAACCGCGCCTGCGAGGACCTGAAGGCTGGCAAGGTCGACGTGCTGGTGACGGCCCCCATCAACAAAAAGAACATCCAGGCACCCGACTTCGACTTCCCCGGTCACACCGAGTACCTCAGCCACCAGTTCGGCTGCTCCAGCCTGATGTTGATGGTGTGCGACCGCATCCGCATCGGCATCGTCACCAACCATCTGGCGCTGAAGGATGTGCCCGGTGCGCTGACTCACAACCTGCTCTACGACAAGATTATGCTCATGAACGAGAGCCTGAAGCGCGACTTCGGCATCACCATCCCGAAGATTGCCGTGCTGGCCCTCGACCCCCATGCCGGCGACAACGGCGTGATTGGCGACTTCGACATGAAGGTCATCAAGCCCGTCATCGACGAGGTTCAGTCGAAAGGCGTTCTGGCCTACGGCCCCTTCCCGAGCGACGGCTTCTTCGGCAGCTCCGAGTTCAACAAGTTCGACGGCGTGCTGGCACTCTACCACGACCAGGGACTGATACCGTTCAAGCTGATGTCGTTCACCGAGGGTGTGAACTACACCGCCGGTCTGCCCTACGTGCGCACCAGCCCCGCCCACGGCACGGGCTACGACATCGCCGGCAAGGACAAAGCCAGCGAGCAGTCCATGCGCTCGGCCGTCTACCTGGCCTGCAACATCCTGCGCAACCGCAAGGAATATGACGAACTGACGGCCAATCCGCTCAAATGAAGAAGTTACTGCTCATCGACGGAATGGCGGCGGTCTACCGTGCCTACTATGCGCTCAACAAGAATCCGCGCATCAACTCCAAGGGCATGAACACCAGCTGCGTGCTGGGTTTCACCACCACGCTCTACGACCTGCTGCGCAGCCAGCGGCCGACGCATGTGGGTGTGGCGTTCGACTTGCAGAAGCCGACCTTCCGCCACGAGATGTATGCCGAATACAAGGCCAACCGCGAGGCTATGCCCGAGGAGATTCAGCTAGGGCTGCCGTGGGTGAAGAAGATGATTGAAGCGTTTCGCATCCCCATCCTGACCTGCGAGGGCTACGAGGCCGACGATGTGATTGGCACCCTCAGCCACCAGGCCGAGCTCGCAGGTTTCGACGAGGTGGTGATGGTGACGCCCGACAAGGACTTCGCCCAGCTGGTGACCGATGTGGTGAAGATGTACCGCTTCGGCCGCATGGGCCGCCCCGACAGCATCATGGGCATCCCCGAGGTGAAGGAGAAATTCGGCGTCAACAACTGCCGCCAGGTGATAGACCTGCTGGGTCTCTGGGGCGACGCTTCCGACAACATCCCCGGCATCCCCGGAGTGGGGGAGAAGACCGCCAAAAAACTCATCGACCAGTTTGGCAGCATCGAGGAAATGGTGGCCCACAGCGACGAGATAAAAAACGAGAAGATGCGCTGCCTGGTGAAAGAACACAGCGAGCAGGCGTTGTTCTCGAAAAAACTGGCCACCATCTGTCTCGACGCACCCATCCCCTTCCAGGAGGAGAAACTGCTGCTCGAAGTCCCCGACTATCAGGCACTCAAATCCATCACCGACGAGCTCGAATTCCGCCAGTTCGCCAAAAAGGTCTTCACCGACCTCTCCGTCAAAGACCCCTCAATGGCCCTGGCCTTCTCTAGTTCCTCTAGTTCCTCTAGTAAATCTAGCCCTTCTAGCGCCCCCACCCTCTTCGACCTTTCCCCCTCCTCGCAGGAGGCTCCCAGCGTGCAGCAATCCGTGCTCACCGCCGATGTCCTCCAGCAGCTCCAGGGCCGCGATATCGCACTCCTCTTCGACGGCCCCAACATCATCCTCAGCACCGACGCCGACTCCGTCTACTCCACCACCGTCGACCAACTTTCAACTTTCCACTTTCAACTTTCCACTTTACTACAGAATCCCGCCACCACCAAGCTCTGCTTCGACCTCAAAAACCTGAAATATATCCTCGCCGAGCTCGACATCGAGCTCCAGGGCGAGCTCTTCGACATTCAGCTGGCTCACTACCTCATCGACGCCGAGATGCGCCACTCGCTCGAGTTCATCTGCTCGGCCATGCTGGGCTTCGAGCCGCACGACCGCACCGCACAGGCCGCGGCCCTCTGGCAGCTCTACCCCCTCATGGCGGCCAAACTGCGCGACGCACAGCTCGAAAAACTCTACCGCGATGTGGAACTCCCGCTGGTCGACGTGCTGATAGACATGGAGAAAGAAGGCGTGCGCATCGACGTCGACGCCCTGCGGGAATACTCGCGCCAGCTCACCGCCGAGCGTGCCGCTATCGAGGAGAAAATCTATGAGCTGGCAGGCGAGCGTTTCAACATCAGCTCGCCCAAGCAGCTCGGCGAAATCCTCTACGAGAAGATGAAGGTCACCGACCGTCCGCCGCGCACCGCCACCAAGCAGTACTCCACCGCCGAGGATGTCCTCACCAAGCTCTCCTCGGCGCACCCCGTCATCCCGCTCATCCTCGAATACCGCTCCCTCACCAAGCTCGTGGGCACCTACCTCGACTCCTTCCCCCGTCTCATCAATCCCGCCACTGGCCGCCTCCACACGGTCTACAACCAGACCGTCACCGCCACCGGCCGCCTCTCCTCCTCCAACCCCAACCTCCAGAACATCCCCATCCGCACCGAACGCGGGCGCGAGATACGGCGTGCCTTCGTGGCACGCGATGCCGACCACCTGCTGCTGGCCGCCGACTATTCGCAGATTGAGCTCCGCATCATCGCCTCCCTGGCCGCCGACCGCCACATGCTCGAGGCTTTCGCCAACGGGTTCGACATCCACGCCGCCACCGCCGCCAAAATCTACCATATCCCCATGGCCGAGGTCTCCAAAGACCAGCGCCGCAACGCCAAGAGTGTCAACTTCGGCATCGTCTACGGCATCTCCGCCTTCGGCCTCAGCGAGCAGCTCGCCATCTCCCGCAAGGAGGCCGCCGCCCTCATCGACGAATACTTCACGCAGTACCCCGACATCCGCCGTTTCATCGACGAAAGCATAGCCGCCGCCCGCTCTCGCGGCTACGCACAGACCCTCCTCGGCCGTCGGCGCTACCTGCCCGACATCAACAGCCGCAACGCCTCCGCTCGCTCCTTCGCCGAGCGCAACGCCGTCAACATGCCCATCCAGGGCACCTCGGCCGACATGATTAAGCTCGCTATGGTGCGCATCCACCGCTGCCTCTCCCAGCAGCATCTCCGCACCCGCATGATACTCCAGGTGCACGACGAGCTCGTCTTCGACCTCTACCGCCCCGAGGAGGCCCTCGTGCGTCAGATTGTAGCTCGCGAGATGAAACAGGCCCTCCCGCTCCCCGGCATCGACATCGAAGTCGGCATCGACGTCGCCGACAACTGGCTCGCCGCACACTAAAAGGTGAGAGGTGAAAGGTGAGAGGTGAAAGGTATAAAAGAACAACAAATGAAAACATATCGCAACAAAGAGGATTTCACGGGAAGGCATTTCACCTTTCACCTTTCACCTTTCACCTTGGTAATGGTGATATCTTTCACCTTTCACCTTTCACCTTTCACCTTGAACGCCCAGCAGCCCTGGAACTACTCCTCCTTGCACGAAATCCACCTCGACGACGCCTACTTCCTCGAGCCCCCCGCCCCCTTGAAAGCACAAGTCCTGAAAGAAATCAATTCCCACCTTTCACCTTTCACCTCTCACCTTTCACCTTTCAATTCCCTCTACCGCCTCTCTGTCTCTTTTAGTGAGAGACGCGGCAAGCCGACCTCTCTACACTTCCAGTCCGACAGCCTCTCCTTCTCCATCCCCGACCCCCTCGCTACCCAACTCTTGCCCTACCTCGTCTCCGACCGCTACTGGCGCCTCCGCTACCGCCGCCTCCAGGAGTGGGCCTTCGTCAATATGGACAACCACTTCATGATCCATGTCGACACCGCCGACCGCCGCTATGGCCACTTCTCCCCCCTCACCTGGCTCGGCTACTCCTACCAGCCCTCCGCCCACTGGCCCGTCCTCTTCTCTGTCCGCACCAACACCTACAAGCCTCAAACCCTTACCCTCCCCGCCCTCCAGAGCCTCGCCGAGTGGGGCGCCTTCTCCACCGTCGACGCTCTCCTGGCCTATGAGCACAACCAGCGCCAGCAGCGGCAGCATGAACTTGCTCAGCAGCAGGCCCTCCAGCACCACCTCGACTCGCTCGACCGCGTCAGCCTCCTCTTCGCACGCCAGGCCGACAGCATCACCACCGCCCTCCAGCGCGACTCGCTGGCCTTCGCCCAACAACGCCTCTTGGCCGACGTCCAGGCCACCAAGGACCGCATGAACCGCGACGAAATCTTCCTCCTCAGCGTCAACCCAGCCAAAAGCGACTACATGTTCGGCCTCGAATTCAACTTCTACAACTGCTACCCAAAAACCATCACCAAGGTCGAAATCACCGTCGCCCCCGTCAACGACCGTGGACAGGTGCAGCGCGACCAGTTCAACCGCGACGTCCGCACCGTCCGCTGCATGGGCCCCATCCGCCCAGGTTCACCCGCGCAGTATACCTTCGACGAACTCTTCTGGGACGACCGCGCCCGCATCAAATACATGCGCGTCACCTCCCTCATCTTCCATTTCTCCGACGGCACCCGCAAAAGCCACTACGGCTACGACCGCATCCTCCATCACACCCTCAACCCTTGACATCTTCTAGGTAAAAATCCCTTACAAAGACCCTACCAACACCCTATCAACTCCTACCATGGTAGGAGTTGCTTAGGAGTTGG
>JAEEGL013132220.1_pt1 | contig 13049 bp, 14 predicted proteins | sample 9134231 | NCBI WGS metagenome assembly JAEEGL01 (sample SAMN16246548, study PRJNA631951) | gut metagenome | biome: gut microbiome; feature: rumen; material: fiber-attached | host: Bos | place: Iran: Karaj | collected 2018-10 | reverse complement strand
CTTTCTTTCGGCGCTTATGCCAAGACTGTTAAGGTATTCTATTATTTCCTTTGAATTTGTGGGATGCTCTTCATCGGTATTTTCTATAAAATACCTCATAAGATAAAGCAATTTAAGTTTGTTTTCGTGATAAGTTGCCATATTATCCTCTTACAATCTGATAAACTGTGGTTTTCTTGCTTTGAATATTGTTATATACTTAAATCCCGCAATATTCAGCATATCATAAGCCGCGCCTATATGGTCGGCAACGTCTTTGGCATAGTGCGCATCCGAACCTATCGTCACTATCTCACCGCCAAGCGCTTTATAGCGTTTTAATATCTCTATATCGGGATAGCAGTCATTGATGCCGTATCTGTAGCCCGATGTATTTATCTCTATACCCTTGCCGCGCGTTATAAGCTCTTTCAATACCGCATCTATAACGGACGAAAACTCCATATAATTTACAGAATTATCACTGTACATCCCATATCTCGAAACAAAATTAAGATGTCCGTAAACACAAAAATCCGTACAGGTCCGAATATTTTTAAGCATTTCCTCAAAATAGGTATTATATGCTTCCTGCTTTGTCCTTGCCGAGAAAAATTCCCGTTGGTCGAAATAGAGGTCATAGCATTTTACGCTGTGTGAAGAGCCTATTATAAAATCAAACGGAAAAGCCGCGGTTATTGTATTAACTTTATCGGCCTTAGTGTTTTCAAGCCCTACCTCTATACCCAATTTTATTGTAATATCATCCTTATATTTATGTTTTAAATCCTCAAGGTATGGTATATATAAATTATAATCCGTAAAAGTATACCTGTCATCAAAGTCTACATGATCCGTGAAAGCGATCTCGTCAAGGCCTTTGTCTATAGCCGCCAGAATCATTTCCTCCATCGGTGCTTCGCTGTCGGATGAAAAGCTTGTATGAATATGGTAATCCGTCAGATACATTTCCTGTTCCTCCAATCTAAGTGTCGTTAGTTTGATTATAACAGACCATAAGAAAAAATTCAACATATCTTAATAAATAATTTCTTGTTTTAAGTGTGATTATATTGTATACTGTATTTATGACTTTTTAATTGGAGTGAACTTATGAAAAAAATCATAAAGGATATACTGCTCGCATTCGGCATACTGCTGATACTTTTCGGTATCCTTACGGGGATATTCGCAAATATCAATGCGGCAAATTTTGTGCTTATACTTGCGGGCATTGTATTTTCAAGCTTTCGTTTTCTGCCCGCAAACAAATACACACGCGCCTACGCATTTTTGACTGCGGCGGCTGTTGTTGTTTATGCAGGCATAGCGGGATATATTATCTTTAACCGACCCGTACAGGCAGACGGAAATGAAGACGCAGTTATTGTACTCGGGTGTGCCGTAATCGGCGACAGACCAAGCAACACCATGTATGCCCGCACTTATGCCGCTATAGAATACTATAAACAAAATCCCGATGCCGTTTTTGTGCTTTCGGGTGCAAAAGGTCCTCAGGAAGATATAAGCGAGGCAAAAGCTATGGAAAAACTTATGCTGGACGGCGGTGTTCCCCAAGAAAATCTTATGCTTGAAGAAAAAGCCACAAGCACTTACGAAAACTTTCAATATTCAAAAGAGATGCTTGATGACTGTTTTAACGGTAAAAACTACACCGCCGCCTATGTAACAAACGATTTTCATTGTTATCGTGCGGGAAAGCTTGCTTCATTCAACGGATTTGCCGATATACACTGCATACCCGCGCAAACACCCAAAAATGCGGTTTTGCTTTGCTATGCGCGTGAGGTGCTTGCGGTCATAAAACTATGGATATTCAAAAAATAAGGAGAATAAAATGAGCAGTTACGAGACCTTTGCAAAGGTATATGACACTTTTATGTCAAATGTGCCTTATGACAAATGGATGAAATATATTCTGAAAATATGGCAGAAATTCAATATCGAACCAAAACTTATACTTGACCTCGCCTGCGGAACGGGCAATATGTCTTTTCGCCTTGCCGAAGCGGGCTATGAAACGATAGGCATTGATTTATCCGAAGATATGCTTGAAGAAGCCATGGAGAAAAACGCAGAGCTTTCTCCCGATAAAAAACCCGTTTTGTATCTTAATCAGGATATGCGCGAGTTTGAACTTTACGGCACGGTCGATTGTGTTTTGTGTCTTTGCGACAGCATAAACTACATAACCGAGGAAACCGATCTTCTGCACGTTTTCCGACTTGTAAACAATTATCTTGAGCCTGACGGGCTGTTTATTTTTGATATAAATACTATTTACAAATTCAAAAATATCCTTGCCGACAACAGTTACGGGCAGACAACGGAAACAGCCGCATACACCTGGGAAAACTACTATGACGAAGAAGAAAGCATAAACGAGTTCTATACAAACTTTTTTATAGAAAATCCCGACGGCACTTACGACCGCTATGAAGAATATCATTACGAACGCGGCTATACCGTCAAAAAGATAAAACAGCTTCTTGAAAAGGCAGGGCTTATTCTTGAAGGTGTATTTGACGACAACACCTTTGATGCACCGAAAGACACAAGCGAAAGGATATATTTTATTGCCCGCGAAAGCGGCAAAGGCCCCGACGGGGTATCACATGTATTTGACAATATTGATAAAAGTGAGGAATAAAAAATGAAAGACTATATTTTAAGAGCAACTTTTGCAAACGACAGCGGCAGGATCTTTGTGGCAGACACAAAGGAAACAGTGAACCAAGCCTTTGAATATCACAAGACTTCGCCCGTTATGACAGCCGCACTCGGAAGAACACTCACAGGTGCCGCTATTATGGGCAGTATGCTCAAAAGCGACGATGATCTTCTGACTGTAACGATAAAAGGCGACGGCCCGGGTGCAGGCCTTACCGTTACCGCAAATAACAAGGTGCAGGTAAAAGGCTATACCTACAACCCCGCTGTGGATATTCCGCTTAAGCCAAACGGCAAGCTGGACGTTGCGGGCGCACTCGGTTTCGGTACGATGACCATTATAAAAGACCTTGGTCTGAAAGAGCCCTATGTGGGTCAGATACCTCTTGTCAGCGGCGAGATCGCAGAAGACCTTACCTATTACTTTGCAAAAAGCGAACAAGTTCCGTCAGCAGTTTCTTTGGGGGTACTTGTTGACCGCGACTATACTGTAAAACAATCGGGCGGCTTTATTATCCAGCTTCTCCCCTCTGCCGATGAAGAAGTTATATCCAAATTGGAAGAAAAGATGAAAACCATAAAAAGTGTTACTCAAATGCTTGAAGAGGGAATGAACTGCGAGCAGATACTCAACGAGACCGTCGGAGATATGGAGCCTAAGATACTCGACCGCATACCTGTTGAGTATTACTGCAACTGTGACAGGGAACGGGTTGAAAAAGCACTTATTTCCGTCGGCAGAAAAGAACTTGAAGACATACTTGCAACCGATAAGCAAGCTACCCTGCACTGCCACTTCTGCAACAAGGATTATCACTTCAGCGAAGAAGATATTAAAAATATACTTGAAAGACAATGATAAGTTTATATATACACATTCCGTTTTGTGTCAGAAAATGTCTTTACTGTGACTTTTTAAGCGGTTTTTCATCCGAATACATCCCGACATATATGTCGGCTTTGTATAAGGAGATATCCGCTTTTAAAACGGATAAAAAAATAAAGTCGGTTTTTATCGGCGGCGGCACACCAAGTTCCGTTGAGCCAAAATATATCGCCGCACTTATGGATATTCTGGCAAAAAACTATACTTTTGCGGATAACTGTGAAATAAGCATGGAAGCCAATCCCTGTACATTGTCGGAGCAAAAACTCGATGAATATAAAAAAACGGGTATAAACCGACTGAGTATAGGCGTGCAAAGTTTTGACGACAGGCTTTTAAGAATTCTCGGCAGGGTACACGACAGCGAAACAGCAAAGAAAAATATTACTTTGGCAAAAAAATATTTTGAAAATATAAATCTTGACCTTATGTTTGCTCTCCCCGAACAGAGTTTAAAAGATTGGCAAAAAACACTTGAAACGGCGGTTTATTTTGAGCCCGAACATATTTCGGCATACAGCCTTATTATTGAAGAAGGCACGCCTTTTTACGAAAAATACGAGCCTATAGACGAAAGTCTTGACAGAGAAATGTATTATAAAGCAAAAGAATTTCTTGCACAAAACGGCTATAAACAGTATGAGATCTCAAACTTTGCAAAACAAGGTTTTGAATGCCGTCATAACCTTGTTTACTGGCAGGGCGGCGATTATAAAGGCTTTGGCCTCGGAGCCGCAAGTCTTGTAAACTCTCACAGACTGAAAAACACGGAAGATATAAGAGAATATATCAACGGCACTGCCGTAACGGAAGACATTTTTCTCGATAAAGAAGATAAAATGAAAGAATTTGTCATTCTCGGTCTGCGCTGCACAGACGGCATAAGCAAAGCTGAATTTAAAAATCTTTTTGATGCCGATATATACACTATTTTCGGCGAAGCCATAAAAAACCATTCGGACCTTTTGATAATAAACGGCGATAATATCCGTTTTAATGAAAAGGGCATCGACCTTTCAAATATTTTATTTACGGATATTATATAAAAAGCAGCCTGTCGATTCAAGGCTGCTTTTCAGTATTCAAGAAAGGTATTATACACATCAAAGGTGCAGTCGTAAACAGATAGTAAGCATATCTCAACTCCCTGTTTACGGGTGTTGCTATCAAAAGTGTTATTATCAGCGCCGCCATAGGTGCATATATCACCAGCAATTCTTTTTTGCCTTTGCAAACACAAAACGCGGCACAGAATATCATTATCCAGCACATAAGGCCTATGCTCCATAACGAAGCGGCAATATATACTGTTTTATACATCTCATTAAATGCCGTAACTATCTTTTGAAGCCATATCGGAGCAAGCGAAACTTTATGTATATCCAAGCCGAACTGATCTCCCCAAAAATCCGAAGTACCGTAATAACAAATCATATCGGGATAATAATATCCGCTTGTCAATCCTACTTCCGCAAGAAAATACTCTGTCGGATTTTTTAGACCGATATCGAGCCAAAGTTTGAAATATTCACCTTTATGGGCTTCAAGATAATCAATGTCGCCCGTATCTCTTACAAGCCATTTTATCGGGTCTGCATTTTCGGCATTATATTGTGCGGGAAGCTGACTCACATCAAGTATCTTATTCAGCATTTCATACTGTTTATCCGTTATTTTGCCATTATTTGCCACGGTACGCGCAATATGCTGGAGCGGTACCGAATACGACTCCACGGGGCTTGGTTTCAAAACGCCTATTGCCGTATATATCGGTCCTCTTATTATCGCACAAGCCGCAAGCACAAACACCGCAAGTATAACAACACGCTTGTTTTTCTTCCAAAAAACAGCGGCAATTACAGGCAGGCACATAATAAAAGCAAAAAATGCGTTATTTCTGTACAAACAGAAATTTATGCCGAATACAACAAACATAACTGCCTCGTATAAACTCGGCCTGCGCAGCATTCTCCACATTGTCAGTACCAAAACCAGAGTTATACTGCCAAAAAGCGTATCTTTTACCATATAAAAAGCATAGTCCGTATGGTAAGGCATCAAACAGTAAAATGCAAGTGATATGCCTACAGCATGTTTATTTGCGCCTGCCGCATAAAGGCTTTGTAAAGCATAAGCAAAAGCAAAGGTATGAAGCAGACATTGTACGATACTGTATATCGCCGCTCCTGCGGTCTGCGAACCAAACAACGCCATTCCCGTATCCATACACCATCTGATAAGCATTGTATGTACAAAGGGGTGATGATTTGACATTTCCATTCTTCTTAATGCCATTAAAAGCTGCATTGCTGAATCATACTGAACATTCCCCGGGAAAACGCACAAAAAATTCGGAAGTCTGCACAAAAATATACAAAGCGAGAATATAAGAAACAATTCCGCATTCTTTTTGAAGTTTGTCTGTCTTTCAACTGTCAGTTCAACTGACATAAGCCTGCTGAACAACATTCTTGAAACACATTTATAAAACACATAAGAACCTGCGCCGCTGCAAATCAATGCATACAGCGTTTCAAACGGCGAGCTGTACTGCATAAACTTCTCACATTTCACGCTGACACAAGCAAGCATAAAAAGCAGGCCGCAGACTGCCGCGGGTTTATCTGTTTTTTTATCCCGCATTTCAAAAGTCCTTTTAAAAAGCGGCACAGTAAAAAGCATAATAATTATCGGCAAAACGCTTACAGTCTCGATATTATATTGAAAACATAATGCGCTTCCCGCGAAAAAAGCCGCTATAACCGCCAAAACCGCAGGAGTTTTGATTTTTGAAATAAATTTATCCATTATCTTTCCACAACAAATCTGTATTTATCCTGAAGTACTTTCTGCATAATATCCGCCGCATCGGAAGCATCTACCGAACCATTGGCATCTACATCAATATATCTTTTCCAGTCATTTGTCTTTTTTTCAATGCCAAGCACATAGTTTTCGGTCAATACTTTCTGCATCGTTTCAGCGGCATCGGAAGCATCAAGCTGTCCGTCGCCGTTTGCATCGCCATACATAAACTCTGGCAAAGGCTCGTAAACATCCGAAACGGCAAGATAAATCGCTCTGTGTCCGAGTGCTGTGGGATGCGGGTCAAACGACACTCCCGCTGTGCGCATATCAACATTTGCATTCACATACCTTGAAGAAGTAAAATTACCGTAAACATCGGCTATTTTATAATCTTTGCTTTCGGCAAGACCCGAATTCAATCTGTCAATATAAGTCTGAACTCTTGCGCCTATAGGATATTCGCCCTGTGCGCTGCCCGACATCGGCACAACAAGTATTTTATTTTTATACGGATTGTAGTAGTTGGTAAAAATCAGCTGACACTTGGGATTTTTAGCCCTGATGGTCTCCGCAACTTTCGGTATCATCACCTGCGAAGTATTATCACAGATAGCAAGAAGTTCGGGATTGTTGACAAGCTTTGCTTCAAGTCTGTCAAGTCTTGCTTTAAGCTGTGATGCGCTTTCGTTTTGTTTAAGGTATTCAATCCTGTCGATAACATCTTTGTCAAAATTCTCGGAGTTTGGATTTACGCCTATCTCTGCCGCAAAAGTATTTATCATCGGGCGCATAATATCATTGCTGCCTATGCTTACGGTTATAAGGTCTGCACCCGAAATGTCATACTTTCCGCTTTCTATCGCATCAATAAGCTGTGTCGTTGTAAGCCCGTTTACACCATAATTTACATAATTCAGCTTATTTGCGTTTGCAAACAAAGCGGGATATGATTGTGTATCGGGATATTTAAGTCCGTAACCCGCCGCAATGCTGTCGCCCAATGCGATATATCGCACATTTTCTTCCGCGGCAAAAACATTTATGCCGCCCAACACCATTGTTACCGCCATTACGGCAGCCAAAATTCTTTTTACCATTTCTTTCTCTCCTTATTTATAACTTTTCTTTCATATACCTTAAAAGCTCTGCCATATTTTCATATCCCAAGGTGGAATTTACCTTTACACGCATTTCCGCGCTATGCGGCAAACCTTTTATATACCAGCCAATATGCTTGCGCATTTCCCTTACACCGACATTTTCGCCTTTGTAGTCCACAAGCATTTTAAGATGCCTTAACGCCATATCTATACGCTCTTCATTTGTCGGCAGAGGAAGAAGCTCACCCGTTTCCAGATAATGCGCACTGCGTCTGAATATCCACGGATTGCCCTGTGCACCGCGGCCTATCATAACAGCGTCGCAGTTTGTATAACACATCATTTCTTTTGCATCTTCGGGCGTAAAAATATCGCCGTTTCCAATAAGCGGGATATTTTTAAGCGCATCTTTTGTCCTTGCTATTATATCCCAATCGGCCTTGCCGCTGTAGTACTGCTCGCGTGTTCTGCCGTGAAGCGTAACCGCAGCTGCACCGTTTTTTTCGGCAATTTTTGCCATTTCAACTGCGTTTATATGCTCATCATCAAAACCCTTGCGTATTTTTACGGTCACGGGTTTATTCGAATTTTCAGCAACGGCATATATCACTCTGCCCGCAAGTTCGGGATCGAGCGGCAAAGCCGAGCCCTCGCCGTTTTTGACGATTTTTGGGGCGGGACAGCCCATATTTATATCCAGAATATCAATATCGGGATAATCGTTCAGCAAAGCCGCCATCTCTCCCATTATTTTGGGGTCGCTGCCAAAAAGCTGGATAACAGCAGGTCTTTCTTTTTCGTCTACGTAGAGCATCTTTTTTGTATTTGTGTTATTGTGGCTTATGCCCTTTGCACTCACCATTTCGGAATATACCAGACCACAGCCCATCTCTTTGCATATAATGCGATAGACTGCATCCGTAATACCCGCCATAGGCGCAAGAAACACATTGTTTTTTGTTACTATGCCGCCGATATTCAAATTTTCAGACCCTTTCCGCCAAGCTTGAACACCTTGTACCATACGCTCAGCGCATTAAAAAGCTTACGTCTTTTTTTTGCCATACGGTCTATTTCAAGCTTTGCGCCAATGCTGTCATATTCAAGGTCGCCCTCTTCGGCAAAGCACTCTATAAACACGTTGCCGTCTTCGTAAAATCCAACGGAAACAGTACCATGTACCTTTTCCGCAAGATAAACAACGACCTGTTTAAGCTCTTTTTTTACATCCTCGGGCAAAGATGAATAGTCATCTTCGTTGTAATAATGCTTCTGCTGATGAAAATTTGCAGCGGATAAAACACTTTTTTTCATTATCGTTTCCTCCTAAATACATCTAAATATATTCACTGTCCGCATTTCTGACCGTAGCTTCACCGCCCGAAACGCTGACAAGACCATTTTGCGTTTTTATAACCAGTTCGCCTTTTTCGCTTATATCCACGACAGTTCCCCCTATTTCGCTGCCGCGGTAAAACGCGCGCACTTCCCTGCCAAGATTTATGCAAAGTTTTTTATATTCTTCTCTTAAGGACGCAAAACCGCCCTCAACAAATTTTTTGTAATAACTCTCCATATTTTGTATAAGGAGCTTTATTACCTCGCTTCTTTTGAATACCCTGTCCGATTCATTGCGCATTGAAGAAGCTTTTTTTGCTATCTCCTTATCAAATTCTGTCTGATTGACGTTAATGCCAATGCCTGCCACAACAAAAAGTATCCTTTCCGCTTCGGCCTGCATCTCGGTCAGAATTCCCGATATTTTTTTGTCGTTTATAAGAATGTCATTGGGCCATTTTATTTTTGCTTCAAGACCCGTGATGTCGGATATGGTCTTTGCCGCAGCCATACCTATAACGGGGGTTATCTGCGGAACATCGGGTATATCGGTATCGGGATAAAAAATCATGCTGAGATAAATATTCACGCCGTAAGGACTTATCCACGTTCTGCCAAGCCTTCCTCTGCCTGCAGTCTGGCGGTTGCAGGTCACAAAGAAAAATTCCTCTTTTCCCTCAGCGGCAAAACGCTTTGCGTACTCATTTGTCGATGTCAGTTCATCTTCAAAATAAAACTTATCGGAAAAAGAAAGTTCTCTTTCGTTCAGAATATCGCGGGTATCTTCAAGCATATATCCAAGTCTGCTCACACTCGCAATATCATAACCCTCTTTTTTAAGCGCCGTCACGGCTTTCCAGACCGCTGTCCGCGACACACCGAGCCTGTCCGCAAGTTCCTGACCCGAAACATAGCTTTTGCTTTCTTTTAAAATACCCAATATCTTATCTTTCATTTGACCATACCTTTCTAATATATATTGTACTCCAAATAATCAAATATTGCAAACAGAATTTTGCAAATAAGTATGGAAAATTATACGGCTTTATGTTATACTATTATATATATTGACGAAAAGAGGTGCTTATTATGATAAAAGGCGTAGGAACTGACATAATTGAGATAGAACGTTTAAAAAACGCAAAGGAAAATTTTTATAACTCTGTTTTTACCAAGCGGGAACTTGACAAATTTCACGGATTCCGATACAACAGTCTTGCGGGCATATTTGCCGCAAAAGAAGCTGTTGCCAAGGCATTGGGCACAGGATTTATGGGCTTTTCGCCAAAAGATATAGAGATAGCGCAGGACGATATGGGTAAACCCGTATGTCTGCTTCATAACAATGCGCTTGAAAGATTAAAAGAAATAGGCGGCGAAAACATATATGTATCCATATCGCACAATAAGACCAATGCTATCGCTTATGCCGTAATAGAATAAGGAGATAAAATGAAACTTTTGACCAACAAACAGATGAAAGATATCGAATACGATGCTATTGAGAAAAAGGGCGTGCCCTCCATACTTTTAATGGAACACGCCGCAATGAGCGTTGTAAACGAATGTTTAAAAGAAAAACCAAAAAATGTACTTATATTTGCGGGCAAGGGCAATAATGGCGGTGACGGCCTTGCAGCCGCAAGACAGCTCCTGCCGCGCACCGATATAAACACCGCCGTGGTTTTTGTAGGAAACCCCGATGATGCAACAAAGGACTGCGCAGCAAATTTAAAAGCTTTGCAGGCGTATAACGCAAATATAATCTATATTGATAAAAAAAGCGACCTTGACGGGCTTGAAAGGATAATCTATGCGGCAGATGTTGTCATTGATGCTATTGTAGGTACAGGCCTGCACACAAAACTGCGCGAATTTACCGAACAGCTTGTGACCCTTATTAACGAAAAAGCAAACTATATAATTTCCGTTGACTGTCCCTCGGGTGTCAACACAAATACGGGCGAAGACTACGGCAAAGCGGTATTTGCGGATAAAACTGTAACTTTTCACCTGCCGAAGGTCGGTCTGATGCTCTATCCCGCCGCAGAACACGTTGGAGCGCTGGTTATAGGTTCTATTTCCCTGCCCGTTGACAACAGCTACGAGATAGACGGGTATTATACGCTTACGGATAAAGAAGCGGCAGCACTTCTGCCCGCACGTTCAAGGCGAAGCAATAAGGGCACTTACGGCAAAGCCGCTGTTTTTGCGGGCTGTGATTATATGGCGGGTGCGGCGCTCATTGCGTGCAGAGCAGCATACCGCACAGGTGCGGGACTTGTAAAAGCCTATGTCAATCCTTATGTTGCCACAGTTATTCATAATGGTCTGCCCGAAGCTGTCACCACTATTCTGCCCGACAAAGACGGAAAACTTTTCGGCGGAAGTTTCAAACCTGTTTCGGATGAGATCAATACAAATTCGGTTATCCTTGCCGGCTGCGGTCTCGGCAATACAAAGGAAGTCGGCGACCTTGTGGCTAAACTGGTCGAAAATGCGGAAGTTCCGCTTATTCTTGACGGCGATGCGCTTAATGTGCTTGAAAACAAAACAGATATGCTTAAAAACGCAAAGGCCCCCTGTATCATCACACCTCATTTAAAGGAGATGTCAAGACTTACGGGGCTTGAAGTAAGCTATATTTCGGAGGAACTTATAGCCGTTGCGGGAAGTTTTGCAAAGGAATACAATGTTATAACCGTGCTTAAAGATGCTCATACAATAATTGCAACACCCGCAGGTGATATCTGTATAAATACCACGGGTACACCCGCCATGAGCAAAGGCGGCAGCGGTGATTGTCTTGCAGGTGCGATAGCGGGACTTATCGCCCAGGGTGTCACACCCGAAAATGCCGCCGTGCTTGGCTGTTATCTTTGCGGCAAAGCAGGCGAACTTGCGGCAGGCGAATTATCACAATACGGCGTTCTTGCAGGTGACACCGCAAATTATATCCCAAAAGCCATAAAAAATTTATTATAATCAAAAAGTCGGAGCCGCATTTAAACTCCGACTTTTTATATTTTATTTTGTCTGAAAAATCTTCAATCCCGCTATACCAATAATTATCATAACAACAAAAATAATCTGTATCAAATTCAATCTTTCGTCAAATAAGCATACGCCTGAAACGGTCGTTCCGACTATCCCAAAACCCGTCCACATTGCATAAGCACTCCCAAGCGGCAGTTCTTTCAGTGCAAGGGATAAAAACACGGCACTCGCAATATATCCGATTGCCGTTATAACAGACGGCAAAAGCTGTGTAAAACCATTTGAGTATTTCATTGTACAAGCCCATGTCACTTCAAGTATTCCCGCAGTCAAAAGCATTATCCATTTCACAAAAAAACTCCTTTCATACAAAAAGCACCCGCAAACACATCTTCAAAGGCCTGATGATGTGCGCGAATGCTTTTACATTCTCAACCCGGCGGCTGATTTAATCTTTCATGCTTTTAAAGATCAATTTGATCTTTCCACTCAAACGCAGATCCGTTACAATATTCCTCATTTCTTTGCAGCAATTACAATTCATCGGAAACGGATATCCGTATATACAGTCATTCGGTGTAAGCGCCGCGTTGAATTTCTCATTTATACATCTGCGGCATATCATACTTTCATATTTTCTTTTTACATTGGCAAACGATCCCATCAAAACCACATCTTTCCTTATTTTTAAAAATAGTTTTCGCATTATAATATATTTTATTTTATAACACAAAGAAAAATGTGTCAATAGAAAAATATTAAGATTTTATTAAAAATTATTTTTATACTTTATGATTCGTTGACCAATTTACCCGTGACATGTTCGGGCGTAAGCTCCAATACCGTAACTCTGTCAATATTTTTTTCTATATTAATATAACGTCTTAATTCGTCTTCGACATTCTGCGGATCAGGATCGTATTTAAGACCCAGAAGCCTGAGTTTTTCTTCTTTAAGTTTTATATCGGTGACTTCTTTTATCCTGCCGAAAACAATAACGCTGTTTATGTTGAGCGCCCATTCGCCTTCTTTGCGATAGCCCTCGTCCATAACACAGTAACTTACTTTATCATGTTTTCTTATAGCATCCATTTTGTGTCCGACCCCTGCGCCGTGAAAATATAATTTTCCGTCGCTGTACAGGTGGTCAAGAGGCACGGTATAGGGATAATCATCATCGCCCAAAACGGCAAGTACCCCGCGGGGCTGCTCAAAAAGTATTTTTTCACACTCTTCCATGGATATTTGCT
>JAEEGL012249471.1_pt1 | contig 13049 bp, 26 predicted proteins | sample 9134231 | NCBI WGS metagenome assembly JAEEGL01 (sample SAMN16246548, study PRJNA631951) | gut metagenome | biome: gut microbiome; feature: rumen; material: fiber-attached | host: Bos | place: Iran: Karaj | collected 2018-10 | reverse complement strand
TTTCTTAACAAGTTGCTCTGGTAAAGTTAGTTAATAAGTCATGCGGCAACAGCTTTAAACTCTTCTTCGTTAGACTAATGAATGTAAGTTCACACCTGCGCCCGCGATTCCTACAATAAATAAATAATACTATTTATTCTTTCTTTCTCTTTGTCTCTTGCTTTCTTCTCTCTTGTTCTCTTGCTTGTATAATAAACAATGATTAAACAACTGTTCTATCTATTGCTTAATCATTGTTATTATTATTTATTATTATTTATTTATTTAATTCTTTATTTATTTGTTTTATTATGTCATTCATTTGTGAATCATCAAGTCTTGTTGCTTGACTTGGCTTTGACTTAAAGCCTTCAACATCAGGTTGATTAGTTGGCTTTGGAACTGACACTGGAATTGGAACTTCTGTTGCTTCAATCAATCTTTCCTCTTGCCAATGACAAAAGCCTAACCACAAACCACTAACAACAACAATAACAATAGTAGAAAAAATAAAAATGTGTTTGACAACTAACTTCTTCAGATTGTACATTTCCCATTTAATAGTCTTCATGCTCTTTCTCCTTTCTCTTTCTACAATTATAATACCACAGTGGTAGCAGGTTGTCAAGTCTTTTTTAAAAGTTATTTTTTTAACAATCTACTTGTATTAACTTGTCTGATTGTTAAAAAATTAACAAGGCGCTCGAGTAAAGCCGTTTGATGTACTGTGTTGCTTTTGTTTTCAGGCAAAAAAGCAAAAAAATGTTCTGCATCGTTGCAAAGCAAAATTTTGCGATTCCTGTGAAAATAAAAAAATCGGCTCGCAGCGTGTGTTTGCGAGCCGACAAATTATTATCCCCAGAGGTACGTTTTTGCCCAGGGTCTCAAAGTTTTTGGACGTGTCCGGAACCTTTTGTCTACGCGGGGTATCCTTTCGGGATTTGGTGAGAATATTTCTGAAAACACTTCGCGCTCCACATTCCCACCACCAAAAGTTTCTCAGAATCGGAACTCCAAATTTTCTCCAAAAACCATACACGAGCGCATTAAATCCCGTCTTTTCTACTTCCTTTATCCCTGTCCTTCTTTTTTGTAATCTCTCTTTACCTTCCACTGAGCATATTTATCTTTTAGCTTTTCTTCTGCCCAGAAAACAAATTTCATCAATAATCCAATAACTATCCCAGCTATTCCAATTGCTATTACTCCAAAAAAAAGATAAATATAATACACTATTACTGTGGCAAAAGTAAGTCCGTTCATTAATATTTACCTGTCCTTACCCTTTTTCCGTAATCTCTTTTCTTTGTTTTTGGACTCATAATTTCATACAGCCCTCTCGTCATAATCTTTTTTGCCGAGGGGATAGGTTTTTTAGGAATTCTAAATTTCATTTTTCCTCCTTAATGGCATGCCCTTCTTCCGACCGCGCAGTCTCCTTTGGTTTACATTTTGCATACCACATACAATCTTTCTCTTGACATTCTACATATTTTCCACCCCATACGATCATGCGGATGCTCATAATTGGACAAATCATTGCGGCGATAGCGTTCGGCACCCTCTAACTGGCGCCGCTCCTTTCATTCTTTATATTTATAATAATCTATATATGCCCATGCTTTAACTTGATTAGGTTCTAATTCTTCCCAATAATCTGCAATTGCTTCTCCTAAAAATTCCCAATGTCCTTCTCTTATTCTTCCAAATTCAATATGACCGGTTGAAAGAAAAATTAAAACTTTTGTCATTTCTTTAGGAAAACTTATTGAACAATCAATCCATTCTAACATAGTTAATTATTCCTTATTTTATGCGACAGCGTTCGGTGGTGCCCTTCTTAATATATGCTTAAAAAAATAACTCCAAGAATTATAGATACTGTTAAACAAAAAGTTCCTATTATAATACTTGTGATACCAAAAACACCACCTAGTTTATCTCCTATTTCAAGTGCATTGGCTTCATTAAATAAGTCATATCCTAATTTTGAAATTAATAAACTAAGAAGAATTAATATAATTCCTAAACAAGCAAAAAATAAAAATAGATAGAAAAAAATAGCAATTAAATTTGTTAACATTTATCTATCTCCATAATGAACCATACTTTTTAAAACTTCATTTTCAGCGCAGAGTTCTCGTATTAAAATTTCATAATATTCTACTAAAACACAACCATCATCATTTTTTTTATAGTAGCAATCATTACATTTTGAAGAGGATGCCCTTAACTCGCCCGCGTTTTCTTTTTTATCCTTCATAAGCTAACATTCTCTCAAACGCTTCTCTTGCTTTTTCTTCAAATTCTTTCTTATCAATTTCTAAATACCTTTGTTTAATGGTATCTATTAACTCCTCTTTAAAAGAAAAAAGTTCAAAGTTCATTACTACTGGATGAAGTACGAAGCAAAGATAGCTAACATATTTATCACTATCATATTTTGTTATTGTACTAACAATTTTTAAATATGTAGTTGATCCTGGTCCTTCGTCTTTAAAACAGCGGCCGACCAGATCTTTATTTTGTTCTCTTGCTTCTTTAAGGCGAACGCGCTCAAGTTCTTCAATGCGAGAATTTAGTTTGTTGCGTTGTAAATATAATTCCTGTAGTTCTTTATCGTCCATATTTTCTCCTGCGTTGGGCAAAATAAATTTAAGTTATTTACTAATTTTACTAATTATAGTTAGACTTTTTTCGTGCGCGTTTTAATTCCGCTACACAATCTTCACAAACATCCATAATCACTTTTTTATTTGATGAATAATCATAAGTAAAAAATGTATTACATTCTAAAGTCCAACGTTTCTTATTTTTAAAATCTTGTCCACAAATATCGCAAGTATAAATAATTTTTTTACTCATTTACTTTTATTACACTCCCATGTTTTCCCATCATTTTATATTGCATTAATGCTTTATTAATAATAGGATTACCATCAATAAGAAAAATTACATAATCTGCGACTAAAAATGTCTTGCGTAGTAATGCATCTGTCGTTTTTTCGGAAATATAGAGGGTAGGAGCACCACGTTTTTCTGCCCAGAGTTCCCCTAAAGTTTTAGGAGAATCATTTCTACCCTCTGTAAATCCGCATAAGATATAAAACAAATAACATTGAGAGGTCTCAATAAGCTCATTGAGCTTTTTATCTAATAAATTTAAATATTTATCTGAAGTTTTTGCTGATAAAACAGCAACTTTCATAGGTCTATTCATAGATTGTTTTTTATATTTCCCTTTTCACTTTCTAATAATATTATACAATATTTTTTTTAATTTGTCAAAAGAAGAAAGAAAGAATTAAGTTGACTAGAGGAAAAATTTTTGTTATAATAGGATTGAAAGTAAATTAGAAAGGAGTATTCAATGCAAGAAATTGAAAGAGACGCGGCGACAGCTGGGGAGATGCAATAGGACTAGATCCAAGAAGTTATAAAAGTGGATTTTACTATTGAAGACCCAGAAGAGCGCGTAGCATTAGTACAAAAAATAATTGATAATACTCCTCCTGATAAGTTAAAAAGTGGATATTTATAGTATTTAGCTACTTATATTGTGTCTGCTATGACAAAAAAAGAAAAAAAGTAGAAAAAAATAAATACTGAAAATAGAATGGTGACTATTAACAGACGATAGACTTCCTTCTAGGGTTTAGCGAGTAAATTTGAGAATGGCGAAGATGGCATTTATAACATGATTATTAATAATGATAAGAATGTTTTGCTTACTCCAAAGTATCAAATTACACAGGAGGACATAGATGAGATCCCTTAGTTAAAAAGATTAAGAGATTAGATTGAAAAAGTAGAGTTACAATATAAATTAGCTAAAGGAAAGAAAAAATATTTATTAAAAAAACAAATAATTGAAATGCGACAAGATCAATATGTAATAAAAAATGCTTATAAACCTATTACATATTGTTTGAATTTAATAAAAACTATTCCTTTTTTAGATTTAACAGATTATTATTTTATTGACGAAGAAGGAAATATTAAAAATAGAGGATTGATTTCTCTTTTTAATCCTAAGCACGTTTCAATTTTACTTTGTAATTATTCAAAAATTAAAATGTAGTGCTGGGATAAATTACAATCTGATATTTATTATCAAATGAAAGACCTGGAAGATGCGGCGGATGCTGCGTTGAAGGATAAGTACCCAATGTATTATGATCTAATGATCTTTAAGATTGATGGGAAATCGAATCAAGAGATACAGAGGTTATTAAAAGAAAAATATAACACCACACATTCTGTAGAATATATTTCTTCTCTTTGGAGAAATAAAATTCCTAAGTTAATAGCGGAAGAAGAAGAGAAGAGGGCTTTAGTGTGGTATTATACTGAAGTTGAGAAAGGAAAATGGAAAAGATGTTCTAGGTGTGGACAAGTTAAGTTAGCTCATAATAAATTCTTTTCTAAAAATAATACTTCTAAAGATGGATTTTATTCTATTTGTAAGGAGTGCCGAAATAAAAGGAAGAGGTGAATGAATGGCTAAAAAAACTTGTACAAAGTGTGGTAGAACAAAAGAAGAAACTATGTTTTACATGTATAGAAATGGAGAAAGATCTGATTTATGTAAAGATTGTACTCTTATGCATGTAAATGTTTGGGAACCCTAGACTTTTGTATGGTTATTAGAAGAATATGATGTGCCATGGTTACCTTGGGAATGGTAGTCTTTAAGAGAAAAGGCTTATATAAAACATCCTGAAAGAAAAAATGATACTACTGTTTTTGGAAAATATCTTTCTAAAATGAGAATGAAACAGTATTTAAATAAAGGATGGGCCGATACAGAAGATTTACAAAAAGAACATGATTTAAAAATTGCTCAATAGAATAATGATGTTGAAGAACTTGAGCAAATGTATCAAGAGCAATTTGATAAAGGTGAAATTTCTGAAGCACAATATCGTACTTTAGTTTCCGCGCGGCGCCAGCGAGAACACGACTCCTCACAAGCTCCCGCGTTGAACCCTATCGGAGTTGATAATCTTTTTGATGAATCAAAATATATGGCAGAAGAAGATATACCTGATCTTGGACAAGATTTAACAGATTAGGATAAAAAATATCTTGTTATGAAATGGGGTAGATATTATACTCCACAAGAATGGGTAGAGTTAGAAACTTTTTATGAAGATATGATGCAATCTTTTGATATTCAAGATGCAGATACTCGTTCTACTCTAATTCTTATTTGTAAAAATAATCTTAAAATGAATCAAGCAATAGATCAAGGGGACTTAGAAGGTTACCAGAAACTCGCTAGAGTTTCTGACACTTTGCGTAAATCCGCAAAGTTTACTGCTGCACAGAATAAAGAAAAAAGTAGTGAATTTATAGATTCAGTAGGTTAGCTTGTTGACTATTGTTAGAAACATGGTGGTTAGTTACCTACTATTGAATTAAATACATCAATAGATATTGTTGATACTATTATTAAGGATTTAAAAGAATATACTAAATCTTTAGTTTATGAAGATCCTGCTTTAAAGAGATAGATTGAAGATTATTTGAAGAAAATTAAAAATAATGAACAACAGAAACAAGATTTAAAAGAAGCAAAAGAAAAAGGTTTGGATTATGTTGAAATAACAGATTAGGATATTCAAGCATATAATTAGGAAATTGAAAATCAAAAGGAGGAAGATAATGAGTTTACAGAGTCTCCTGGCGATTAATCAATAGAAAGATAAAAAACAAGGTATTTCAGAATAGCGTTTACAAGAAAATTTACCTTAGATAAGAAAATTAATTTCATTTTTTAAGTGGTATCCTGATCTTTTTGTAGACTTTATAAAAGGACCAGATAGCACTTTTAAATTTTTATTTTATCAGAGAGTTTTTCTGCGTTGTGTCATGCGTCATAGATACGTTTATGCAACGTTCCCGCGTGCTTATTCTAAATCTTTTCTTTCTGTTATGGCGTTAATGTTACGTTGTACTTTTTATCCTAATAGTCATTTATTTGTTACTACTGGTGGTAAAGAACAGGCTGCTAGTATTACAATGGCTAAAGTAGAAGAAATTTGTCATTTACTTCCAGTTTTAGAAAAATAGATAAATTGGGAAAGAGGAAAAACTACAAAAGGTAGAGATAATGTACGTTATGTTTGGAAGAATGGTTCTACTATTGATATTCTTACGGCAAGTGAAAAATCAAGGGGTCAACGTAGAACCGGAGGATTGATGTAGGAATGTGTTCTTATTGATGGACAAATTTTAAATGAAGTTATTATTCCTACTACTAATGTTGATAGACAATTAAGTGATGGAACTAGACATCCAAAAGAATTAATTAATAAATCTCAAATTTATATAACTACTGCTGGATGGAAGAATACTTTTGCTTATGATAAATTAATTGAGTTGTTAGTTCAAAGTATTATAAACCCAGATGAAGTTATGATTATGGGAGGAACTTATACAACTCCAGTAAAAGAAGGTCTTTTAAATGAAGATTTTGTAGATCAATTAAAAATCTCTGGAACGTTTAATCCTGATTCTTTTGATCGTTAGTATAGAAGTATTTGGTCTGGAGATGCAGAAAATGCTTTCTTCTCTGGAGATAAATTTGATAAACAAAGAACTCTTCTTCAACCATAGTATGAATATAGTGGGCGTTCTTCTAAATCTGCTTATTATGTATTAGGAATTGACGTTGGTCGTATAAAATGTACTACATAGGTATGTGTATTTAAAGTAACACCACAACCTCAAGGAGCTGCTTTAAAAAGTTTAGTAAATTTATATTCTTATGAAGCAGAAGATTTTGAAGAACAGGCTATTAATATAAAAAGATTGTATTATAAATATAAAGCTAGAGTTTGTTCTATTGATGCTAATGGTTTAGGTATTGGTTTGATTGATTTTATGACAAAAACTCAGATTGATCCTTAGACAGGAGAAGAGCTTCCTCCTTTTGGAGTTGAAGGTGGAACAGCTGAGGATACTAATGAGTTGTATAAGAAGATACGCGGCGCTGGCGTGGAGGAGAATGCACTATACCTTGTTAAGGCAAATGCTCCTATAAATACATAGGCTTATACTTATACTAAAATGCAATTAGGAAGTGGAAAAATAAAAATGCTTATTAATGAATCTCAAGCGAGAGTAAAATTAATGAGTACTAAAGTTGGACAAAATATGAGTCCATAGCAACGAAATGATTATTTAATGCCTTTTGTTTTAACAGATTCACTTAAAGCACAGACATTAAATTTGATAGAAGAAAATGAAGGTGTTAATATTATATTAAAACAATCTTCTCGTGGAATTAATAAGGATAAATTTTCAGCTTTTGTTTATGGACTTTATTATATTAAACAAGAAGAGGATAGAAAGAGAAGACGAAAAAGTTTTAATATTTAGGACTTTCTTTTCTTAAATTAAAGGACATTTTAAGAAAAAGTATTATTATATTTTTTTGATATAATTAGTTGAAATGATAAAACAGTAAAGGAGATTTATATGAGAGCTTCTTATGGTGAAATTAAGATAGAAGATATTTTAACTTAGTCAGGGCTTTCTTTTCAACCTGAGTATAGTTTTAAAGATCTTGTTAGCTCTTCTGGTCATCCTTTAAGATTTGATTTTGCAGTATTTGATGATGATGGTTAGATTGATTTTTTAATTTAGTACCAGGGTATTCAGCATTATAAACCCAAAAGTAAATTTGGAGGAATGACTGGACTAAAGAAACAACAGTTCTTTGATATGAAGAAAAGATAGTATTGTAATAAACATGGTATTCCGCTTATTTTAATTCCTTATTGGGAAGAAGAATAGATTTCTTATGATTATATCATGTAGAAAGCGGGGTATTAATTGGCACTTTATTTTAAGAAAGGCATGGCATCTCTATGAAAGATAGAATGGCAGAGATTAAGAAAAAAGGTTTTAAAATGAACCTTGCCACTGACACCAATGATAGATATGCTCCGACTGATTTTTCTAAAATTAAAGTTGGTTTACAAACTTTGCAAGATGCTATAGTTTCTTATGGAACTTTTCAAAAAACAAATGCTAGATTAGGCACAAAAAAGAATGTTTTAAATGCTATCAATAATGGAGATGTAGAAGAAATGCGAGAAATTTCTAATTTCTTTTACAAGACCAGTGGTATTTATGCTAGACTTTGTCGTTATATGGCTTATTTATATAAATATGATTGGTTTATTACTCCATATATAGATGGGTGTCAAGGTTTATTAGATACTGACTCTGGTATAGCTGATGATTCCTAGGCAAATGAAGCTTAGGCTCAGAAGCAATTAAAACAGAGAAGAAAGATTTTCACAAACTTTTTTCAAGTCCTTAAATTTTTCGATGAATTTGAGGTTAAAAGATTTTGTGGTGAAATAGCATTAAAAGTAGTAAAAAATGGATGTTATTATGGTTATTTAATAGCACAAGGTAATAAAGTTGTCATACAAGAATTATTACCACAATATTGTAGATCAAGATTTAAAGTAAATAATCGACCTGCGATAGAATTTAACATGAAATTTTTTGATGCGATGTATAAAGATACTGAGCAAAGACAAAGAGTGTTAAAATTATTCCCTAAAGAATTTCAAAAGGGATATATGTTATATAAAACAGGTAAATTAGTACCAATGTTTCCTGGAGATTCTCCAAGCTGGTATTTACTTGATCCACGATGTACAATAAAATTCAATTTAAATGATGGAGATTATCCTCCTTTTATGGCTGTAATTCCTTATATTATTGATTTAGATGCAGCTCAAGATTTAGATCGTAAACGTATGGCTCAGAAGCTTTTGAAAATTATTATTCAAAAAATGCCTATTGATAAAAATGGGGATTTAGTTTTTGATATAGATGAAGCTCAAGCTTTACATAATAATGCTGTTAAAATGTTAGGAAGAGCTATTGGTATTGATGTCTTAACGACGTTCGCGGATGTCGACGTTGCTGATATGTCAGATAGGGGTAATCAATCTCATATTGATGAATTGGAAAAAGTTGAGAGAACAGTTTATAATGAAGCTGGTGTTTCTCAAATGCAGTTTAATAGTGATAGTAATACTGCTTTAAATAATTCAATTTTGAATGATGAAGCTTCTATGTATGACTTATTACTTCAATTTGAATCGTTTATGAATTTATTACTATAGCCTTTTAATAAGAATCCAAAGAAATGCTATTATAAAGCACAATTTTTAAATACTACTATTTATAATTATAAAGAAGTATCGAAACTTTATAAAGAACAAATGCAAATTGGATTGTCCAAGATGTTGCCACAAGTAGCACTTGGTCAAACACAAAGTTCTATTTTAGCTACTGCTTACTTTGAAAATGATGTACTTGATCTTGTTAGAGTATTTATTCCACCTATGATGTCTTCAACTATGAACGCTGAAGCATTAACAGGTCGGAAAAATGTTTCTGGTAAAGAAGCAGGCAAAGCTGATTCTTCTGGAAATGGGAATGGTTAGCAAACAACCGGCCGCCCAGAAAAAGAAGATAATTAGAAAAGTGATAAAACTATACAAAATCGAGAAAGTTTATAATTGAAAGGAGATAATTTATGGCATTACCGCATCAATCTATTGCTACAATAAATTCTCCTGAATTCATTAATTTACAACCTCTTGATATAAATCCTTTAATGTCTGCTTGTGAGATTAAGGTATTATATGTAGGAGAAAATAGAAATCGTAGCTATATTTCAAAAGAAGTTGCTACAGAAATGTCTAAGACTTTACGTGGCGCTCCTATTGTTGGTTATTATAAAAAATAGAAATAGGATTTTGCAGATCATGGTCAGCAATTAATCATTGATGATGAAGGTTTTCATTTTAAGGTTTTAACTAGACCATATGGTTTTGTTGCTCCGGATGCAAAAGTTTGGTTTCAAAAGTTTGAAGATAAAGATGAGTTTGGTAACTCTATTGAACGGTAGTATCTTATGACTACTGGTTATCTTTGGACAGGTCAGTTTGAAGAAGCTCAGTCTGTTATTGACGAAGGTAAGCCTCAATCTATGGAATTAGATGAAGAAACAATAGATGGGCATTGGGCAACAAATTATAAAACTGATATGGAATTTTTTATAATCAATGATGCAATATTTACAAAATTATGTATATTAGGTGATGATACAGAACCTTGTTTTGAAGGAGCTTCTGTAACAAAGCCAGAGGTGAGTTCAAATTTTTCATATGATTTAGATGAAAATTTTAAAAGAACTTTATTCTCAATGATAAAAGATTTAAAAGATGCTCTAAAAGGAGGAAATAACGTGGTTAAAGAAGAAGAAAAAACTGTTGAAACTCAGTTTGAGCAGTAGAATCCAGAATCTTCTGAATCTACAGTAGAAACTACTTTTGAATCATCTGAATCTGAATTAAATGAAGAAGTAAAACCAGAAGAAACTTTTGAGAAAGAAGATACACAAGAGCCTGAAGACTCTTTCGCTAAGAAAGATGAAGAGGATGAAGCAAAAGAAGAAGATTCTCAAGAGGAAGATTCTGAAGCTGCTGATGATGAAGATGCAGAAGAAGATGAGGATAAAAAGAAATACTCTTTATTAGAACAGCAATATGAAGAACTTCAAACTCAATATACTGCTTTAAAAGAAGAGCGTGATGCTCTTGCTGAATTTAAAGAGAATATTGAAAATGAAAGAAAAGATGCTTTAATTGCAGAATTTTATATGTTATCTGATGAAGATAAAAAAGATGTTGTTGAAAACAAAGCAGATTATTCATTAGAAGAAATTAAAGCTAAACTTGCTGTAATTTGTTATGAAAAGAAGGTCAATTTTAATTCAGATGATTCTGAAAAAATTGATAATACTACAGAAGAACAAAATGAAATTGTAACTACTTTTACTTATGATGATACATCTAGCTTACCAGATTGGGTAAAAGCAGTTCAAAGTAATACAGAAGAAAATTAAGGAGGATTGCTAAATGGCAGCAACACAGATTAAGAGAACAGGTTTCGGTCAGGTCGAACCTAATCATCTTTCTGCTCAGACAAATGGCCAGATCTATGCACAGCTTCCTGCTAAATCAACATTTGACATTCTTGAAAATGGAATGTTTTTAAAGTATGATTATGAGAATGGAGAGTGCAATTTAACAGGTGATGGTGAATGGATGCTTGTCATGAATGAAATCAAACTTTATGACGAAAGACGTCAAGGTCTTAAAGATTATGCTATGAAAAAGACTGATTTCATGGGTGGCGAAATGGTACCTAGATTATTAAAAACCAGCGTTGGTGATATTTTTACAACTAATACTTTTGGTGCAAATACTTCTGCAGATGCTGAAGTAAATGGACTTAGTTTAGATGTTGGTGATGATCTTACTGTTGATTCTAGTACAGGTTATCTCAAGGCTGCTGGTCAAAATGATACTACTTTCTTATGGAAGGTTGTTAAAGTTTATACAATGCCAGATGGTATTTCACGTGGTGTTAAGCTTCAGAGAATTGCTTGAGAAGGGAGAATTTAATAATGGCTTTAGAAAGAACAAGTTTAATTGAATTAGCTAAAGCTACAGCTAAGGCTTCCATTAATCCTTCTGCAACATTTTCTTTTGGAGAAGAAAAGCTTTCTGCTGATGCTTTAGAAAAGACTTTTAGAAAAGAATTACAAGAGTTAGCTGCTACTCCAGCGCTCTACAGACAGAATAAAAATACAATTTTTGAATTGATTGAAATCCAGTTAACAGAGGTTCTTCCTCCAAGAATTTTAGCTGAATATGGTCAATTCGCAGACGTTCGTACATTTGCTCAGGGTGAGCAACCAGTCTTCTATCAGAAGATTTCGGAAGCTTCTAGACTTAGAGCTAAACAGTTTGTAACAAAAGTTGGTTTAGCTGGTAGATATGAAGTCTTCAAGCTTGATGGACGTACATTAGAAGTTCAGCCAACCGCTTATGGTGGAGCTGCTCAGATTGCTTTTGAGGAGTTCCTTGATGGCAGAATTACTATGGCTGATGTTTATGATATCGTTCTTGAAGGAATGGATGAAGCAGTTTATAAGGAAATTGCAAGTGCTCTTATTGCTATGGTAACAAAGCTTGGTACTCATAACAAAGTTACTAATGCTAGTAATTTTGATGAAACTAACTTTGATAAGTTACTTATGGTTGCTGATACTTATGGTAAAGCTGCTATTTATTGCACATTTGAATTTGCTGCAACAATGATTCCTCAAACAGGTTGGGTTTCTGATAATATGAGAGATCGTAGATGGAGTCAAGGATATCTTGGTGACTATAAAGGACATCAAGTTATTGTTCTTCCTCAGTCTTTCGAAGATGCAACTAATGCAGTTAAGGTTATTGATCCTTCATATGCATTTATTATTCCTACTGGAGCAGAGAAGCCTGTTAAGGTTGCTTTTGAAGGTTCTGCGCAGGTTAAAGAAGTGGATGGCGATGATTGGTCAAAGACAATCCATACTTATCAGAAGTTTGGTGTTGCTGTTTACAGCATCAATCCTGGCCTTTGTGTTTATAGAAATACAACACTTACAAAGAATATGTAATTATTTTAATATGGGGAAGGTATTTATATCTTCCCCATTATTTTTGTATTAAGAGTTAAAAGGAGAAAAAGTGAATATGGAAGATAGTAAAAAAGTAAGAGTTATTAATCGCACAGGAAATGGTATTGTTTCTTATTCAATTCCTGATATGGGAAATTTACAAAGAACTTTCCAAGATGGAGAAGAAAAGATTTTAACTTATGAAGAAATGAGAAAGCTTTCGTATGTACCTGGTGGACAAGTATTATTAGATGAATATTTAATTATTGATGATAAAGAAGTTTTAAATGAATTAAATATGTTTCCAGAGCCAGAGTATTATTATACAAAAGATGATATTTTAAGATTAATGCAAGAGGGTAGTTTAGATGAATTTTTAGACTGTCTTGATTTTGCTCCTGAAGGAGTTAAAGAAAGTATTAAAACTCTTGCAGTTGATTTACCATTAAATGATGTTGCTAAAAGAAAAGCTATTAATGATAAGTTAAATTTTAATGTTGATAAAGCTATTGAAATTAAAGAA
>JAEEGL011196741.1_pt1 | contig 13049 bp, 10 predicted proteins | sample 9134231 | NCBI WGS metagenome assembly JAEEGL01 (sample SAMN16246548, study PRJNA631951) | gut metagenome | biome: gut microbiome; feature: rumen; material: fiber-attached | host: Bos | place: Iran: Karaj | collected 2018-10 | reverse complement strand
TTATATTATCGATTTACAAAAAACTGTTAAGAAGTTAGAAGAAGCTTATGAAGCTATGAAAGAAATTGCTCAAAATGAAGGTAAAATTCTTTTTGTAGGAACAAAGAAAGAAGCTCAAGAAGCTGCTGAAGAATCTGCTGTTAGAACTAACATGTATTTCGTAAATGAAAGATGGTTAGGTGGAACATTAACAAACTTCAAAACAATCCGTTCAAGAATTCGTAGAATGGAAGAAATTGAAAAAATGGAAGAAGACGGAACTTTCGATGCTTTACCAAAGAAAGAAGTTATGGGTCTTCGTAAAGAATATGATAAATTAAACAAGAACCTAAGAGGAATTCGTGAAATGAAGAAAATCCCTCAAGCTATGGTTATTGTTGATCCTAGAAAAGAAGAAATTGCTATTAAAGAAGCTCGTATTTTAGGAATTCCTGTATTTGGTATCGTAGATACAAACTGTGATCCAGATATGGTTGATTATGTAATTCCAGGAAATGATGATGCAGTTCGTTCTGTTAAATTATTAATCGGAGTTTTAACAAATGCTATCGCAGAAGTTAATGGAAATGAAGTTTTAGATTTCATTAGTGAAGATGATAAGAATAAACCAGAAGGACAAGAATTTGTTCAAGAAGAAAAAGAAGAAAAACCTGCTAAGAAAGTTAAAAAGGTTAAAGAAGAAGTAAAAGAAGAAGATTCTCCAGTAAGTGAAGAAAAAGAAGAAGTTAAAGAAGAAGTAAAAGAAACTAAAAAAGCTGTTAAGAAAGAAAAAGTAGAAGTAAAAGAAGAAGATAGTTTAAGTGAATTAACATTAGCTGAATTAAAAGCTAAGGCAAAAGAAGCTGGAATTAAAGGATACTCTACTATGAAGAAAGCTGATTTAGTAGAAGCTTTAACAAAATAAATTTTACTTATAAAAAGGGAGTGATTCTTCACTCTCTTTTTCTATAAAAATAGAATAAAAATGTTAGGAGGAATTAAAATGTTTAGTGCAAATGATGTAAAAGAATTAAGAGAAAAAACTGGTGCTGGAATGATGGATTGTAAGAAGGCACTTGAAGCCTGCGAAGGTAATATGGATAAGGCTATTGATTGGCTAAGAGAAAAAGGAATTGCTAAAGCTGCAAAGAAAGAATCAAGAATTGCTGCTGAAGGAATTACAGTAGGTGCTGGAAATGACAATGAAGCAATTTTATTCGAAGTTAACTGCGAAACTGATTTCGTTACAAAAAATGAAAAATTCCATGAGTTAGTATCAGAATTAAGAGATACTTTAATGTTTGATAAGTGTAGCAATCAAGAAGAAGCCAATGAAGCTAAAATGAAAGATGGTAAAACTGTTGCTGAAAGAATCGTTGAAGAAACAGCTACTATCGGAGAAAAAATTAGTTTTAGACGTTTCCAAAGATTTACAAAGAAAGATGACGAAGAATGGGGTATTTATTCTCATATGGGTGGAAAAATTACTTCTATCGTTATCGTTAAGGGAATTGAAGATAAAAATACTGCTAGAGATGTTGCAAGAGATGTTGCTATGCAAGTATGTGCTATGAACCCTGTTGCTGTTAATCGTGATGCTGTTCCAACTGAAATGGTTGAACATGAAAAAGAAATGATTAAAGCAGAAATTAAGAATGATCCAAAGAATGCAAGTAAATCTGATGAAATCTTAGATAAGATGGCAACAGGTAGACTTTCAAAATTCTTTAAGGAAAATTGTTTAGTTGAGCAAGACTTTATTAAAGACTCTTCTATGACTGTTGAAAAGTTTGTAAAAGACAACGGTGGAGAAGTAACTTTCATGGTAAGATATGCTGTAGGTGAAGGAATTGAAAAAAGACAAGAAAACTTTGCTGAAGAAGTAGCTGCTCAAATGAATGCTGCAAAATAAGAAGTAGAAATACTTCTTTTTTTCATGAAAAAATAAAATGATGTCTATGCAAAACATCATTTTTTTAATATAATTATATTGATAATAGAGGTGACGTGTGATGAAAGATGATATTGATAAAATCAATGAACAAATTGATTCTATTCAAAAGTCAAAAAAGAAAGGGAAAGATGTTCCTAAGGAAGAAAGTATAGAAAAAAATGATTTTCCTTTAACTGATACAAAAAAATTAGATGATATTATGAATTTAGAATCAAAAGAAGTTGTAGTAAAAGAAGAAAGTACAAAAAAGATTGATCCTGTAGAGGAACCAATTAAAGAAGAACAAGAATTAGAAACTTCAAAAGAAGAAGTTAAGACAGAAGAATCACTTGATGAGTTTAAAAAGGATAATGATAAAAGTTATAATAAGATACTTCAATATGCTTTAATAGGAGTTATTGTTGTTTTAATAATTGGAGTGTTATGTCTTCTATTTTTAAGACATAAGCCTTCTTCTAATAATTCTGTTCAAAAAGAGTTGAGTGAAAGTGAACAAAAGAGAATTGTTACTAACTTTGGAACAGCAGTAAAAGGAGTTCTTGATCTTTATAAAGAAAAGAAAAATACTACTTTAAAATATGAGGAAGCTATTGAACTAGTATATTTTGATTATGATGTTTACTGTGAGGAACATGAAATTTATGATGATGGAACTTTATATTTAAATAGTTGTAGTATTGATGGAAAGAAAACAAAAGCCAGTTATGGAAAAAAACAAGAGAAAAAGGAAGTTATTATTCCGGAAGGAGCTATAAAAATTTATGTTCCAAAAAATAGTGGAGTAGCCACTTTTGATGAGCCAAAAGATGGAACAGAATATGATGTTTATGGGCTTGAAATAAAAGAAGCATATAAAGATTTAGAATTTTTAGATGCTAAGAACTCTGATTATGTCCGTTATGCCGTAGAAGAAGGTTATAGTTTTATAGGTCATATTGTTAATTATAAAACAGGAAAGAAAGCAGCGGAAAATATTTCATATGATACCATTTTGGCAATTCAAATTGGAGAAAAACAATATGATTTAAAATATGCAGTAATTGGTAAACGTAAAAGCAATGAGCAATATGGATATTCATATGGATTTGTAAATATTTTAGATGGAACTCAAATTGTTAGTCCTCAGTATGACTATGTAGGTCATAGAATTTATTCAAGTACAAGATCTGATTATTGTCTCAATGCTTTAGAAGAAGGAAAAATGTTATATACTAATACGAATAATGATAGCAATACAGGTGGGGTTATTAATTATACAAATGGAGAATATGTGATTCCACAAGGTGTTTGTTATACTTTATCTATTAGTGGATCATACTTGATGTGTAGAGATAAGCAAGATAATATATTTATTTATGATTATAAAGGTAGAAGGTTATTTGATAATGCTTTTGATAAGTTATATTGGTTAGTCGATGGAAAATATTTATTAGTGAAAGATGGTAAATATGTAAAATTGGTAGATATGAATGGAAAAGAATTATATAACTTTGGTGAATATAATTTGAATCATGTTACTTTTGGATTAGCTTATGATAAAGGTGCTTTGTTCCAAGCTGTTAATCCTGAAAAAGATGCAGATTATGATTATGATAAAGATGATAGTTGCATAGAATTCATTTATCATGGAGAAACGAAAAAAGGAGAAATAAAGACTTCTTACTGTGGTGGAATTGCAAAACCTATTCTTTACTTATATCCAAAAAAGAAAACAAAAGTAACAGTTTCTTTTGCACATCCTGAGTTGTTAGAAACAACTTATCCAAAGTTTATTGGAAAATGGGAAGTAACTGTTTCTCCAAATGGAGATTTATATGATAATAGTGGAAAATACTATTATGGATTATATTGGGATGAGACAAAAGTACATTCTGTTGATTTTAGTTCTGGATTCTATGTAGAAAAAGATGAAGCGATTGACTTCTTAGAAGAAAAACTATCTATTATTGGTTTAAATGATAAAGAGAGAAATGAATTTATTATGTATTGGTTACCAATATTAGAAAAAAATGAGAAAAACTTAGTATATTTTGAATTAACTGAAGAAAGGGAAAAAGTCAATCAACTATTCATTACGCCAAAACCTGATTCTTTGTTAAGAATTGTTATTCATGTAAAAAAAGTAAATGAAAAAACTTCGATTTTAGAAGAAAAACTGCCAACATTTAAACGAAAAGGATTTGTTGCAGTAGAATGGGGAGGAACTACTTATTAAAAAACAAGTATAACTACTTGTTTTTTTTGGAATGTTTGATATAATATAAGCGTTTATAAGGGGATGAAATTATGGCTAATAAAAAGAAAGTGGATAAAGAATTAGATAAGTTATTACAAGAAAAAAAGAAAGTAGATAATACTACTTCTGTTAAAAAGAACACTACCAATAAATCTTCTAATTCTAAGAAAAAGAGTACTTCTAGTGCTGATAAGAAAAGTACTTATACAAAAAAGAAAGGTTCTTATACCAATTCTAAAAAGAAAAGTACAAATGTAAGTACGAATACCAAAAAGAAAACAACTAGTTCTTCAACTCCTACTGTAAAAGAAACTGTAGTTGCACCTGAAAGAAAGAAATATACTAAGAAAAAAGAGGCAATAGTTGCTCCTGAGAGAAAGCCAAAAACCACTCCTAAAAAGCCTGTTAAAAAAACGATTACAGTTAGCCAAAAAGAAAAATTAAAAGAGAATAATCCTAAAAAAGAAGTAACTGAATTAAAAAATCGCATGGATCAACTAGAAGATGAAATGCGTAATCTTTATGAAAAAGATCAACAAGAGGATAGAGATCCAATTGTTGAAGTATATCCTACCGATGATGATTCCAAAGTAGAAATTATTGTAAAACAGCAACCAGCAATAACAGAAGAAGAAACTCCTTATGAAGTAGGAAAACATGAAGAGACTTCTGTAGAGGAAAAAGTAGAAGATGCTGTTCCAGCTCCTGTTGAAGACGTTAGTCATGAGCTTGAAACAGATGTTGCAGTTAGAAGTGAAGAGGATGATATTAGTACTTTAAAGAAACGTGTCAGTGCTCTTACTGTTATTACGATTATTTTATCTATTATATTTGTATTATTATTAATTGCAGTGATTGCTTTTATTGTTTACGTATGTACATACTAGTAAACAGTCTAATTAAGTGTAAAGAGACCAGTAAAAATGTGTAAACTGGTCTTTTCGTTTATTTACTCGAAATTTGTTCTTTGATATAATGAAGAAAATAGGAGTGTGTCGTTGTATGAAAAAAAGCAGACGTCTACTATTCTTAGCTTTTTTTCTAATGATAGGTATCGGAATATTTACATTTACACAGAGGTTCAATCATAAGTCTATTACGAAAGTATTGGAAACAAAACCTTATTCTTACTTATCTAATGAAGCAAAAGAATATATCAAAGATGTATATGAAGAATCTGGAGAGATTGTTCTTACAGAGAAAAATAAAGAAGAAAATAAACCTTATTTAAATCCAAAATATGTTGAATATTTGGAAAAGAGTGAGGAAGAACAACAAGCTATAGAGCTTGTTCCTACACCATTTGTCTTTGAATACTCAGATACTATTGACAAACAAGATGCTACTTTACCATCTACATATGACCTAAGAAATGTAAATGGAAATTCTTATGTTACTCCTATTAAAGATCAAGGTAGCTTAAACTTATGTTGGAGTTTTACTACAATAGAACAAATTGAAAGCCTTTTAATGGTTAAAAATAGAACACCTTATAATGCGAATACATCTACTATGTTTTCAACAAGATTTTTAGATTATGCAAGTAGTACAAATGGTATTACAGATTATTATAATGATTATGGAACTAGATTATTAACAGAGGGTGGTAATTTCTTAACATCTACTATCGTAGCTTATAATGGTTTAGGTCTTATGAATGATTCTTATATGCCATTTAATTATTCTACTTCAACACAAGAATTATCTACTATTTTAAATTATAGTAATTCTTTATATGAAGTTAATTCAACGATACGTGTACCTATGCTTACACAAACTTCAACTTCTACACAAAGATCTTCTTTTGTAAACACTGTTAAGCAATTGGTTATGGAAAATGGAGGAGCTTATGTTGGTACACAAGGTCCTGGATATTCTTGTAGTGTAGATGTAGGTAGTGGATCAGCTTTAATTCGTTTTGATGATGGATGTCTTGATACTAGCGGACATGCTATGCAAATTATAGGATGGAATGATAATTATACTTATTCTTATTGTAAAAATACTACTACTAAAATGCATACAGCAAACACATCAAATTGTAATGGAACTGTTGTAAATGGTAGAGGAGCATGGATTTTAAGAAATTCATGGGGTAGTAGTTATCCTTATGTATACTTAGCATATGATTCTTATGATGATGATGTTTATGTATTTACAAATGTTTCTTCTATGCAAAAACGTAATTGGGATAATAATTATCATAAAGAAATGGATTCTTTCCAAATCTATTATGGTAGTGGAGATACACAATACTTTGTAAAGAGTATTAATACGAGAGAAAAAGTTCAAAAAGTTAAATTCTTTGCTTTTGGACAAAATGGAACTTATAAAATTTCAGTTAATTCGAATAGTCAAGCTTATAACAATATAAAGACTGTTACAGTTGCTTATCCTGGAATATATACAGTGGATTTATCGGATAAGAATGTCATTATTGATGGAGAAGAGTTCTCTGTATCTATTGAAAGTACTAATGGAATTCCGTTGGTTCAGAAAAGTATGACTGCATTTACTTCTAATGTAGATACTACTCCTGTTATTCAATCTAGTATTGATAGTATAGAATTAAATAAATTAACTTATGATTATACTTCTAGATTATATTCTTATACCAAGAATATTCCATCTAATTCTAATATTACTTATCAACTATTTAATTCTAATAATGAAAATGTATCTAATTATATTTCTGTTTCTAATAGAACAGTATCTAAGAATGATGTTAATGCTTCATTAATCATTTATTCTTCTATTCCAGTTGGAGCTTATACTTTAAAATTATCTTATCAATCTGCTACAGAAGAAATTCCTGTATTAATTGGTAAGGATATGTTATTCACGATTAAGTACTATGCTAATGGTGGTACTGGTACTATGAGTAATCAAACATCTCAAGCTTTCTCTAATATTTATTTAAATGCCAATGCATTTACAAGAGAAGGATATACCTTTAGTAAGTGGAATACTGCTCAAGATGGTAGTGGAACTGATTATGAAGATCAAGTATTGATTTCAAGTATTAGTAGTAATTTAGATTTATATGCACAATGGAATCCAATTTCATATTCCGTTGCATTTAATGGTAATAGTGGATATGGAACGATGAATAATCAAACATTTACTTATGATGTTGCTCAAAAATTAAAAACAAATCGTTTCTATAAATATAATCATGTATTTACTGGATGGAATACAAAAGCAGATGGAACAGGTACTTCTTACGAAAATGAAGAAACGGTAAGTAATTTATCTAAAACAGCAAATGAAACTATTACTTTATATGCGCAATGGCAAAGAGTTCAAGAATATGTAACCATTCATTATGATGCTAATGGAGGAGAAGGAACTATAGAGGATCAAAGTGTTCATAGTTCTACATCTGTTACATTAGAAGAAAATGTATTTACAAGAGAAGGATATACCTTTACTGGATGGAATACAAAAGCAGATGGTAGTGGTACATCTTATAGTGACCAACAAGTAATTAGTCAAGGATTCTTACTAGATGTTACTTTATATGCACAATGGAGTCCAATTACTTATTATGTAATCTTTAATGCAAATGAAGGTACTGGTAGTATGCAAAACCAATCTTTTGTTTATGATACAACTCAAGAATTAAGAGAAAATCAATTTACAAGAGAAGGATATACCTTTACTGGATGGAATACAAAAGCGGATGGTAGTGGAGATTCTTATGAAGATAGAGCTGGTGTTAGAAATCTAGCTTATATTGACCAAACGATTGTATTCTTATATGCACAATGGGAAGAAAAACCTCCATTTACTTATGAAATTACTCATTATTCTGTTAATGAGACAAAACATTATATTGATTTGATAGAAACTAATACAAGTTTGAGTAAATATCGTAGTTATTTCACTTTAGGTGATGGATATACTCTTTCTATCGATTTGGGATCTAATAGCTATATCTACTCTGGTAGTGTTGCTAAGATAAAATACAATGGTCAAGTTGTTGCAACTTATACAAATATTGTTCGTGGAGATATTAATGGTGATGGAAAAATGTCTGCACTAGATTATGTAGCTGTTAAGAATCATATTATGGGTTCTAGTACAATTACAAATGATGTCTTCAAAACAGCAGCAGATGCTAATAAAGATAATAAGGTTTCAGCTTTAGATTATGTCCAAATTAAAAATTATATTATGAATGGAGGTTAATTTGGTGAAAAAGATTGTTAAATATGTATTCGGTTTATTATTAGTTGTTACTTTTATTCCTAAGAATGTATTTGCTGGATCAGTGTCTGTTTCTCCAGGAAGTCTTTCTATGACGGTTGGAGAGAGCAGATCTTTTACGATTACTGCTAGTGAAGCTGCTGGAAGAGTAGATATTTCTTCTAATAGTGGATGTATCAGTGTATCTCCTTCTAATGCTTGGGTTGAAAATGGTAGCGTTAGTATTACTGTTACTGGTAATTGTGCTAGTGAAGGAAATGTAACCGTTTCTCTTACAGACGTAGCTGGTTTTGATGGTGCACAAGTATCTGGATCACGTTCAGTATATGTTAGTGTAAATAATCCTGCACCACCTCCTGATCCAACTCCAACACCTACACCAACTCCAACACCAACACCAACGCCAGGACCAAATCCTGTTACAGCAAATGATGATCGTTCTAGTAATGCTAATTTAAGTAAATTATCAGTTGAAAATTATAGTTTAAAAACAGATGATAATCTTCATTACACATTATCTGTTCCTCATTCTGTAAGTACTGTAACGATAGTTGCTACTGCAGAAGATAGTAAAGCAAAAGTTACAGGTGCTGGAGCAGTAACCTTAAAAGTTGGAGATAATGATTTCCAAGTTGTTGTTACAGCTGAAAATGGTGGAACAAAGACATATTTTGTTAAGATTACTCGTAAAGATACAAAGTATCCATTTAATGACTTAAAAGGAGCATTAAGTGATACGGATGATGTTTCTGTTACGATTAAAGATAACGACGTAATTACAAAGAACATGTTAGATGAAATTAAAAAATCTAAGAAGAAGATGAGATTTGTTCGTTATGATGATGAAGGTAATACTTTATATACTTGGATTGTTGATGGAAATAAATTAGATAGTCTTCAAGATTTTAATACGAATATTACATTCGCTTTTGATAATATGGATTCTTTTGATGACGCAGCTGGATATAGAAAAGGAGTTTATCTTCAATTTGCTGAGAAGAGTGGATTTCCTAAAGGTGTTAGCTGTGAAGTTAATGTAGAAAAAGACTTTAAAAATGGAGATACTGTTTACTTATATTCTTTTGATAAGAATGATAAAGCTATTAAAATGACGGAAGATGCTATTAAAGTATCAGACGGAAAAGTAAAATTCTCTATTCAATCTATGTCACAATACTTCTTATCTAAAGCATTTATAGATAATAGTTCTAATGGAAATAGAGAAAATGGTGGAATTTACAAAATAGTTGCAGCTGCTGAATTTGTTGGATTATTCTTCTTAGTTTGTTTACTAGTTTTATTAAAAGGAAGAAAGAAAAAACCAGAAGCACCTGCACCAGTTGAAACATTAAATTAAGAAAAATCAAAATGATTTTTCTTTTTTTTTCTTTAAAAATAGTCTATAATGATGTTGAGGAGTGATGATTTATGGATAGTGATATGTTACTATTAGAAGTTACTGATAAAATGGATAAAACAATTGATAGTTTAATTAAGAAATTTTCTACTGTACGTGCTGGACGTGCAAATCCATCTAGCTTAGATGGTGTTATGGTTGAGTATTACGGTAGTATGACTCCTTTAAAACAACTTGCTACAATTTCTGTTCCAGAAGCTAGACAATTATTAATTAAGCCTTTTGATAAGAGTTCTTTAGGTGCTATTGAAAAGGGTATTTTAGCAGCTAATTTGGGATATACTCCAGGAAATGATGGGGAAACTATTCGTATTGTTATTCCTGAGTTAACAGAAGAAAGACGTAGAGAATTAGCAAAACAAGTTAAGGCTATTTCTGAGGAAGCTAAAGTTTCTGTTCGTACGATTCGTCATGATGCTTTGGATGATTTAAAGAAATTAGAACTTCCTGAAGATGAAGAAAAAGGAATGGAAAAAGACATCCAAGATTTAGTGAATGATTATAATAAGAAAATTGAAGATGAATTAAAAGCAAAAGAAAATGAATTACTTACTGTTTAGTAAGTAATTTTTTGAAATGGGTGATGGTATGGATTTAGATCAATTATTCGAAGAAATGTCTGATGAAGAAAAAGATTGTTTTTTAAAGACAAGTACATCAGAGTATTATCGTTTTTTAGAAGAACAAGAGCCATTTCAAGTAATTGTTGAAAAGATTAATCAATCTTCTAAATTAACAGATGAAGAATGGGATTATATTACTTCTAAATTATATGTTGTTTCTTGTAGAGCTTTAATGGAAGAGAGTAAATTTGATTTTCTTGATCGATTATATATTTTGATTGGTAAAATAGGATTAATGATTAGTAGAAAAGATAAGCCAATCTATAATGAATGCTGTAAGATGATTGCCTATGCTAGATCTATTAAACAAGAAAAAGAAATGAATGAAGATTGTTTAGATGGTTTAGATGTTGTTATTGATCATAAGCAAGAAACGGATTTAGATATTTTGTTAAGACAATATCAAGAAAGTAATATTTTTCGAAACAATCAAATTGCTTTTCTGGAAGAATATAAGAAATCTACTCCAGGTATTATTACTACAAGAGAGAGAATGTATATGAATGCTTTTGAAAATGCTTATCAAAGAGAAAAAGAGCTTAAAAAAACAATGGGACAAAATTAAAAGAAAACATTGTACAAATAAGGATTATTATGCTATAATCTTCTTATCGACTGTGAAGAGGAGTAGTAATAAACTGATATTTTGCAGAGAGAGTATGGTTGGTGAAAATACTTAAATGACGTTTATGAATTCGCCTATGGAGTTCTTGTAGGAAACTACAAGCGTATTTCTTGCGTTAAGAGAATAGAGTGTATAGTTAGATAACTATGAAATAAGGTGGTACCGCGATTTTTCGTCCTTATGTATTAGTTATCTTTTTTTTGGGGGAATGATTATGAAAAAGCAACGTGTTATTTTTGATTTAGATGGTACTTTATTAACAAGTGATCCTTCATTTGAGAGAGAACTTTTTGAGGATATTTATGGAAAAGAAAAGGGAGATTTGTTTGTTTCTCAAATTCCAAAAGTATTAGATGTTTATGAAAATCGATTTTCTACCTATAATATTGTTCAATTAGCTGGATATTTGAGTAGTGTAACAGGATTTGTGGTTACTCCTGAAATTGTTAAGAAATGGGTAGAAGTTTTAGCTTATGTTCCCGATACTGTTGAAGATCATGTAGTAGATGTTTTAGAGTACTTAAAGAGTAAAGATATGAGTTTAGCAGTATTAACGAATTGGTTTAAGAATACTCAAGTTCCAAGATTAAGAAAAGCAGGATTACTTGAATACTTTGATCAAGTTTATACAGGAGAGCAATTTTTAAAACCTCATAAAGAAGCCTTTTTGGGATCCATTGGTAATTATGAACCAGATCAATGTGTCTTTATTGGTGATAATGTAGATCGTGATTATATTGGACCAAAAGCTTGTGGAATGGATTCTATTTTATATGATAAACATAATATTCATCATAAAACTTTGGTAAAAGTAAAAAGTTTAGATGAGATTAAAGATCAATTATAGGAGGAAGTATGGAGAATAAAAAGATACTTGAGACAAAAGAATGTCTTAAAAATGATTTAGTAGAAAAAATCACTTTAAAAGAACTAGAAGATTTAAGAGTAAAATATCTAGGAAAAAAGGGACTTATTACAGAATTAAATAGTGAAATTAAAAATGTTCCAAATGAAGAGAAAAAAGAATTTGGAATGCAAGTAAATGAATTACGTAATGAATTTAATTCTTACTATGAATCTAAAAAAGAAGAATTAGATCGTGAAGAATTAAATAAACGTTTAGAAGGAGAAGCTATTGATATTAGTCTACCTTCTACAAAGATACCTATGGGAGCTCCTAATATATTAGAAAAAGTAATTGAAGAAGTAGAAGAATTATTTCTATCTATGGGATATGATGTTGTAGATGGACCTGAAATAGAAGAAGATAAATATAACTTTGAAATGTTAAATATTCCAAAGGGACATCCTGCTAGAGATGCTCAAGATACTTTCTATATTGAAGGAGATGAAATTCTTCTTCGTAGTCAAACTTCTCCTGTACAAGTTCGTACGATGTTAAAGGGAGAAGGAAAAGTACCTATTCGTATGATATGTCCAGGAAAGACATATCGTAGAGATGATGATGATGCAAGTCATTCTCATCAATTCATGCAAATTGAAGGATTATTAGTAGATAAAGATATTTCATTATCTGATTTAAAAGGAACAATGGATGTTTTATTTAAACGTCTATTTGGAAAAGACGTTGAGACTCGTTTTAGACCAAGTTACTATCAATTTACAGAACCATCTGTAGAAGTTGATATTACTTGTGTTGCTTGTCATGGTAAAGGATGTAACGTATGTAAGCATACAGGATGGGTTACAGTAGTTGGTGCTGGTGTAGTTCATCCAAATGTACTTCGTATGAGTGGTTATGATCCTGAAGTTTGGAGTGGATTTGCTTTCGGTTTTGGAGCAGAGAGACTTGCGATGATGAAATATGATATTAACGATATTAGAACTTTCTATAATGCAGATTTAAGAGAGACGGGTAATTTTGATAGGGAGGATGAAGAATAATGATAAGTTTAAATTGGGTCGGAGATTATATCGACATAAAAGATCAAGACGTTCATGAACTTGCTACCAAAATTACAAAAGCTGGTATTAATATTGAAGCT
>JAEEGL016635167.1_pt1 | contig 13050 bp, 9 predicted proteins | sample 9134231 | NCBI WGS metagenome assembly JAEEGL01 (sample SAMN16246548, study PRJNA631951) | gut metagenome | biome: gut microbiome; feature: rumen; material: fiber-attached | host: Bos | place: Iran: Karaj | collected 2018-10 | reverse complement strand
TTATAAAAGTTGAAAATCTTTGGCAACCGCTAAAAAACTTTGCCAATAAATTGTTAAAGCGGTGAATTTTGATTAATTTTGTCAGATAATTTATAAATTGGATATATTATGTTGGTAAAGATTATAAATAAGAGCAACAATCCACTGCCGAAGTATTCCACAGAATTTTCGGCGGGGATGGACATTTGTGCTAATCTCACTGACGACCTGATTATCAAGCCGTTGCAGCGTGTTTTGGTTCCCACGGGATTGTTCATCGAACTCCCTGTTGGCTACGAGGCGCAGATACGGCCGCGCTCGGGGCTTGCCATCAAGTCGGGAATCACTGTCCTGAACACGCCCGGCACCATCGATTGTGATTACCGTGGCGAGGTCAAGGTGATTTTGATTAACCTTTCCGACCAAGATTTCACCGTTCACAATGGCGACCGCATTTGCCAAATGGTGATTGCTAAGTACGAACAGGCTGAATTGCAGCAAGTTGAAGTCTTGTCAGATTCTGTGAGAGCCGATGGAGGTTTCGGACATACGGGAGTATGAAGAAGATTTTAGTCATATTATTTTTAATCGCAATTGCTTGTCCTATTGCCACTTACGCGCAGGACAGCACTAAGTCGTTGTCCCCCGAGGTGAGGTTTCAGGATGTGTTTGCCCGTGCCAATATTCATCTTATGAAGGGTGAGAATGACAAGGCTCTTTCGTGCTTTATCAACTGCCTGAAAATTAATCCTGCATCTTCTGCGTCCAATTATCAGTTGGCGAGGATTTTTTTGGGAAACAAGGATTACTATGTTGCGCTCAATTATGCCAAGAAGGCTCACAACCTGAAACCTGACAATTGTTGGTACAGTCATTTGCTTTCCGTGATTTATATGACGATGGGCGATTATGACAACGCCGTCAAATATTATCAACTTTTTTTGAAATCCAACCCCACTCACGAGGATTATGAAAATTTTTTGGATTTTCAGTTGAAGTTTAATAAAATTGATGATGCCATCGCGACGCTCAATCGGATGGAAACTCTCTTTGGCTATCAAACTGTCTATTCTTTGCAACGCGCCGAACTTTATTCACAAAAAAATGACGTTAATCGCGCTGCCGAGGAGTACAAACGCATAATTCGTACAGATTCCACAAATTTGAGTGCATACGGTTTGCTCGAAGAATTGTATTACAACCACGGAAAACTCGCTGAGGCTGAGGAAGTTCAGAAACGAATTTTGCGAATTGACCCAAATAATCCGCTATCACATCTCTCTCAGGCTATGCTGTGCCGAAGTGGTGGTCAGGTCGATTGTTTTTATCAAAATCTCGTCGAGTCTTTCAAGAGCGACAGAATCTCCATCGAAGACAAACTTTTGATTATCGCCGATATTTTCAAAGACAGCAAATTTTTTGACGAACAGAAGGTCGAAATACTTTTTCAAACTTTGAACGATTATTTCCCAGAGTCTGCTTTGGTGCATACCAACTTTGCGGATTTTTATCTTTATGTCAATAAGCCCGACCAAGCGCTCGAACAACTCGAACTCGCCGTCAAGCACAACCTTTCCGAATATAAAAATTTTCACACGATTTTCCAATTGTATTTCATTTGCGAAAATTACGACGGGCTGCGCAAGTTCGTTGACAACGCGATGGAACTCTTTCCCGATGTCGCCGAGGTTTATATGTATTCTGCTGTTGCGGAGGCTGGGCTTGGTCATTACAATGTCGCGGCGGAAAATTTTGAAATAGCAAGTGATATGGGCATTGAGTTTTCGCCCGTTGCCAAAGATTACGATTTTTATTTTGCGCTTTATAACTATTTGGCTAAAAATAAGAAAGTTGCGTTTGATTATTTTGACAAATATTTTAATGCGGGTTCGCTCGATTGGTATTTCACATTGCGGTACGTGTATTGCCTTGTGGATTCGCACGAAAATCTCAAACGCGCCGAGTCGCTGTTGTCGTCGCTCGGCAAGGAGCATCACAAATATTATTACTATTATTATGTGAGCGCGTATTACAAATATGTGAAAGGCGACCTCGCGGGCGCGAAAAAAGATATTGGCGTTGCGTTGACGCTAAAACCCGAAAAACCTGAAGTTCAGGCACTTTCGGAAAAAATTAGTAAAAACTAAAACATTTAATAGATATGAAGATTAAATTTATTTTTGGACTTTTGGCTTTGATGGTCTTGATTGCCTCCTGCGGGCACAAGAAAAAACGTCATGGCAGTAATACTGACAACCCGACAGTAGAAATTGTAAATAAAGGCAAGTCGGATCCTGCGTTGGTGTCGGATGCGAAGAAACTTTTTGCCGAGAAAGACACTTTTTCAACGGTTGAAATTGCCTTCAACTTAAAGTTGGAATCACCCGAGAGAAATCTCTCTGCGTCAGGGCAGTTACGCATCGCTAATGATTCTGTGATTTGGCTGTACGTGAAGGCTCTCGGCTTTGAGGTTGCACGTGCAAAATTCACTAAGGATTCTGTGTTGTGTGTTGTGAAGTTAAAGAACTCTTATTTCAAGGGCGACTACTCGCTTATGAAACGTTATATCCCTGTGGCAGTGGATTTTAGCGTTTTGCAAAGTATATTCCTGAACCAAGTTTTTCTGTTCCCTGAGAATGATGTCAAGAATCTGAGTTACTTCGATTTTTATGACGCGGAGAGCAGCATCAATGTTACATCTTTTGGTAATCCCGACTACGTTAAGAAGTTTGGTTTCAATTACTTGTTTAATGTTGACAAAAACAACCGTCATCTCAGCAACGCCACTGTTGAAATTCCACAGTCGCGTAAAAATGTCAAGATTGAATATTCTGACTATAATACTGTCGGCGGACATTTGCTGCCAAAAGTTTTGGAAATCAATATGGATGAGAGCGTCGTAACTTTCACTACCACCAAGATTACATTCGGGAAAAAGTTGAACTTCCCGCTAACAATACCGTCGAGTTACAAACCGTTTGAATTTTAAATGAGCAAATTACGTAACATATTATTAATCATTACCTTTGCGGTGTTTGGGACGCAGAGTTTCGCACAATTGTCGTTGAGCGAACAGAACGCTTTTTTGGATGACGTAATCAAGGACATGCCCGATACGTCGAGTGTCGCCGTGTCTATCCTCGAACAGCAAGTGGCTATCAAAGAGCGTGTCATCAGGCAGTTGGACGATTCAATCAAACAGATTGACAAGGATATTTTCAATCACGAAGTCTATTATGAAAGGCTTAATTCACAGTTGGATTACGAGAAAAACATCTACTCCGATTTGATTGTGAAGGCACATCGTCTTCGTAGTTTGATGTATCAAAATTTTGACATTTTTAGTTTCGACAATCTTTACACGACATACCGTCAGTTTCTGTATGTCAAGTGGTTGACGGATTATCGCAAGAAAAAGATTGTCCGCATTAATACTCTGAAACACGACATTGAGACTGTGGTTTCTCAACTCGAAAAACGCAAATCCGACAAGATTGAGAAGGCAAAACAGCATGGAGTGGAGGAGGAGTTGCTTAAAAAATACACTTCGCGTCGTTCAAACCTTTTGAAAACCATCGAAATTCCTGTTGCTGTTGATGGCGTTATTCTCAAAAATAATCTTGATTCGCTCAAAAAAGACGAGCATTTTGCTTCGTCGGATTCGCGGTCGGATTCCACAACGCTCTTCCAATTGCAGGAGGGATATTTGATGTGGCCAGTGCATAAGGCTGTCATTATCAATTATTTTGGTTATAAACCGCATCCTGTGCTCGAAAATACGCGGGTTAAGAATGACGGACTTGAATTTTGTGTGCCGTCGTCGTCCAAAGTTCAGTGCGTTTATGGTGGTGTTGTCGTTAAAATATCTCTTTTGCCACGAAATAAATATGTTGTCATCGTTAAACACGGCATTTATTTTACCGTCTATAATGGGTTGGACTACATTAAAGTGTCGCTCAACGATGAGTTGGAGCGCGGCGATGTTGTTGGCACTTTTAGTGACGAACAGAGCCATGCCAATTTCAATTTTCAGATTTGGAAGGGTAGGGAGAGCCTCGATCCAATCAAGTGGTTAATTAAAAACAAGAAATGATGGAGTCAAAATTTTCAGTCATAGAATCCAAGTTGGACGATTTTGTTAGGAAGTTTTATTCCAACAGGATAGTTGTGGGTGTGTTGCTGCTGCTTTTGGTGGCGGCAGTTTCGCTGTTTTCTGTGTTTATGATTGAGAGTTTTGCATTTATGTCGCCCGCTGTCAAGACTATTTTGTTTTACTTTTTGATATTTGTATTTGCTGCGGTTTTTGTGTTTTTCATCGGGATTCCGCTCGGCAAATTGCTTAAAATAATCCCTTATATTTCATACGAGGAGGCTGCTGGCATCATTTCGGAGTATTTTTCTGACAACAATGATATGTTGCTTAATGTCATTCAGTTGAATAGGGGAGAGAGCAACGATTTTCTCGTCGCCGCCATCAATCAGAAGATTGACAAAATCTCACCGTGGAATTTTACTCACGCCATCAATTTCCAAAAAACGTTGAAATTCTTGTATATTTCGGGCGGCATTTTAGCGTTTTTGCTGCTGATGAGTTACTTTTTCAGGTCAAAAATGTCGTCGGGTGCGTCGCGTTTTATGAATTATTCGGTGTATTATCAGCCTGATAATCCTTACTCTGTGCGCCTGCTCAACGATTCGTTGAAGTGTGCGAGCGGCGATGACTTCACTGTGCTTTTGGAGGTGGACGGGCCGTCGTCGCCGCAAGATGTTTTCGTTAAAACCTCTGTTGTGAACGCCCGTATGAACGTCGATTCTTCCAATCATTATTCCTATACTTTCAGAAATTTGACGGCGGATGTCGATTTTTCGTTTGGATATTTGGGCTATCAGACTGATGATTTCAAGGTTTCTGTTTTCCAAAAACCGCAAGTTTTGGGCGTTTCAGTGAGCGTTGCTCCGCCCGCTTACACGCAAATCAAGGGTGACGAATTTGAGAATACGGGTGATTTTACAGTGCCGTATGGGTCGCAGATTTCGTGGAAATTTGATGTCGCCAACTGTAAAGACTTCAATTTTTACGCTGATACTGCCCGCGTCGAGGCTTCAATTGACGGTGAAAAGGTTGTTGCAAACCGAAAAGCCCTTAAATCTTTCGACTATCATTACGATGCTTCGGGCGAAAACGGCTTCAAATATTCCTCAAATTTGTTTCACGTGAATATAGTTCCCGACTATTATCCGCAGATTCAGGTGGTATCTGCGGTGGATTCCACCACGGCAAATGCTGTTTTCTTCTCGGGACACATCGCCGATGACTACGGTTTTCACTCGTTGACGTTCAATTATTATGACTCGAAGACACCGCAGGCTGTCAAATCACAGTCGATTGACGTCGCTCAGTCGGTTTCGCAGGACTTTTATTTTTATTTTGACTTCAACAATATGCCCAAATCTGTTTCGTATTATTTTGAGGTTAGGGACAATGACGCCGTATCGGGTTACAAGGCATCCAAGACGCCAATTTCGGTCTATACCACAATCACCAACGAGGAAAAACAGGAGCGCGTCAACAATCTTAACAACTCTATTTCCGACAAAGTTGACCAAGCCAAGCGCATTTTGAACGATTTGAACAACGATTTGAACGATTTTCAGAAATCAATTTCCGCCAACGATATGGTTTCAGATTGGGAAAAACAGTTGAAATTGAACAATCTGATGAAAAAACAAGATCGTTTGCAGCAGTTGATGCAGGAACTTTCGCAGGAAAATATGTCGAAAAATGCTTTTGAAAACCAACTTTCGCCCGAAATGTCGGAGGAATTGATGGAAAAACAGCGTCAGTTGCAGGAGCTTTGGGACAATCTTCTCACGGACGACATTAAGGAATTGATGGACAAGATCAACGAGATGAAAAACTCCCTCAATGAGAAGAATCTCCGCGACAATATTTCGGATTTGAAGTTTGATTTTGACCAAATCAACGAGCAGTTGGATCGTAACAGTGATTTGATGAAGATGTATAATGTTGACAACAAGTTGCAGAATCTTTCGATGGATTTAGACAAGATGGCGGATGATTTGCGCGAGTTTTCACGTGAAATCAAAGATGGAAACGCCAATTCTGACACTCAAAAAAGCGATAAATCTGACAAAAATTCTAACAAAAATGCTGATAAAAACGCCGACAAGTCTGACAAAATCGCTGACAAAAATGCTGACAAGTCCGACAAAACTGCCCAAAATCAAGATTCCAAGTCTGAAAAATCTGATGCTGATGCACGTGATTTGGCGCAAAAGATGGAGGATTTGAAGAAAGATTTTGACAAAAAAATAAGTGATTATAACGATTTGCAGAAGTTGAATGATGAACTTGGCGAGAACAAACTTCAAATCAAAGACCTCAAAAAGGAGTTTGAATCCTTGAAACAAAACCTTGAACATCAACTCAACGAGTTAAAAAAGATGCAAAATCAGTCTCAAAACACCGACAATAATCAGCAAAGAGACGACAAGACTGAAGCAAATTCTGATAAGACTGACGCTCAAAATTCAGATAAGTATGACGGTCTGAAGTCAGATTCAGACAAATCTGATGCTCAAAATTCCGACAAGAATGATGCTCTGAAATCTGATTCTGACAAGAGCGATGCACAAAAATCTGACAAGACTAACGCACAAAAATCTGACAAGAGCGATTCCCAAAAGTCTGACAGGAGCGATTCCCAAAAGTCTGATTCTAATAATAACAATCCTCAAAATAATAACGTTTCACGTGAAAAGCGTGAACAGATGTCGCAACAGATGGAGGAGTCGGCGGAGCAGATGGAGGAACTTTCTGACCAATTGCAGGGCTTGGACAAGCAAAACCAAAAGAAGAAATATCAGGAGAACATCAACGACATACGTCAGATTTTGGACAATTTGTTGACTATTTCATTCAATCAAGAAGCGATGATCAATCAGTTGAAGTCAAATAATCAAATTGTTTATTTGTCAACTGATTTGTTACGCGCCGAAAATTCTATTCAGAAGGATTTTGTGCTCGTAAAAGACTCAATTTACGTGCTTGCAAAGCGAGTTCCTGAACTTGGACACGCCGTCTATGAGAAGATAGACGACATTAATACGTATTTCAACAAGATTTTCAGCGGCATCAACAACAATTCACGTGCGTCTGTGATGACTGCGCAGCAGCAGTTGCTCACCAATGTCAATGATTTGGCGTTGATTTTTAATGAGGTTGCCGACCAAATGCAAAAACAACAGAGTCAGCAGGGCAATCAGTCGCAGGAGCAGCAAGAAGAAAACACTTCACGTAACAAGAAGGAAATGCAACAGCGTCAAGAGAATACCCAACAGATGAAATCTCAGCAGCAATCCCTCAAACAGCATCTGCAACAGATGCTGCAACAACTCAAAGAAGGCGGCACGCCGTCGTCGCAGAAGTTGGCTGAATCGCTCAAAATGCAGGAGATGATGATGCAAAAATTACAAGAGATGAAGGGACAGGGTAGTCTGTCGGGTGAGCAGCAGAAGATGATGAACCAACTGCAACAGATGATGGAGCAAAACAAGACCGACATCATCAACCGCAACATCAATCGCGGTATGATAGACCGTCAGGATGCCATTTTCAACAAACTTCTCGACCTCGAAAAGGCTGAGAAGTCGCAGGACTTTGAGGAAAAACGAGAGAGTAAACAAGGCTCGGATTTTCAAAACAATAACAAAAATAATCTAAACCTCAAATTGAAGGATCTTGGCGTCAAGGAATACATCAATCTGTCGCCTGTAAATCTCAATTTGTTTTATCAAAACATTTACAACGATTACATACAAAACATCGACTAATGAAGACATTTATTACAATTACATCGGACATCGAAAACATTAAGGTCGTTGAGAATTTCATCGATCAACTGAGCGCGGAGTACCACATCGCCGAAGACCTGTATGGCAACATACTCGTCGCCACGTTGGAGGCTGCCACCAACGCCATCCGTCACGGCAATAAGTGCGACCTCACCAAATACGTTTTCATCAACGCCAAGATTGAGGACGGACAACTCGTTGTTTCTGTCAAGGACGAGGGACTTGGCTTTGATTACGACAATCTCGCCGACCCGACCTTGCCCGAAAATATTCAAAAGTTTAGCGGTAGGGGAGTGTATCTCATCCGCGAATTGAGCGACAAGGTAGAGTTTCTCGAAGGCGGCACGCTCGTCAATATGTATTTTAATCTGAAAAATTAATGCGCAAATGAACATTGATTTCAACTTTGAGGACGTGGATTTTACCCTTCCTGTCGAGCAGTCATTGAAGAATTGGATTGATTACACCGTGAAAAATGAACATTGTTTCACGGGAAACTTGTCGTATATTTTCTGTTCCGACGAGTATCTTTGGAATATGAACAAGCAATATCTCGGTCACGATTACTACACCGACATCATCACTTTCGACTACGTGGAGGACAAATACGTGAGCGGCGATATGTTCATCAGCTACGACAGGATATGCGACAATGCCGAAAGTTTTAATGTTTCGCGTGAAACAGAGTTACTGCGCGTGATGATTCACGGTGTGTTGCACCTCGTTGGTTACGACGATTTGACCGATGAACAAGAGGCTGAAATTCACAAGATGGAGGATTTTTATATTGATGTTTACAACAAAAAGTTCAGGAAATGATTGAGGAATACGATGTGATTGTAGTAGGTGCGGGACACGCAGGATGTGAGGCGGCGGCTGCGTCAGCAAGGCTCGGCGTCAGGACGTTGCTCATCACGATGGATATGTTTAAGTTTGCTCAGATGTCGTGCAACCCTGCGATTGGCGGCATTGCAAAGGGTCAGATTGTTCGCGAGATTGATGCTCTCGGTGGTCTGACGGGCATCGTTACGGATATGAGTAGCATACAATTTCGTATGCTCAACCGTTCCAAAGGTCCTGCGATGTGGTCGCCCCGCGCACAATGCGACCGCGTGAAGTTTTCGGTGAATTGGCGCAACGAATTGGAGAAAATACCAAACCTTTATTTTTGGCAGGATGCCGTGAAATCCATCGACGTAGAAGAGGGTAGGGTAGTGGGCATCGAGACTGTTTTTGGCGTGAAATTCAAGTGCGCAAAAGTTGTTATCACGGCGGGAACTTTCCTCAACGGCTTGATGCACGTTGGCGAAAATCATTACGAAGGCGGTCGAATTGGCGAGATTCCAAGCCACGGATTGACCGAAACTTTGCTCGCTGCCGGTGTCAAAACGGGCAGAATGAAGACGGGAACGCCTGCTCGAATCGACGGTCGCACGATAGAATTTAGCAAAATGTCACCTCAATCGGGCGACGAAAACCCTGATTCTTTTTCGTTTTTGGGCGACAGAATTGAACGTCTGCCGCAGCGTGATTGTTATATTTCGTACACAAATCCCGAAGTCCACGACGAATTGCGGAAGGGTTTTGACCGCTCGCCGCTCTTTAATGGCACTATCAAATCGACGGGTCCGCGATATTGTCCGTCGGTTGAAACCAAGATTATAACCTTTGCCGACAAGCAGTCGCACCCTGTTTTCCTTGAACCCGAGGGCATTGAAACCTGCGAATATTACTTGAATGGATTTTCGTCGTCGTTGCCTTTTGAAGTGCAATACGCTGCCATCCGCAAAATCCCTGGACTTGAAAACTGCAAGATTTTCCGCCCAGGTTATGCCATCGAATACGACTATTTTGATCCGACGCAATTGCAACACACGTTGGAATCGAAGGTTGTGAAAGGTTGCTATTTTGCAGGACAGGTCAACGGTACGACGGGTTACGAGGAGGCTGCTTGTCAGGGATTGATGGCGGGCGTCAATGCTGCGTTGTCGTTCCTCGGCAAGGACGAATTTGTGCTTTCGCGCAAGGATGCCTACATCGGTGTTTTGATTGACGACCTCGTTACCAAGGGTGTTGATGAGCCGTACAGGATGTTCACGTCACGCTCAGAATACCGCATACTTCTTCGTCAGGACAATGCTGATGAACGCTTAACTCAACGAGGTTTCGATATTGGATTGGCGTCCGAGGCTCGGTACAATGCGTTCAAATCTAAGGAAACAAACATTAATAAGATTCTTGAATATTGTAAGGAAACGTCTGTTTCACGTGAAAAGATTAATCCTTACATCGAATCGAAGGGCGGCAAACCGCTCACGCAGGGCAACAGGCTCGCCGCGATAGTTTTGAGGACGGAAGTTTCGTTGGCGGAACTGACTGAAATATTCCCATACCTGAAACGGTTCGGACGTTACGAAATAGAATCGGCGGAGATAAAATTGAAGTATCAAGGCTACATCGACCGCGAGGAACAGACTGCGGAAAAGTTGTCGCGGTTGGATTACGTGAAAATCCCCGACGGTTACGACTACGAAAAACTTCTCTCGCTCTCTACCGAGGCGCGTCAAAAACTCGCCCGAATCCGTCCCGCGAATATCGGTCAGGCGTCAAGGATTCCCGGCGTAAGTCCGTCGGACATCAATACGCTGTTGATACATCTCGGACGGTAATATTTAATAATGCATAATTCATAATGCATAATTCATAATTGCCATCTGGGGTGGGGGAGAATGCGGTGAGGTTTTTAACAACGAATGAAACGAAGGAAACGAAATTCGTGGATGTGCGATTTGATTTGTAGAGACGCGATTAATCGCGTCTCTACACGAATTGAACGAAAACAAATTTATTTGCAAATTGGGTTGGACGAAAACAAAATATTGATATAAATTTTCCGTCAATTTTATTTTCGTTTAATTCGCCGTAGAGACGGTGTGCACACCGTCTCTACACAATTTGAATGATTCGTTTTAATTCGTTAAATTCGTTGTTAAAAATATTTCACGCAGGTTCTCTAAACTTTAATCTTTAAACTTTAATCTTTAAACTTTAATCTCTAATCTTTAATCTCTAATCTTTAATCTCTAATCTCTAATCTCTAATCTTTAATCTAAATGCCAATGGAAAATTCTCTCGAATATAAGGTCAAGACGATGCCGACATCGCCGGGGGTTTATAATTTTCTTGACGAAAATGGAACCGTGATTTATGTTGGCAAAGCGAAGAATTTGCGCAACAGGGTGTCGTCGTATTTCCGTGAAAAGAATCAGGTGGGGAAGACGCGGTTTCTTGTCCGTCATATCCGCGACGTGCTGCATATCTGCGTTGACACTGAAACCGACGCGCTGTTGTTGGAAAACAAATTGATCAAACAGTTTCAGCCGCGTTACAATATCCTCTTGAAAGACGACAAGACTTATCCGTGGATTTGTGTCAGCAACGAGGATTTCCCGAGGGTGTTTTTTACGAGGAAAAAGGTCAACGACGGCTCGCAGTATTTCGGACCTTACACTACGATATATGCAATGCGCGATGTTTTGGAAATGATAAGGCGCACGTTTTCGCTGAGGACTTGCCGCACCGTTTTCACCGAGGAAAGCATCAAGAAGGGCAAGCACGATGTTTGTCTGGATTATCATATCAAGAATTGTTGCGCGCCATGCATCGGCAAAGTCAGCAAGGAAGAATATGCCGAATATATCAAATTTATTCGTCAAATTCTGAGCGGCAAGACCGCCGACGTGCTCAACATTTTGCGGGCGGAGATGGCTGCCCTCGCCGAAAAACTCGAATTTGAAAAGGCGCAAATCATCAAGGAAAAATATGACCTCATCAATAATTTCCATTCCAAGAATGTCATATCCTTGTACATTCCTAACACCGTGGAGGTATATACGATTCTCAAAGATGAAAGCGACGATTTTTATTACGTCAATTTTATGAAGGTGAGCAACAGCGTCATCATCCGTTCCTTCACCCGCGAGATTAAAGACCGCGCCGACGATTCGCCCGAGGATATTCTCGCCACGACGCTCACCGACATCCATTTTTCGGAACTCAACATCGGCGATGCCGCCACTGAATTTTTGTTGCCGTTTGAGATTGAGTTTGGCGTTGAAAACATCAAAAACACCGTCCCAAAATCGGGCGACAAGAAACAGTTGTTGGATTGGTCGTTCAGAAATTGTCGTCTTTATATGGCAGAACAACAACGTCAGCGCACGCTTGTCGATCCCGATGCGTCGGCAAATTCCCTGATGAAAAAGATGAAGGAAGATTTGCAGTTGGACGTGGAGCCGAGGCATATCGAATGTTTTGACAATTCCAATATCCAAGGCACAAATCCCGTGTCGTCGTGCGTCGTATTCAGAAACGGCAAACCGTACAAAAGGGATTACCGATTGTTTAACGTGAAAACCGTGGTTGGCGCGGACGACTTTGCCACGATGCGTGAGGTGGTGTATCGCCGTTACAAAAGACTTAGCGAGGAGGGCAAAGAATTGCCGCAGTTGATTGTCATCGACGGTGGCAAAGGTCAATTGCGCTGCGCATACGAAACTCTCCAAGCGTTGGGGCTTGACGGCAAGATTGCGGTTGTTGGTTTGGCGAAAAGGTTGGAGGAAATTTTTTATCCCAACGACCCGATACCGCTTTACCTCGACAGGACTTCGCCGACATTGAAGGTGATTCAGCATCTGCGTGACGAGGCGCATCGTTTTGGCATTACGTTCCACAGGAACAAGAGGTCGAAGGGAATGATACATTCAATTCTCGAAGACATACCAGGCATCGGCGACAAGACCATCGGAAAACTTCTCACCACTTTTGGCTCTGTCAACAAAATCGCCGAACTTTCCGTCGAGGAACTCTCAAAAGTGACCAATCTCGACCGCGCGACGAAAATCTACAAGCATTTTCATCCCGATAGCGAAAATCCGTCTGAATCGTCAGAAAATGGCGTTTCCGCCGAATGATAGATAAATACTTGTTTGTCAGATGTTTGTGTTTTGTTGGCGGAAATAATATCGCGATTTCCTTTGAAAATTTTTCCTTTGTCTGATGGCGGGGTAGGGCAGGGGCAAGGATTTCGCGATGTTATTTTGGGTGGATATTGATCTGTTCGCCGAATCGTTTGTCAGTCAACCGACAAAATTTGGATTGCGGTTAATTCCTATAACATTAAAAAATACCCTCTTT
>JAEEGL016301440.1_pt1 | contig 13050 bp, 15 predicted proteins | sample 9134231 | NCBI WGS metagenome assembly JAEEGL01 (sample SAMN16246548, study PRJNA631951) | gut metagenome | biome: gut microbiome; feature: rumen; material: fiber-attached | host: Bos | place: Iran: Karaj | collected 2018-10 | reverse complement strand
TCCAGCCCGCTCATGGACCCGCTGCGGTCCAGAATGAATACCAGTTCCGTAATACCGTTCTTCATCGTTCGTTCTCCTTTCGGTTTTGTTTTATGCCCCTATGATACACGGTGCAGAGTCCGGAGAGGTCGCCCGCCGGGCGACTTTTGAGGACGCCGGCAGGAGAGGCCTCTTGACAGAAGAGGAAGAAAGGGTATAATTAATTTTATAAAATTAAATTTAGAAAAACCATAAGGAGGAAGCATTATGCATTTCGATTACAGAACGAAGGGGACCTGCTCCCAGCTCATCAGCCTGGACATCGACGGAGACGTCGTACACAACGTGAAATTCCTGGGTGGCTGCAACGGCAACCTGAAAGCCATTCCCGTCCTGGTGGAGGGCCTGACGGTGGATGAGATCGAGTCCCGCCTGCAGGGCATCACCTGCGGCCACCGGCCTACGTCCTGCCCGGACCAGCTCGCGAAGGCCGTGCGGGAGGCATACAACGCCCAGCAGGCGCGGTAAGAAGGCGGAGAAGGGCGCTATGGAAACCATGAATCCCGGCCCTTATGACGGACTGAAGATCGAAAACCAGCTGTGCTTTCCTCTGTATGCCTGCGCCCGTCAGGTGATCAGGCTGTACAAGCCGTTCCTGGACAAGCTGGATCTTACATACACCCAGTACATCGCCATGATGCTGCTGTGGGACCGCCGGTCCATGACCAGCAAGGAGATGGGGGACGCCCTGTATCTGGATTCCGGAACTCTGACGCCCATGCTGAAGAAGATGGAGGCCAAGGGGCTGCTCACCCGCTGCCGGGGCACGGACGACGAGAGAAATCTGGTGGTCACGGTCACGGAAGCCGGCATGGAGCTCCGGGAAAAGGCGGTGGAGGTGCCGGAGAGGATGGCCGGATGCCTGAAGCTGCAGCCGGAGGAGGCGGCGGAGCTTTACCGCCTGCTGTACGGCCTTCTCGGCCGGACGGGGGAGGACGACGGGGAATGAACAGAGAGAAAACGATCATACGCACCAGCATCGTCGGCATCGCGGTGAACGTGGTGCTGGCTGCTTTCAAGGCCGCGGTCGGCCTGGTGGCGGGATCCATCGCCGTGATCCTCGACGCGGTGAACAATCTCGGGGACGCGCTGAGCTCCGTCATCACCATCGTCGGAACGAAACTGGCGGGGCGCCGGCCGGACAGGAAACACCCCTACGGCTACGGCCGGATCGAGTATCTGACGTCGGTGATCATCGCGGTCATCGTGCTGCTGGCGGGCGTCACGGCTCTCCGGGAGTCCGTGGACAAGATCATCCATCCGCAGGCGGCGGAGTACACCGCGGTATCCCTGATCGTCATAGCCGCCGCCGTGATCGCCAAGCTGCTGGTGGGGCGCTACGTGAAGGGCGTGGGCAGACGGGTCAACGCGCAGTCGCTGGTCGCCTCCGGGTCGGACGCGCTGTTCGACGCCATACTTTCCGCGGCCACCCTGGCAGGCGCGGCGGTCAGCATGATCTGGGGCGTGAGCCTCGAGGGATGGCTGGGAGCCGTCATCAGCCTGGTGATCATCAAGGCGGGCATCGAGATGCTGCTGGAGACGCTGAACAGCATCATAGGGACAAGAGCGGACAGCGAACTGACCGGAAAGCTGAAGGAGACGATCGCCTCCGTGCCCGGCGTGCGCGGCGTGTACGACCTGACGCTGCACAACTACGGCCCGACGCGGAGCATGGGGTCCGTCCACGTGGAGGTGGACGATACCCTGACCGCAAGGGAGATCCACGAACTGACGCGCGGGATCAGCGAGAAGGTCTATATGGAGTACGGCATTGTCCTGACGGCCGGCATCTACGCCTCCAACACGGAGGACGGCACGGCCGCCGAGATCAGGAAGTATATCGACAGCCTGATGCCGGAGTTCCCGCAGGTGCTGCAGACCCACGGACTGCTGGTGGACGAGGAGAAGAAGACCGTCTCTCTCGACGTGATCGTGGATTTCGACCACGACGCGGCGGAAACGCGCGAACAGATCCGGAAGCGGCTGGAGGAGAGATTCCCGGACTATGCGTTCGGCATCATTCTGGACGCGGATTACAGCGACTGAGGAGGAGCGGACATGGATGCGATCTTTCACAGGATCAGCGTGAGGAAATACGAGGACCGGCCGGTGGAGCCGGAAAAACTGGAGAAGCTCCTGCGGGCGGCCATGGCCGCGCCGTCGGCCTGCAATCAGCAGCCGTGGGAGTTTTACGTGGTGCAGAGGAAGGAAAAACTGGCGGAACTGGCGACAGCCACGCCCTACACGGCCTTCACGGCGGACGCTCCCGCGGCCATCGTGACCGCGTACCGCGAGAACTGCTTCGCCCCGGACTACGCCCACATAGACATGAGCGCCGCCATGGAGAACATGCTGCTAGAGGCAGACGCGCTCGGCCTGGGCGGCACGTGGATGGGCATCGCCCCGATCGAGGAGCGCATGCGGACCGTGGAGAGGATGCTGGAGATCCCGGATGGCCTGCGGGCATTCGCCATCTATTCCGTGGGCTATCCCGCGGAATCCCGTCCCCAGCAGGACAGGTATGACCCGGCAAGGATACACTGGATAGACTGAGAAAGAAGGATGATTATGGATCTGAACCGTTTTACGAGTGAAAAGCTGACCGATCATGTTTACCGGATCGTCGACGCGCTGGACGTCGCGTGCTATCTGGTCGTAGGGGAGGAGAAGGCCTGCCTTCTGGATACCTGCCCCGGCGAGGGGAACATCAGGAAGTATGTTGAGACGATCACCGGACTGCCGCTGACCGTGGTGCTCACGCACGCCCATATGGATCACTGCGGCGGAGCCGGTTTTTTCGACAGGGTATATCTGAAAAAATCGGAGAAACCGATCCTTGCCACCCACAAGTCGCAGGCCTTCCGGGCGGATTTCTTCTCCGAACATCACGGCCTGTCCCTGTCGCCGGAGGACTTTGCCCCCGTTCCCGAGGAGGTCTTCGAGGACTTTTCCGACGGCATGGTGCTGGATCTGGGAGGCGTGCGCGTGGAACTTCTGCCCTTCCCGGGACATACCCCCGGCACGGTGTGCCCCTTCATTCCCGAAGACAGGACGCTCATCATCGGAGACGCCTGCGACGATAACGTCCTTCTTTTCGACCGTTATTCCTCGACGGTGAGCGAATACCGGGAGAACCTGAAGAAGATAATCGAACGGCAGGGGGATTACGACCGGATCCTGGGCAATCACGGATGCTTCGAGTTCACCATGGAGCTTCTGGAAAACGTGCTGGAGTGCTGTGACCGGATCCTGGCCGGCACCGACGCCCATCTGGCCGTCCATATGCTCGGGGAGGACCTTCTGTCCGCCAACGCCATCGGGGAAAACGAACTGCGCCTGGACGGAAAACCGGGCAATGTCCTGTACTCGGAAGAAAAAGCAAGATAAAGAGGAACCGAGGAAAAGAAAGGGGACGGGGCCCTGCGCCGCTGCGGAAGCGGACGCGGGCAGCCGTCCCCTCTGTTTCTTCCTCCGGAACAGAGCGCTCCTGCAGTCCCCGATGCGCATTCCGCGGAAAAGAGGCGTATTCCGGTATCCGAAAAAGCCTTGCGGTGGCGAAAACTATCTTTTATAATTCAAACTGTATAATTATAGGTACGGGAGGCATGGCAAGGATCTTCTGGACAGGCTGGACTCACTGGACGATCTGGCCAGCGAGCTTGACTACGACTACAGCGTCAACGAGCGGCATATCACCACGATGGAACAGTTCAGGGAGGAACTGCTGGCGCCGTTTCAGGATCCCGGCCGGATGCTCTTCTACCGCGGGGAGCGCATCTCCTGCCTGAGCCGGCCGCTGCTGCCGACCCTGTTCAGGGACCGCAGCCTGCTGATCCCGCCGGGGGAGTGCTGCGCGGACATCGATTCCGACCGCCTGCTGGAGCTGTACCGCTCCTACGGCCGGTATTTCGACCTGTTCTGTTCCACTTTCGGCCACGCGCACAAGTACCGGCTGTACGATCTGTGCGCTTTCTCGCAGCACTATCTGAACTGTTCGCCCCTCATCGACTTCACGAAGTCCCTGTATGTGGCGCTCTCTTTCGGACTGAAGGGGAAGAGAGAGTTCACCGATGACGGCCTGCTGTACACGGTGGAGATCTCGGAGCGGGAGAACTACACAAGGGACCGCGTCACCGCGGAGTGCTGGCTCAACGACTACCATGTGAGGGTGTACAATCTGGAACCCGGGGCGGAGCGGCCGAAGGAAGCGGTCAGCACCTCGCCGGAGGCCAGGATCATCGACATTGCCACCAACGACAGGATGAAATTCCAGCAGGGGGTGTTCCTGCTGCTCAACGGCTTCACCCTGGTCAACCGGCTGTATCTGACGAGAAGCGTGCGGGACAGCGTCAGGATCGGAAAGTACATCCTGGACAGGGGCCTGTGTCCGCAGCTGACGGAGATGGTGGAACGGGAGGCGCCGTGGTACGGCTTTTCCAATCTGCTGGACGTCGGCGCCGGCATCCAGGCAGCCATCCGCAGCTGCAGGCCGGAACTGTGAGAGACGGAAGGAAATGAAAAGATCCGGCCTGTCCGCAGACGGCCGGAAGACAAAACAGAACCATCATTACGGGAGGAACGGAAATGCTGAACATCACGAACACGTTTGAAGACGGGATCGCCCGCTGCGCCCTGGAAGGCCGGCTGGACACCGTCACCGCTCCTGAACTGGAGCGGGAGCTGAGAGACGCGATAGACGACGCCGCGGAGCTCGTGCTGGACATGGAGAAGCTGGACTATATCTCCTCGGCCGGGCTGCGTGTCCTGCTGGCTGCCCAGAAGGCCATGACGGGCAAGGACGGGAAAATGAAACTCACAGGCGTCGGAGACATCATCATGGAGATCTTCGATACCACTGGCTTTTCGGAGATCCTGACCATCGAGTGATCCGAACCTGACGGACGGGAGAGATATTCTTGAAAAAAATAAGGAACCTGGTGATCGGCGGGATCGAGACGAAGATCTTCAATCTGATCCTGGTCACCCTCCTGCTGTCCGCCGCCGTCTTTCTGCTCGTGACGCTGGTCCACGGAAAGATGCTGAGCCAGCTGACGGAAGAGACCGGACAGCGCCAGCGGGAAGCCATATCCGGGATCACGGATACGGTGATGGACCGCGTGGTGGAGGAGAGCCTGGGCAAGACATCCCTGCTGCGGGCGGACGTTTCGGACGATATGTTCAGCGACCTGCGGGACCGGGTGGAAATGCTGGCGTTCTACGCCGAAAAGCTGTTTTCCGATCCATCCGCCGCCCCCGCCGCGTATGAGGGCCCGGATCCGGCCCGTGAGGGGGAGACGTATGCCCAGATGATCCTCGCCGACGGCGTCAGCGAGGAGGCGGTCGCGGACCGGCTCGGACTTGTTGCCAACATGGCCGGGATAATGGAGGTCATGTACGACGCCTCCGAGGAGACGAACTCCTGCTTCATCGGCCTGCCCGAGGGAGCGTTCATGATCACGGACGACCGGTCCGGGCAGAAATTCAACGACGACGGCACGGCCATCGGCTACGATCCCCGCACCCGCTTCTGGTACGGGCTGGCCGTGGATGCCGGCGGCCTGGTATTCACCGACGTGGAGGAGGACGCCTTTACCGGCGACGTGGGCATCGTGTGCGCAAAGCCCGTATATGTGAACGGCAGGCTGGCGGCCGTGGTGGGGTCCGATCTGTTTCTCACGGCCATGCGGGATTCCGTGGAGGCCTCCGAGGAGGACGGCAGCTTCCTGTGCGTGGTGAACGCCAACGGCCACGTGGTGTTCTCCCCGCGTGACAAGGGCGTGCTGAAGGTCATGCCCTCGTCCGAGGCATGGGATCTGCGCGAAAATGCCAACGAAGACCTGGCACAGCTGATCACGGACGCCATGACAGCTCAGACGGACGTGCGCGAAGTGAAGCTGGTGGACGGCTGGTATTACATGATGGGCACCCCGCTGGATACCGTGGGCTGGGTGCTGGTGTCCGCCGTCAGCCGGGAGGCAGCCGCGCAGCCGACGCAGCTGCTGCAGGACAGCTATTCGCAGATAGAACAGGAAGCCGTGACGGCCTACCGGGAGAGGAGTACCCGCTCCAACACCGCCATAGCCATCCTGATAGCGGCGCTCCTTGTGACCGCCGGGGCCGTTGCCCTGATGCTGGGCAAACGGATCGTCAAGCCGCTGAACACCATAACGAGCCGCATCTCGCAGCTGCGGGAGGGGGATCTGGAGTTCACGATGGACGACGCCTACCGCACCGGGGATGAGATCGAGGTGCTGGCGGAATCCTTTGCTGCGATCTCCCACAAGACGGTGGAGTACGTGGACCACGTCCGCAGCATCACCGCGGAAAAGGAACGCATCGGCACGGAACTGGAGATGGCTACCCGGATCCAGACGGCCATGCTGCCGCACGTGTTCCCGGCCTTCCCGGAGCGCAGCGAATTTGATATCTGCGCGAGCATGGACCCGGCCCGTGAAGTGGGGGGCGACTTCTACGACTTCTTCCTGATCGACGACGACCACCTGGGCATGGTGATGGCCGACGTATCCGGCAAGGGAGTGCCCGCCGCCCTGTTCATGATGGCATGCAAGATCATCCTGCAGAGCGTCGCCATGCTGGGCGGCTCCCCCGCGGAGGTGCTCACCCGTACCAACGAAGCCATCTGCTCCAACAACCAGGAGGAGATGTTCATCACCGTATGGATGGGCGTTCTGGAGATCTCCACCGGAAAACTGACGGCCGCCAACGCCGGACACGAATACCCGGTGATCATGGAGGCCGACGGCCTGTTCGAACTGTACCGGGACAAGCACGGCCTCGTCATCGGAGCCATGGACGGCGTGAAGTACAGGGAATACGAGCTGATGCTGAAGCCCGGCACGAAGCTGTTCGTCTACACGGACGGGGTTCCGGAGGCGACGGATGCGGATAACGAGCTGTTCGGCCTGAACCGCATGGTGACGGCCCTGAACAAGGTGAGAAACGGCACGCCGGAGGAGATCCTGGCGGGCGTGAAAAGAGACGTGAACCGCTTCGTGAAGGGAGCCGAACAGTTCGACGACGTCACGATGCTCTGCATGGAATACAAGGGAAACGGGGGAAACGACCATGAGTGAACATGAAGCAGGCGCGGTGACCTTCGCCCTGAAGGGACGCATAGATTCCCTCAACGCGCCGGAGATGGAACGGCAGCTGATGGAGCAGCTGGCGGGCCGCGCCGATGCGCCCGTGGAGATCGACGCTTCGGAGCTTCAGTATATCTCCAGCGCCGGCCTGCGCGTGCTGCTGCGGGTGAAGAAGACCAATCCGGACATGACGATCACCGGCGTGAATTCCGACGTGTACGAAGTGCTGGACATGACCGGCTTCACCGAACTGATGACGGTGGAGAAGGCGTACCGTACGGTGAGCGTGGAGGGCTGCGAGGAGATCGGCCGCGGCGCCAACGGGACCATCTACCGCATCGACAGGGACAACGTGGTCAAGGTGTACAACAATCCCGACGCGCTGGAGGACATCCAGCACGAACGGGAGGTCGCCCGCCTGGCTTTGGTGCTCGGCATCCCCACCGCCATTTCATACGACGTGGTGAAGGTGGGGGACAGCTACGGTTCCGTTTTCGAACTTCTCAACGCCAGCAGCTTCTCGAAGATCCTTGCCACCGAGCCGGAGAGGATGGACTGGTGCGTAAAGGAATACGTGGACATGCTCCGGAAGATCCACGGCACGCTGGTGCCCGAGGGCAAGCTGCCGGACGTCCGCCTCACGGCTCTGGGCTGGGCTGAGTTCATGCGGGACTATCTGCCGGAGGAGGCAGGCGCGAAGCTGGTGGCCCTGGTGGAGGCCGTGCCGCATGACGACCACATGATCCACGGGGACTACCACACGAAGAACCTGGAACTTCAGAACGACGAAGTCCTCCTGATAGACATGGATACCCTGGCCGTGGGCCATCCCATCTTCGAACTGGCCAGCATCTACAACTCCTTCGTGGGATACTCCGAGTACGACCATGAAGTCATCAGGAGATTCCAGGGCTTCGACCGCGAGACCGGCGTGACCTTCTGGAGGAAGTCGCTGGCCGCCTATCTGGGCACGGCCAACGAGATGAAGCTGCGGGAGGTGGAGGACAAGGCCCGCGTGGTGGGATATACCCGCATGATCCGCCGCTCCATCCGCCGCAGGGGGCTGGAGACGCCCGAAGGCCGGGCGGAGATCGATCTGTGGAAGAGCGAACTGGTGGAGCTGCTGGAGCGGGTGGATGCCCTGACCTTCGATCCGGACGAACTGGAGTTGGAGGCCGTGGTGGAGAACCTTCCCTATGTGCAGGAGTTCATCGACAGCCATCTGGAGAAGACCGGATGTCCGCCGCGCGCGCAGATGCAGATCGGCCTGGCCGCGGAGGAGATCTTCGTGAACATCGCCAGCTACGCCTACGCCCCGGAGAAGGGGCGGGCGAAGGTGCGCGTGGAGGTGTCCGGTGATCCGGTGACGGTGACGATCACCTTCCTGGACCGCGGCATGCCGTACGACCCGCTGCAGAAGGAGGACCCGGACGTGACCCTGCCCGCCGAAGAGCGGGATATCGGGGGGCTGGGCATCCTGCTCACCAAGAAGACGATGGACGACGTGGCTTACGAATACAGAGACGGCCAGAACATCCTGACTCTGAAGAAAAAGATCTGAATGAAAGGAGCCGCCGGAAGCATGGCACAGACCGTCAGACTCGATCTTCATATGCATACCACCGTTTCCGACGGCACGGATACGCCGGAACAGCTTCCCGAAAAGGTCCGGAAAGCCGGCCTGCGGCTGTTCTCCGTGACGGATCACGACGCCGTCAAGGCCTGCAGGATCCTGAGGGACACGCTGACGGAGGCCGATACGGCCTTCATCACCGGCGTCGAGTTCTCCTGCAGGGACGAGGAGGGGAAATACCATATCCTCGGCTACGGCTACGACCCTGAGACGGAAGCCGTTCAGCGGGTGGTGCGCACGGGGCACGGTTTCCGGATGAAAAAGGTCCGGGCGAGACTCGACTTTCTGAAGACCGAGTTCGGCTTCACTTTCCCGGAGGAGGATCTGGCGGAACTGTTCGAGCAGGACAACCCCGGCAAGCCCCATATCGGCAATCTGATGGTGAAATACGGGTATGCCCCCACCAAGGAGAAGGCCATCACGGAGTACATCAACAAGGTCCGCTTCCGCAGCGAATACGTGCGGCCGGAGGAGGCCATCCGCGGCATCCTGGGCAGCGGCGGCATCCCCGTGCTGGCCCATCCGGCCTTCGGCAGCGGAGACGAACTGATCGTGGGCGAAGAGATGGACGCCCGCCTGAAACGCCTGACCGCGATGGGACTGCAGGGCGTGGAGGCCTTCTATTCCGGATTCACGCCCAAGCTCATCCGCCAGATGCTGGAGTATGCCGACGCCTGCGGCCTGTACGTGACTGCCGGCAGCGACTACCACGGGACCAACAAGCTCATCCCGCTGGGCGATACGGGCGTGGACGGGACCATGGACTGGCCCGAAGGCCTTCACAGATTCGTGGAGGAGATCCAGGGCAGGACGATGTACGGCGGAAAGATATAAGAACGGAAGAACCGGAGGGAGCGGATCCGAGGAAAGGATCCGCTCCTTTTCTGACGCCTTGTTCCTGAAAGAAGCGGCCGCTCTCCGCGGACGGCGGCGCCTTCGATGACAAAGGTCGCCCGGCCGTTGACCGCAGGGCGGCCGTGCCGTGATATGATCTGATCACCAGACCTGGAAAGGAGAGATCGGATATGGCAGATATCGTAAGGATCGTGATCGGGAGCAGTTCCGGCTACTGCCCGGTCGAGTACGCGTATGAGGACAGGCTTACCGTCAGCGCGGATGCCATCCGCTATGAATGCACGCCCGTGGCGCAGGACGGCGCCGTCAGAGCGGCGAGATGGTCATACAGGGCGGACAGCCCGGCGTTCCGGGAGCATTTCCGGGCGGCGTGCTCGGCAGCGGAGGAGATCCTGGACCGGGAGGAAGAACGGTACCTGACCGATGTCGGGGAAACGACGGTCACCGTTGTCCGCGCCGACGGAAAAAAGAAAAAGCGGGTGTTCGTCCTGCCGGGACGCAGCTTTAACGGGCTTTTCGCCGCTGTCGGGAAGATGATCCCGCCGTGCGAGGAGACGCCCGCCGCCATCGCCGGCCGGGAAGACTGAATCGGAAGGGGGAACGCGGGATGACGGAAGAAGAGAGGGCCATCGACGCATACAACAGAGGCGCGGAGGCGAACGCGCTGCGCTTCGAGTATTTCATGAAGATAATGAAAGCCTATGACCGCTTCGATTTCTCCGAGCTGTTCGACGACCTTGCCGAAAGCTGCCGGTGGGGCGGAGCGCACGGGAAGGAGGATGTCATACGTTCCCTGAAGGCCGGCGCCGAAAGCATGAGGGAGAGGGACTACCGCCACAGCTGCACCATCGTCGAGGTCCCGCAGGCGTTTTCTCCGCTGACCTTCAGCACGGCTCCGGAAGGCACGGGGAAGCCCGTGCGCGCCGGCCTGCTGTATGAGCCGGGGGAGATCTGCATGATCGACAGGACTCCGCTGCAGAAACTGTTCTTCCGCATGAGGCTCTCGCCGGACGGGAAGATCCTGGACTTCTACGCGACGCTCCCGCCCGCGCACTACCGGCCCGTATACTGACGGGCGGGATATTCCCACCCTGCGCTTTCTGTGGTATAATCCTCCGGCAGAGAATATGTCTCCGGAGGAGCTGAGACCCATGAGAAGAAAGATATACGTCGTTCTTGCGCTTGTCCTGGCGCTGCTGACGCTGAGCGGATGCATCGGCCTGGAGCGGAAAACGTGGCCGCAGACGGAGCTGGCGCAGATGCTGCCTGAGCCGAAGTTCAGGCTCCGGACCTTCTACGACAGCACGGACAGGATCAGCGCGACCTTTTCGAAGGTGAGCGAATCCCGGTTCCGGTCATACGTGAATTCCTGCAAGGAACTCGGGTTCACGGAAGAGGCGGAGGAGACCTCGGAGTACTTCAACGCCTTCAACAAGGACGGCTATCACCTGGAACTGGACATGTACGGCGGGGAAAACGAGATGAATCTGTACTTTACCGCTCCCAGGAGGATGGCGGAGTTCGTCTGGCCGGATACGGAAGCCGGACGGCTGATCCCGGCGCCGCCGGAAACGTACGGAACGGTCGAATGGGAGTATGAGGACGGCTTCTGCATCTATGTGGGCAACATGACGCGGGAGGACTTCCGGCAGTACGTCGAGGCCTGCCGCGCGGCGGGGTTCAGCGCCGACTTCAGGAAGGACGCCGACTATTTCTATGCGGAAAACGGCGAAGGATATACCCTGAGCATCGGCTACGAGGGATTCAGCACGGTATGCATCTGCCTGTCGGTCAGCGACGATTACGATTACTGACCGCGGGGTTCCGAAGGGAACACAGAACGCTGAAAAAGGAGACGCCATGAGTCGGATCAGGATCAAAGAGGTCAGCATCGTCGATGCCGGCACCGAATGCATCGTGAACGCCGCCAACAGCCGCCTTGCCGGCGGCAGCGGGGTGTGCGGCGCCATCTTCCGGGAGGCCGGCTGGGATCAGATGCAGGAGGCGTGCGACGCCATCGGCAGCTGCGAGACCGGTTCCGCGGTGCTCACGCCCGCATTCCGGATCAAGGCAAGATATGTCATCCACGCCGTCGGCCCCCGCTGGAACGGCGGAGAGAGCGGAGAACCGCGGCAGCTGTACGGCTGCTACCGCAGGTCGCTGGAACTGGCCATGGAGAAAGGCTGCCATTCCGTCGCCTTTCCCCTGATCTCCTCCGGGATCTTCGGGTATCCGAAGGAACTGGCATGGGAGACCGCCATCCGGTCGTGCCGGGATTTTCTGAAGGACAATCCGGCGTATGAGATGGACATCCTGTTTGCCGTGATCGGCGAAGGGATGCTGAAGATGGGCCGGAAGGTACTGGAAGGCCGGACGGAAGAAGGATGACCGGGCGCTGTCCGTCCGGGGGGATCTGGCGATCGGGGAGGGATCCGCATGTCAGAGAGAAAGAACCGGCAGCTCGAGCTGATGCTGACGCCGGTGCGTGAAAAGCTGATGAAGAGGAACGTCGCGGACATCTGCCGGAAGGCGGGCGTGGTCTTCGACGAGGATACGGACGACCTGCTGGTGCCATCCCTAGGCGAGACCGTCAGGATCCGGCTTCCGGAGTACGCCGTTCTGCAGGATCTGGACATGTGGCGGCATCTGACGCTGCTGCAGTACCTGGATACCGCGGACGGGACGCCGCTGAGCGGAACGGAGATCGGACTGGGGGACATGCGCGGGGGACTCTCCCGCGGCCTCGGCTTCGACAAGGATATCGGGCTGATGTTCGCCAGGGACTGCCGCGAGGCATCGGCGGAGGACGTGGCCCGCGCCTGCGAGGCGCTGGGCGGACGTGTCGTTCCCGGCAATGCGGACGTCACGGCGGTGATCTGCTACGCGCCCCGTTTTCCGATCACGGTGCGCTTCTGGTGCGGGGACGAGGAGTTCCCGCCGTCGGGGAAGACACTGGTGGACGCCTCCGCGGAGCACTATCTTACGCTGGAAGCGGCCGGAGGCGCATGCTCCAGCACGGTGCAGGCCATCATACGAAAACTCACGGAGTGAAGCAAACAGGCGGGGATCCCCGCCTGTTTGCTTTTGCCGGCAGTCCATATCTTTCCGGATTCCCCCGGCCGTTCCGCCGGATTTCCCGGGCCGTGTATCACATCCGGCCGAATGAGTCTGCGAGCAAAAGCTTTGCGTTTTGACATTGTAGAATTCCATACGGAGATCTCCTGTGATATAATCGATACGGAAAACTTATCATCTGAAAGGAGGATGCGGATGAAATATATTTGTTCCATATGCGGTTACGTGTACGACGAGGCGGTGAGCGGTCCATGGGCGGATCTGCCGGAGGGCTGGAAATGCCCCCTGTGCGGCGCCGCGAAGGCTGACTTTGCGCCGGAAGGGGCGGCTGTGCCCCGGGCGGAC
>JAEEGL013114113.1_pt1 | contig 13050 bp, 13 predicted proteins | sample 9134231 | NCBI WGS metagenome assembly JAEEGL01 (sample SAMN16246548, study PRJNA631951) | gut metagenome | biome: gut microbiome; feature: rumen; material: fiber-attached | host: Bos | place: Iran: Karaj | collected 2018-10 | reverse complement strand
CTTCCTCATTGACTTTAGTTCTTTCTCGTATTCCTTATCGTACGTTGATCCGGATTCATCATCAACGTTCTTCTTTGACCTGATATATTCTTTGAGTTCATCAACGTATTCCTTGAGAAGGAAACGGTAGGTTCCCCAGGCTCCGAGAGGGAATAACGGTTCAATCAGGATCAAACATACAGTATCGTATACAGGTGTCTCGCTGGCCATGATATTTGGTATGTTGTAGATCGGCACAAGGAACGTACATGCGGCAAAAAACATCATAAAAGAGAAATAGATGACAGGCTCTGCAAGGTGTTCAAATATCTCGTAAAGCCTCTCATGACAATAAAAAAATATTATTGCTCCGTACGTTATGGTCCAAACGACAAAAATCCAGAACATAAAATTGATTTCACGGGTATAGATTTGATATCCCGCCCCTGCCAAGCCCATGAGCAAACCGACGACTAATATACCGATTACGCAATAAACTTGGAAACTGCTTGCATATCTCCGGTATCCTTTCCAGTATTTAGGTTTGTCGGCAAGCTTTTCAGTATTCTTATTCTCTTGGAGGAGCTTGATAAAGGCTAAGCAGGCCTGTTCTTCCGAATCGAAAATGCTGTGCAGGGTTTTCTTTCCGAGGCTTCCGTAGAATATCTCCCACTTACCGTCTTTTCTTTGGATCAGATTAAAGCAGCCGTCGTAAACTGCAGGGCCGTTCAAATTGATATTTTGGGGATCAATATCCCAGTTCTCAAGTTCACTTTCAAGCTGATCAATATCCATTTAAAGTTCTCCGTCATCTTTTGAAGATTGCTCTTGCTCAGATTTCTTATTTTTACTTCTGATGTGATTAATAAATTCGGTTATGTAGCTTTTTACATTGAAATAGAAAAAGATAAAACCGAAAATTCCGCACACCAGTTCAGTCGTAATCAGCGTGGTGAGGTCTTCGGTATCACCTGCCATTATACTTGGCATGAGAACTACCGGCACTGCGATCATTGCAGCTATACAAAGAAGTGTCAGTATTCCGAATGCGACCGGCTGTGCCACATATTCCAGTTCACCTGCCGATTTGTCATCTCTGTAACCGTATGCAAGCAATCCGAATATGATTATCCATGCGATAAAGACCCAGAACATGTAGCCGTAATCTTTAATGTAGATCTGGACGCCTGCGAAAAATATACCGATCAGCATACAGAAGATCGAGATGCCGATCATCAGCTTCCTGTGGAGTGATGAAGCGTTTTTACGGAAGCTTATCCTGCTGTTATGTTTAGCGAGGCGATCTTTCGTTTTCAGATCTTTTTTGAGAACTCTGACAAAAGCATCGCAGGCTTTCTCTTCGCTGCTATATACCTGAAGCTTTCTCTTCTGCCCATATATGCCGTAGAAGATCTCCCATTTGCCGTCTTTGCGGTGATGCAGATTAAAGCGGCCATCGTAAGACTCGATGTCGCCTATATTAATACTGTTCTGGTCGATCCCGAGAGATTCGATCTCCTGATAAAGCTGATTTATATCCATTTTTCCTTTTCCCCTAATGACTTTATGTTAGCATATATAACCTTCCTGCGCTTTGGGAGAATTGTCCTAAAAACGGGATTGGTCTTGTGATAGAATTACCACAATATCAGATGGGGTTTATGTTTTTAGGAGGAGAAAATGGATAAGAGGATAATAGAGTTTTTGATCAGGGCCAAGAAGGCAACTTATGCAGGCAAGGGCGCGGAGACTGAATCCTCCAGACCCGGATCCCATGATCTTATATACCGTGAAGATGACCTGATGTATTACGACACTTATCTGGGCGGCGACAAGTTTGCCGGAGAAGAAGCATTGTGGATATCGGATAAGCCGTACTGGAGCATGAATTATGCCGGCCGTGTTACGGGAGATAACTTCAGCGGTGATTTCCTTAAGGAAGCCCTGCTCAATGTCCCTTCCGATAAGCCCTTCAGAGGACCGGATTTTTATACAAACGGTGATTATACATTTAAGTGTGATGTCACAGGCACTTTCGAATGGTTTCAGGGTTATGAGACCATCAGTTTTAAGGGTAATGTTATCTATGAATGCCATTTCCATGGCGGAATCATAGAATAAGGGTATAATGTTCGGAATTACTTGATCAGGGGAGACCGGAATGCTTAAGAACCTTAGAAAACTCATAAGCTACTATAAGCCTTATATGGGGACATTCCTTCTGGATATGTTCTTTGCTGTTGTGGCTTCGGCCATAGCACTCGTTGTTCCTCTTATCGTCCGCTATATCACATCAGATGTTGTCTATATGCAGGACGGCGCCAAGGAGAGGATAATCCAGCTTGGGATCATTCTTGTTGTTCTCGTGGTTGTGCAGTTCTTTTCGAATTATTACATAACGAACATCGGACACGTCATGGGTGCGAAGATGGAGTACAACATGCGTGCCGAGATCTTTGCGCACTACCAGAAGCTGTCTTTCTCGTTCTTTGACGACCAGAAGGTCGGCCAGTTAATGAGCAGGATCACCAATGACCTTTTTGATATAACCGAACTCCTGCATCACGGACCTGAGAATATCGTAATATCGCTCATTAAGATCGTTGGTGCGTTCATTATCCTGATGGGTATCAGCAAGTACCTGACGGCAGCGGCTTTCATCCTGCTTCCGCTTATGTTCATCTTCGTATTCTTCCTTAACAGGAGGATGAGGAGAGCATTTAAGGAGAACAGACAGAAGGTTGCTGAGATCAATTCCAGAACTGAAGATAATCTTTCGGGTATCAGGGTTGTTAAGTCCTTTGCGAATGAAGAGATCGAGATGGCGAAGTTCAAGGAGGGTAATGATGCCTTCCTGAAGACTAAGAAGAACAGCTATCTTTATCTTGGCCTGTTCCAGTCCGGCATGACTGCTTTCATTCTCCTGGTAAACATCGTGGTAATCATTACAGGTGCAATCCTTATCTCGGACGGTCTTGTTGAGATCCCTGATTTCATTGCATTCCTTTTATATATCAATACGTTCACGGAGCCTATAAGGGTGATCGTTGATTTCACAGAACAGTTCCAGAACGGTTATACGGGCTTTGAGAGATTTACCGAGATCCTTAATATTGAACCTGACATCAAGGACAAGGAGGGTGCAGTGGATCTGACCGATGTTAAAGGCGACATCCTTTTTGAAGATGTATCGTTCAAATACAAGGACGGTGCGCACAGAGTCCTTCGTCACATCAATCTTGATATCGAAGCAGGTTCTTATGTCGCATTGGTCGGATCTTCAGGCGGCGGCAAGACAACTTTGTGCAGCCTCATTCCGAGATTTTACGATGTTACTAACGGCTCTATAAAGATTGACGGCAAAGATGTCCGTGACATCAAGCTCAAGAGCCTCAGGGATCACATCGGAATCGTGCAGCAGGATGTTTATCTTTTCGCAGGCACGGTAATCGAGAACATCAGTTATGGCAGACCCGGTGCAACCAGGGAAGAGATAATCGAAGCAGCCAAGCTTGCTAATGCACATGACTTCATCATGGAACTTCCGAATGGTTACGATACTGATATCGGACAGCGTGGAATTAAGCTCTCCGGCGGCCAGAAGCAGAGGCTCTCTATTGCGAGAGTGTTCCTGAAGAACCCGCCGATCCTTATCTTTGACGAGGCAACGAGCGCGCTTGATAATGAGAGCGAGAATATCGTAAAGGAATCTTTGGAGAAGCTTGCGAAAAACAGAACGACCATCGTTATCGCACACCGCTTGTCGACGGTTAGGAATGCCGAGCGCATCCTTGTCCTTACTGAGAACGGTATTGAAGAGAGCGGCACCCATGATGAACTCATGGCTAAGGATGGAATCTATGCAGGCCTTTATAAGTGGAACGCGTGAGGTATAAGTATGGACACCTTTGCGGACGAGAGAGACTATAAGCTGTTAGATCAGGACAAGTACACATTCTCGGTAATGTCGAGGATCATCAGAGGTGACCTGGAACTCTGTCTTACTGATCACGAGAAGCTCATTATCTGCTTTAGCGGCCAGCCGTATCCGGTATGGATATGGACTCCTGACGGCGCTATAGAAGAAGATTTGGAGCGCGCATATCAGACCGCCAAAGATAATTCATTTATGGACGGTGAGCACCATTTCAATATTAAGTATGAGCTTGCAGAATACTTCATTAAGAGAGCTGCAGAAGATGGTCTGGAGCTTAAGATTACGACCAATCTTTTCGCATACGATTGTCCTGATCCTATAGCTCCGGTATCCGTCATCGATGGTGAGCTGCATCAGTGTACGGTCGAAGATGCTGATGTGCTGGTCGAGTTTTTTGATATGTTCCATACCGAGCTTAATATCGATCAGGAGAGCAGGGAACAGTACAGACTCTATGTTGAAGACGGAATAAAGACAGGGTCTTTGTATACATGGAAAAACGGTGATGGCAAGATCGTTGCAAGTTGCAACTGGCATCCTGTTCAGGAGATGGCTTCAATAGGTCTGGTATATACGTTAAAGGAATTCAGAAGGAAGCACTATGCTGAGCATCTTGTTTATGAGGTAACTAAGATAGTTCAGGATTCCGGGTATCTTCCTATGCTTTATACGGATGCTGATTATGTGGCTTCGAATAAGTGCTATGAGAAGATAGGCTATATATTAAGAGGCAAACTCTGCACGATAGGATAAGTTATGAGATACAAGTATTGTTTATTTGACCTGGATGGTACACTTACGGATCCTGCGATCGGAATTACTAATTCCGTTATGCATGCGCTTGAGAAGTATGACATTCACGTAGAGGACAGATCAGAGCTCTATCCGTTTATCGGACCTCCTTTGGATTATTCGTTTAAGACTTTTTACGGATTTTCTGAGGAACAGGCAGTTCAGGCGATCAAGTACTACAGAGAGTATTTCAGCGTTATGGGTCTTTTTGAGAATAAGGTATATGACGGTATTCCGGAGATGCTTGGAGAGCTTAAGGAAAAGGGCGTTAAGATCGCTCTTGCGACATCAAAGCCCTATGAATTCTCGATAAAGATCCTTAAGCACTTTGATCTTTATAAGTATTTCGATTTCTTCGGCGCTGCTACGATGGACGGCCGCATCAGCAAGAAGGAAGATGTTATCTCAACTCTTTTAAATGAGATGGGTGTGCAGAATAAAGATGAGATACTGATGGTAGGCGACAGGCATCACGACATTGACGGCGCGAAGGCAAACGGTCTTAAGAGCGCAGGCGTTTTATGGGGATACGGATCGGCTGAAGAGCTTGAACAGGCGGGCGCAGATTATGTTCTTGCGTCGTCTTCGGAACTCTTGAGTTTATTCTGAAAATATGGGAGGGAATATGAAAAATCTACAGCTGATAAATGATGATTTTACAGGACAGATCAACAGGCTCAGACATACCGGCAGAGGAATTGTGATCAGCGATGGCAAAGTTCTCTTAAGTTGTGAGACAAAATATAACAAGTACATGATCCCCGGCGGCGGTGTCGAGGGAGAAGAGTCATATGCGGAATGCTGCGAAAGAGAGATCCTGGAAGAAACCGGCATGAAGGTCCGCGCCATCGAAGAATATATGGAGATCGAAGAACTCTTCCTGGACTGGAGGTTTATCAGTCATTACTTTGTCTGTGAGCTGGTCGAAGACACCTGTAAACAGCATCTTACGGAAGGTGAGAAGGAAGCTGGATATAAGCCTGTCTGGATGAATGTCGACGAAGCAATAAAGATGTTTTCTGAATACGAGAAGTTCCACAAGACAGCGATTGAAGATTACGGCCTTTATAAACGTGAATATCTTGCTCTTAAGGAATACGATCTGCAGTACAGATTTTTTGATGGTACTCAGACCGTAATAGGACACGGTGCGCAGGCTGATGTTTACAAATATCACGGCTATGCGTATAAAGCCTACAGACCGACTTACAAAGTCGAATGGATAGAATTTGAGAAGGCTCAGCAGGCTGCAGTAAATGAAGTCGGACTTTGTGATATCAGGTATTACGATACAACCAATCCTTACACTGTAAAGATGGACCTTATTGAAGGTGAACCTCTTGAGACGAAGCTGTTAGCTGGCTTTGAAGGCGGATTCGATATTCTTTCAGATATGTTCCGCAAGGTTCATGCAGCTAAACTTGACAATGTAAAGATGCCGAGGCTCATCGATACTGCAGGCTTCGGATTAAGTGATGAAAACAAGCAAAAGATTCTTCCGGTAATCGAGAGATTATCGGAGAAGATGGACAGCTGCATTTGCCATCTTGATCTTCATTTTCTGAATATCATGATGCCTTTTGACGGATCAGAACCGGTGCTCATAGACTGGATCAATGCGAGGATAGCTCCTGCGGTTTTTGATTATGCACGCACATACATCATCTTAAGAGAATATGCACCGGAAGTTTTGAATATTTTCAAGGAAGCCATTTCAGCTGATATGAGATCACAGGGTATCACGGATGAGGATTTTGAAGATGCCGTAATTGTAAGCCAGATCATCCGTGACAGGGAAAAGAAAGATTAAAGATGCATTTTGTCGAGGCAAAGGGAATACTCCATAACAAGGACGGATACCACGGCATGAATATATACCGCGGGTGTACGCACGGCTGTATCTATTGTGACAGCAGGAGCCTTTGCTATCAGTTCACTCACAAGTTTGAAGATGTTGAAGTAAAGACAAATGCACCTGAACTCCTGGAACAGGCCTTAAAGTCTAAGCGCACCAAATGCATGATCGGCACGGGATATATGTCCGATTCTTATAACCATTACGAGCCGGAACTTCGTCTTACAAGAAGGTGCCTTGAGATAATTCTCAAATACGGTTTTGGTGTTGCTATCCAGACCAAGTCTGACAGGATACTTGAAGATATAGATCTTCTCGATGCTATAAATAAGAAATCGAAATGCGTTGTGCAGACAACACTGACAACATATGACGATGATCTCTGCAGCAAGATCGAACCTAATGTCTGCAATACCAAAAGACGAATTGAAGTGCTCGAGGAAATGCAGAAACGTGGAATCCCAACTGTTGTCTGGCTTACGCCGATCCTTCCGTTCATAAATGATACTGAAGAAAATATCACTGCCATTGTCAGTGAATGCGCGCGTGCCGGCGTAAAAGGCATTATATGTCCTGACATGGGCGTGACCTTGCGCGAAGGCGACAGGGAATATTTCTATGCTGCTCTAGATAAGCATTTTCCGGGTATTAAGGAAAGATATATCCATACATTCGGCAACGCCTATAATGTGCCCAGTCCGGATGCTAAAAGGCTGATGCAGGTTTTTAGAAGAATGTGCAGAGAAAACGGGATCATAAGTGATATGGATGAGTGCTTCAGGTTCATGAATGATCTGCCTGATAAGCAGATTAGTATTTTTGATCTGTAAACTGCCGCGAATCTCTGTAATTTGACGGAAAATATCAAATAAGATAGTGATTCCCCTTGTGTTATAATTTGCCAAATCGCAGAAATCCGGCTATTGTTATCCTTTTTATATTTAGGTGTCTTTTCGAGTTTTAGGGGGGTTAACGCACAATGGTCCTGAGTTTTTACGTAGTTATTTGTGTGCTTTCTTTGGCTTGCTGCGTTCTGTTTTTCTGGAACAAGCGCAGTTATTATCCTGTGCTTTATGCCCTGGTCTATCTCCTGGCATTGCTGTCTCAGATCTGTTATGTGCTGCTGGCATTATCTAAAGATGTCAGGGAGGCAGTGATAATCAACAAGGGGATCTATGTCGGCGGATGTTTCTTCCCGCTGGTTGGTATGATGATTGTTCTGTCGATCTGCCAGATAAAGGTGCCCAAGTGGCTCAACTTCATTCTGATCCTTATCGCAACGGCGGTTTATGCGCTTGCATTTACGGCAGGTTATTCACCCGTTTTCTATAAGAATGTTGAGATAGAGGAAAGATACGGAATCACTGTCCTTATCAAGGAATACGGACCTTTGCATTCGCTCTTTTATGTCATGATAGGCCTTTTCCTTATCGCGACTTTGGTGGTCCTTGCATACGGCTGGTTTAAGAAGCCCAATATCTCAAAAAGGGATCTTGCTATCGCGGCATTTATGCAGATATTCTCGATCTTCTGTTACTTTATCGGCCGCATGGTCATGAAGGAGATCGAGTGGATGGCATTGGCTGACCTGGTTGACGAGATCGGTTTCCTTCTCATCATGAACCACATTGGCTTATACCGTGTCGACGATCTTGTTATCAGTTCGATCCAGAATGAGGGCAAGGTCGGATACATCGCAATGGACTTTAAAAAGAGATACTTGAGCGCTACTGATACGGCGAAGCGTTTCATTCCGGAGATCGCTAAGAACCATGCAGATCACGAGATCGAAAATGATGAGCTCCGCGGACTGTTTAACAGGTGGATAGACCAGTACAGCGTTGAGAAGCTTTCGATCGATCATACATACCACAAGGATAAGTCCATTTATCTTATCCATGTACAGGACCTCTATGACGGCAATCAAAAGCATGGATATCTTCTTGAGATAACTGATGACACTGAGCATCTTGAGCGTATGGAAGACATAGAACGCTATAACATGAACCTCAACAGAGAGCTTATGGAAAAGTCCAGGAAGATAAAGGAGCTTGAATCCCAAAAGGAATCGTAATGCATAAGATCTCATTTAAATCTGTAGTAAAATGCGTAAAGAGCAGTTTTTATTACGGAGGAGCAGGATGAGGATTATTTTCATCAGGCATGGCGAGCCGGATTATGAAAAAGATGATCTGACAAAGACCGGCTATACACAGGCTGAGCAGGTCGCTGAAAGACTTAAAGATGAAGGCATAGACGAGATCTGGTCTTCCACACACGGAAGAGCGTTAAATACCGCCAAGTACACGGCAGAATTATTGGGACTGCCCATAAAGAAGGCAGACTTCATCCGTGAGATCACATGGGGAACAGCAAATGGCGGGAAGATCTTTGCCGGAGGACATCCGTGGGATATCGCTGACGAGATGGCAAGACGCGGTATGGATCTTAACGATCCTGCATGGCGTTCTAATCTTTTCTTTGCAAATAACAAAGTTTTGGAATCAGTGGACACGGTTGAGGAAGGCACCGACCAATGGCTTTTAGATCTTGGCTATAAGCGGAATGGACTTTATTACGATCACTTAATTGAAGAGAATGATCACCGCACTGTAGCTTTATTCTGCCACGGCGGTTCTTCGAGCGCTGCAATAGCTCATATAATGAACCTGCCTTTCCCTTATGTCTGCGCAATGCTGCATATAGAATTTACCGGCATCACGATACTGCGCATGGACAAAAGGAAGGGACCCTGTACGCTTCCTTGTCTGGAACTTGCCAATGACTTCAGGCACGTAAATTAAGGATGCTGCCACCGCTTATCTGAAAAGTAATGTTATAATCAAATAAGTTTGAAAAACTATTTGGGAATAAGGACGGGATAAATATGGACAGCAAATTGCTTAATGTAAGATGTGACAACTGTGGTGCTGAATACAGGATCAGCTCCAGAGGCGAGATGGTATGCAGGTTCTGCGGATCGAACGTATATCTGTCCGATAAGGATTTCAAGGCATACAAGAATACCCGTGACAACATGCTCATGAGCGACCGCTTCACCAATGACGAGGCTGCTGATACAGGCGACGTTCTCCGTCTCTGGAACAACGGATCTACGGCAAACTTTAAGACCATAAAAGGCGTCAATATCTCTTTTGACTGCTACTATTCAGTTATTCTGGATGATAAGGAAGTCTATATCGGAACTGATAAGATCGCAGTTATTTTTTCCAATACATTCAGCCTGACGAATTTCACTGTCAATCTCTCTCAGATCGAGTATCCATCCGCAGATATAAAGGATCTGAGCAGATTCCTTCCGAATATTATCTTTAAGTCTGCTCTTGAGGACGGAAGATCTATTATCATTATTTCCAAGACGGATAATATTTACCCGCTGTTCCTTTTCGAGAACTTAAAGGCAACGACAGTGGCATGGATAATCTCAAGACTTGAGAATCTGGGATGCCTTCTCGAATTCAATAATATGGATTTCAGAGCGCTTAGAGCCGAAGACCTCTACATCAATCCCAAGACTCATGAGCTCTTTATCCTTGACGGCTGGGATGGTGTCGAGAAGACTTCAAGAAGAAACTATCTTAAGGATATGAGGCTTATCGCCAAAGATATCATGGATACTTCAACAGCTCCTGAGCTCTGCATGAAGTTCCTGGATGGCGACCCTGAAGAGACGGCTTATGATGATTTCAGCGCATGGGATGAAGTCATCATGAAGGGTTTTAATGGACATAATTTCCATCAATTCAATACATGATAAAGGAGAAATACTATGGGACGCGGAAGTTACACTGCCAGAGACTGGGAAAAGCTTAAGACATCAAGAAGCATCACATCTGATGCAAGGGCTGACAATCTCTTTAAGAACAGACAGATGCTCGATAAGTTCAATCCGAAGTTCATCGGCATGAGAGAAGCCAGAGACAACGATGAGCATCCGAATTCCACACCTATCGCAATCGGTGTCGACGTTACAGGATCCATGGGATATCTCTCCGAAGAGATCGTCAAGAATTCACTTAATGAGCTTATGAAGAAGCTCTATGCATCGAATGTTATTCCGGATCCCCAGCTCATGTTTGCAGCTGTTGGCGACGTCACCGATCAGGCTCCTTTGCAGGTAACACAGTTCGAATCAGATATCCGTATTGCAGAGCAGCTCTTAGAGCTCTGGCTCGAAGGCAAGGGTGGAGACATTCCTGAGGACTATTCACTGTTCTGGTATTTCCTCGCAAAGCATACTGATACCGACAGCATGAAAAAGCGCAATAAGAAGGGCTTTGCTTTTACGATCGGTGATGCGTCAAATCACGATATGCTCAAGGCCGCTGATATCAAGAAGATCTTCGGTGATGATGTCCAGAATGACATGACAGCTGAATCCGTTGCAGATGAAGCTTTAAAGACCTATGAGCTGTTCCATATCAATCTCTCTACTCAAATGACGAGAACCATCATAAACGGCAGGACAGTCAATATCACGAAGAGCGATGTCGGTTTGCTTCCTGAACTAATTATCAGCATCATCTGCAAGACAAAGGGCATTAACAAAAGAGATATCCTTGGAGATCTCGATCCCAAGGTTGAGAAGAATCTTAATTCCATGATGAGCGGACTTATCTTCTGATGTTATTCAGATGTACTGCGCTGTAATCGGGAACAATTACGGAGATGAAGGAAAAGGCCTGGCAGTCGATCATCTGACGCTGTCAGGTCATAATCTTGTTGTAAGACATAACGGCGGCGCTCAGGCTGCCCACACCGTTGACAGGGAAGATAAGAGGTTCGTTTTCCACGAGCTCTCATCCGGTTCATTCAACGGCGCCGATACATACTGGGCATCAACATTTCTGCCGGACCTTTATAAGCTCGAAGAAGAGATAAATGAATTCTTTCAGTTGTCCTCTGAGCAGGTCAGGATATATGCTTCACCTTGCTGCTGCATTACGCTCCTTTATGATGTCTATCTGAACCAGAAAAGAGAAGAATTAAGAGGCGAAGATAAGCATGGCTCATGCGGCATGGGTATATGGGAGGCTACCAAGAGGTCAGCGGGAGATTATAAGCTCACATTAGGCGATATTGCATCGCTTTCCGCAAATGATCTTGCAAAGAAAATAAAGCTTATCGAAGCTGAATACGTTGCGCTTAAGATAGCCAAATTCGGTATCGGTGAGAGCCTTGAACTTGACACAGTAAAGTATGCATCGATCCTTAAAGAAGCGCTCGAAAAATATGTGACTCTGATAAGCGATGAGAAGAGCTTTTTTGAATCCTATGACAACGTTGTTTTCGAAGGCGGTCAGGGATTGTTATTGGATACTGCAAGGGAAGACTTGTGGCCTCATACGACATGCAGCAGAACCAATATAACCAACCCTGTAAAGATACTTGAATCAGCTGGTCTTAAGCTTGATGAAGCAGTGTATGTGACCAGGAGCTATCTTACGCGTCACGGCGCAGGACCTTTCGAAGAAGATACAGAACTTGTTTTTGAAGATCAGACCAATAAGCCTAATCCATGGCAGGGAGAAATGAGGTTCGGAAGGCATGATTCTGTGACAGATCTTATCTGCCGTGCGGTTAAAGACTGCAAAGATAACTGCCCTTATGAGATCAGGACTTCGATGTTCGTAACGCACCTTGATGTGACATTGGATATGGTGCTTGCGAAAGACGGAGATATAGCTGTGCGTGATTTTGAGCGCATGGCATTTGAGCACGGCATAGATAAGCTCTATCTTGCAGGAAGCAGATACAGTAAGGACGTCAAAACACTTTAAACTCCGATCTCTTGACAATCTAACGAGTGTTAGATAAAATTCCTCTAACAATCGTTAGAGAGGTCTTGCTATGAGCACCAGAGATAAGATAATGGATGTCGCTCTCAATATGTTCTCGGAAAGAGGCTATGAGGCCGTGTCGATCAGAGATATATGCGGCGAAGTAGGCATCAAAGAGAGCACGCTTTATTATCATTTCAAGAATAAGAAAGATATTCTGGATTCACTTGTTGAGAAGTTCAGAACACACATAGAAGATCTCCTTTCGCATGTCGATGAGATCACGAAAAAACCTGCTCAAAAGAAGGGGAAGAAGAATTCTGACCCCAGTGTTCAGATGGTGGATTCATACATGATCGACAGTTATCTTTTCGATCCGTTCTGCAACCTCATGCTAAGGCTCATGATGATAGAACAGTTCCATAACGAAGAGATAAGGGTGCTTTATGAGAAGACACTGTTTACGGATCCTTATGAGATCCAGATGAACATATTTAAGAGACTTGCATCAGCAGGCGTGATGCCTGAGGAGGATGTCGAGTGGATCGTCAGGGAGACCCATTCCTATATGACGATGCTCACCTTCAAATATCTTCTTAACGGCGACCTTACGGAGAAGCGCAAGAAGGCCTATTACAAGGAAGTCCATGATTTTATGGCAAGAAGGTTTAAGGCATGAAAAAGAT
>JAEEGL012795460.1_pt1 | contig 13050 bp, 12 predicted proteins | sample 9134231 | NCBI WGS metagenome assembly JAEEGL01 (sample SAMN16246548, study PRJNA631951) | gut metagenome | biome: gut microbiome; feature: rumen; material: fiber-attached | host: Bos | place: Iran: Karaj | collected 2018-10 | reverse complement strand
TCTTCGGGCGCGTCAATGGTGTCAAACAGAAGCGAGCCGTTGCCGCTGCTCAGACCCGCGACCGAATACCCGCAGGTGACGCGCTCGTCGGCATACACACGCGCGCTGCCTTGCAGGGTGCCGTGCGCGGCCTCAATCTCAATAAAGTCGCTGCCTTCGGGCGTGCCGACACAGATTTTAATCAGCGCGGGCGCCATCGAGGGGATGGCCACGTTGTGGCAGAAGTCATATTTGAAATACTCCACGCCCCACTCGGCGAGCGTGTCGGCGTCCGTGGCCTCGTGATACAGACTCGCGGGCAGGTCCTCGCAGGTCAGCGTGCCGTTCGAGGTGTACAGACCGACCTTGAAGCCCATCTCGTTCAGTTCCTCGACCAGCGGTTTAATGCCGCGGGGGAAGCGAATCAGGTCACCCTGAAGTTTGCCGTCGGCGGTGCGCATCGAGCTCTGCCAGCAGTCGTCCAGGTTGATGTAGCGGTAACCCGCGTCCAAAAGGCCCGTCTCTTTAATCGCCACGGCAACCTCTTTGATCAGGTTCTCGTCAATGGTGTTGCGGAAGGTGTTCCAACTGCTCCAGCCCATGGGCGGGGTGAGTGCCACACCGTTGTTGTATTTTTCTTCACCGCTCGCGGCGTGCACCTGCGTCTTGGCAAGCAGGGACTTGGCGGTGCAGATGGGGCAGAACTGTTTGCTCTTCATCTTTTTGGCAAGCACGGCGCCTGCGCCGACGGCGGCGGCCGCGGTCACTTTTTTAGAAAGTTTCATGGGGCAGCATCCTTTCCGGTGTTAGTTTTTATGTTTGCGAACAAGCGAGCCGATAACCGCGGCGCCCACCGCGGCGGCCGCCACGGGTGCGTATTTGTGCAGGTTTATGCTCTGCCTGTCCGTAATGACTTTTTGAATCGGGCCCAAACTCTGCGAGATAAGGCCCAGGTCTTTGAAGAAATACAATTTCGTTTCGGGGTGGCGCAAATCGTCTTCGTGCAAAGTGATTAGGCGCACCGCGCTGCGGCAGCCGTCGGTGTAAACGAAGAAGCCCGCCGTGCGGCACTGCGCAAGCAAAATGCCGTCCACCGTGCCGGTGAAGCCGTTCATATGGTCGTGCCCGAAAAAAGCCGCGGTCACGTCGCCGGCCTTGCGCCAGGCGTCAAACTGACCGCCGTCAAAGTCGGGGGAGGCGGGGCTTTCACCGAGCGTGCCATCCATTCCCTCGCCGGGGACGTAATAATGACCGGCGAATTTGCTGTGCCCGTACACCGCGACGGGGCGCTCGGCGAGCGTGGCCTCGCGCAGAAGGCGGTATTCCTGAATCACGGGAATATGCTGAAACACGACGGACGGAATTTGCCGGCCGTGCGCCTCGCGAATGGCCTTTTCGGTGCGCTCGTACCACGAAATCTGGTCGCCGTGCACCGTGTCGTAATACGAAATCTCCGGCTGCGCAAAGCGGTTGTTGCTCTCTAAAAACCAGAGGTTGAAAATATCCTCTTTTCCGGCGCTGTCCTTGAGCAGCAGGTGGCTGTTAAAGCCGCCCGCGGGCGCGTCGGGGTCGTTGTGCACCACACAGGCGTCCATCGCGTCGTAAACGCGCAGAACCTGCTCCTCGTTCCCGCTGTCGTGCTCGTGGTTGCCCAGCACAAACGCGAAGGGCAGGCCTGCCTCCAGCACGGGCGCGATGGCGCGTTCGAGACCGGCGCGGTATTCTTCATCGGTGCAGATGGGCCCGTCACACATACTGATCGTGTCGCCGATTAACACGACAAGATCGGGTTTGAGCGCGAGAATGCCCATTTTTATCAGGTTGTGCGTGTCCTCCAGTTTTTTGCGGCGCTCGCGCGTGTCGATGTGCAGCGGCACGTGCAAATCGCCTAACTGCAGAATACGGAAAGTTCCGTCACGGAACTGCAGCGAAGGTTCCATACTGTCCTTTCAAAAAAAGCCGCCCATAGGGACGGCTTTGTGTTTTTTGAGCATCGCGGGAGCGCCTGCCGCGGCCGGCTCCTGCGCGTGTGCTTATTCCTCGACGGCGGGAGCTTCCTCGGCGGGAGCTTCCTCAGCGGGGGCCTCTTCATAAGCGGGAGCTTCTTCGGGGGCAGCCTCATAAGCCGGCGCGGCTTCGGGAGCGGCCTCAACAGCGGGGGCTTCCTCAGCTTCGGGAGCGAACTGCAGGTTGTAACTCTCGATGAGCTCGTTGCAGTATTTGATTTTGAAGAACGAGGAAACGATCGGCAGGAAGAAACGCCAGATCATCACAAAAGCGCCGCCGTGTTTGAGGGTCTTGCCGTAATCGGGGGCTTTCTGATACAGACGCTGGGCCATCTGGAAGTTCCAGACGAAGATGTAAATGCCGAGCGAGAAGATGTCAAGCAGAAGAACGAGGACGTAGTTGGCGCTGTCTTTGTCGTCACCGTCACAGACCTTGTTGACGTTCTCGGTCCAGCGGTACCAGAAAAACAGGCCGTAAATGCCGAAGGTAATGATGTTCAGAAGAATGTACTTCACGAACTTTTGCTTTTTCAACATAATAACTGCCTCCAAATCGGGAAGTCGCCGCAGAGCATACTTCCGTAATTATCTCTTAAATAATACTATATTCCGCACCGAATGTCAACAATTTTTTGTGACGTCTGTCGGTGCGGAATCGGTTCTCAATACAGCGCGAGTTCTTCTTTTTTCTGCATTTCGTTATAGGCGGCCAGGCGCTTTTCGATGCGCTCGGCGGGGTTCAGCAGCTTGCTGATCGAGCAGTCGTGGTTGAGGGTGTCGATAATCAGCGAGCAGTACTTGCTCATATCGACCTCAAAGTACCACTTGCGTGCCAGCAGCTCGGGCGAGCGGTACACAAGGTTGGTGGTGAACACGCCGTCAATCAGGTTGTTTTCAAAGGCCTTGTCAAATTCTTCCAGACCGTTGCAGAACAGGCCGAAGCAGGTGCAGATAAAGATGCGGTTGGCGCGCAGCTCTTTCAGTTTTGTTGCGACCTCGATCATGGAATCGCCGGACGAGATCATATCGTCAATCAGCAGACAGTCGCGGCCCTCGACGTTGTCGCCCAGGAACTGGTGCTCCAGAATCGGGTTGCGGCCGTTGACCACGCGGGAATAGTCGCGGCGTTTATAGAACATACCCAGGTCCAGCCCCAGCACCGACGAGTAGTAGATGCAGCGGCCCATGCCGCCCTCGTCGGGGGAGATGACCATCATATGGTCCTTGTCAATGTGCAAATCGTTAAAGTTCTTGGTCAGCGCCTTGATCATCTGATAGGTCGGGTGCACGTTCTCAAAGCCCTTGAGGGGGATGGCGTTCTGCACGCGATCGTCGTGCGCGTCAAAGGTGATGATGTTCTCAACGCCCATGTTCAGGCAAATCTCTTGCAGCGCAATCGCACAGTCAAGCGACTCGCGGCGCGAACGCTTGTGCTGGCGGCCTTCATAGAGCATCGGCATAATCACGCTGATGCGCCGTGCCTTGCCGGCGATGGCCGAGATGGCGCGCTTGAGGTTCGCGAAGTGGTCGTCGGGGGAATAGGGGATGGTCTGACCGAACATCTCGTACGTCACACCGTGGTTGAAACAGTCGACGAGGATGTAGATGTCATAGCCGCGAACGGTGTCATTCAACAGGCATTTGCCCTCGCCGGAACCGAAGCGGGTAAAGTTGGCTTTGATGAGGTAGGAATCACGCTCATAACCGTAGAACGCGATGGTGTCCTTATGTTCGGACTCCCGTTCCCGGCGCCAAGAGGTCAGGTAATTGTCGATTTTTTTAGCCAGATCCTCACAACCGGGCAGGGCGATAATCCCCAAAGGTCCAACGGGTATCGTGTTTGGAATTCCGAAAGCATCAGCCACAGCACAAACCTCCCAATATTTACTTCACAAGTGCCTATCACTCTACTTCTATTTTACACCATTTACTGCCGAATGCAAGCGAAAATAGAAAAATCAAAACGAAAAAAGGAGGGGCAAAAGTTGAGGTTTTTTGTGGACTTTGCTATGTTGCCGTCAAAAGAGGGGAATTACAGCGAAAAATCCTCTTTTTCAAACGTTTCGGGTTGGCGGGCGACCTTCGGTTCGCGCTTGAACGGGTCGTAGCGAAAGCGCGGGCACTGCGAGTCGGGCTGCACCACGCCGCCCCGTTTCTTGCAGACCACCGCGCCGCCCGCGGGCGAGCCGAACTCACAAATGCCGCACCGCGGTGCGACGTCCTTTTTGAAAATGCTTTGTGCCACGCTTCTCACTCCCTGTTTTCTCTGCGGTTATTGTAGCACTTTTTGCGGCGGTTATCAACCTCCCAAACAAAAATCGCCGCGGTCACCGTCAACAGCGCGGCGGCGGGAAGGCCGGCGCTCAGGGCGGGGCGCGGCGCGCCCAAAAGCACCGCCGCGGGCACGGCCTGCGGAAAGAGTTTCAAAAGGCTCTCGGCGTACAGCGCGCACAGCGCGGCGTTCACCCCGCGCGCGGCAAACAGGCGCCGCAGCGGCACGCAGCAGGTTTCTGCATAAGGCGCCATCTGGCAGAGGACCGCGAGCCCGCCGAACCCCACGGCGGCGGCCGTCACGGGCAGCGCGACTGCCCCCGCCACGGCGCGGCAGCCCGTCGTGATCTCGACCACGCTTCGCAGAAAGAGCGTGACCGCCGGCGGGAGCCCCGCTTTCTCCAACAGCGAGGAAGCTACCGCAAAGGTCAGTACCCACCCCGCAATGCTCAGCGACGCCTCCGTGGCGGAGGCCACCGCGCCCGTCACCGCGTGCCGTGAGGGGAGATTTGCCGCGGGCACGGGCGGTTTGCCGTCGCTGAGAAAGCGGCAAAGCCACCCGAGCGTCAGCGACGACAGCACCGCCGCCGCATACAAGAGCGCCCCCGCCGCCGCGTTTTGCAGCAGGAACAACCCCACGTACGACACGGCGAACGCCGGGCTGACGTTCGCGGTGAAATAGAGCAGCCGTTCCGCCTCGTTCCGCGACACGCGCCCCGTGCGGTACAGCTCCGCCGCCGTTTTCGGCCCGACGGGGTACCCGCCCACAAGTCCCATCAGCACCGCGGGCAGCGCGCCCTCGCTCATGCGGAAAAAACGCCGCGTGACGCGCCGCAGCACGTGGCACAGACCGTCCGCCGCGCCGCTGAGCGACAGATAGGACGCCAGCACCAAAAACGGGAACAGCGACGGCAAAACGTCCGTTCCCAGCATTTGAAGGCCCGCTCGCACGCCCGCGGCGGTTTCCCGCGGCAGCGCCAGCAGCGCCGTCCCCAACAGGCCGCAGCACGCAAGCCGCGGCAGCGTTTTCAAAAAGTTCTTCACACGACCACCCCGCAAGATATTTTATGAGGCGGCGGCATAGGATTATAACGCACAACGCCGAAAAGGGGAATCGTGATGAAATGGAACAAACTGCTCCCGCAAGTGGGCGAGGCTTCGCTGGAGCTGTACGGCAACCGCCGCGTGATTGTGTCGGATTGCCGCAGCGTGGACGAGTACGGCGAAACGTCGCTGCTGCTCGACCTCGGCGACGTCCGCGCGCGCATCTCGGGCCGGGGATTGACGGTCGCCTCGTTCGCGTTCGGTCAGGCGGACGTCACGGGCGAAATCGTTTCGCTCGAATTTGTGAATTGAGGTGGTCGCGTGATTCGGCTTTTTCGTTTCTTGAGAGGGTACGCCGTCTTCTGCGTCGGCGGCGGTTTTGCCGACCGCTTTCTCAATCTCTGCCGCCTGCGGGGAATCGTTCTGTGGAACGTCAAATACGAAGATGACAAGGTGTTTGGCTTTACAATTTTGGAAAATCTGCCGCTGCTGACCGACCCCGTCAAAAACTCCGGAATGGAGCTTCTTTCGGTCGAAAAACACGGCTTGCGCTGCTTTTTGAAAGACCACAAACGCCGCGCCGGCGCGCTCGCGGGCTTGTTTATAACCGCCGTGTGTCTGTTCCTGCTGTCGCAGACCGTGTGGGACGTTGTCGTCCCCGAAATCGACGGCGTAAATGCCGAGGCCTTTACAGCATCGCTCGCCGACCTCGGCGTCAAACGCGGCGCCTTCAAACGCTCCATCGACATCCCCGCGGTGCAGCGGCAGCTCCTGAACGAGTACGCGTCGCTGGTGTGGGTGTCGGTCAACATCTTCGGCAGCCGCGTCGAGGTCGAGGCCATTCCCGTCGAGCCCGAACCCGAAACGGTCGACCTCACAACCCCCACCAACGTCGTCGCGGCGAAGGCGGGCAAAATCACGCTGATTGAGCGCGGCGCGGGTACGCAGACGGTCAAAACCGGCGCGTTCGTGTCCAAGGGCGAACTGCTGCTGGCGGGGGTGGTCACCTACCGCAGCGGCGCCGAGCACCTCACCCACGCCCACGGTCACGTCTTTGCCGAAACCAACAGCGAGTTTTCCGCAAGCGTGCCCGCCGCTTACCGCACGGTCGTCACGGGCGCGGCCCGCACGGTTTACCGCCCCTACTTTTTCGGCCTTTCGCTGCCGCTCGGCGTTTCGCGCGACGGCGCGCTGCCGTCGGCGGGGGAGTGGTATGCCCGCGGCGGCGACGCGATTCTCCCCGTCGGCGTCCAGTGGCGCACCGTGTACGGTTGCGCGCCCGCTGCCGTCACTTTAACGCCCGCCGAACAGCTCTGCCTCGCGCTCGAGAGCTGCGCCGCGCAAAAGCGCGCGGAACTCGCCGCGGCCGAGATTACCGCCTGCCGCACCGCCGTCAGCGCCGACGGGGTCGCCACGTCCGTTACCGTGACCGTTGACGCCGTCGAGGATATCGCCCTCCTCGTGCCCATCGACGTCGACCCGGGCACGCCGACAACCCCCGGGGAAACGACAGAATCACCAACAGAAAACTGATAATTTTTCACAAAATAACGTGATTTTTTCAGTAGACATTTACAAAATCTATGATATACTAATAGTGAGCCCGTTTCGGGCATCACCGCTTTGCGGCAAAAGGAAGGGAACTCCCGCGGAACAGATTATCGAAGTCGAAAAAATGGAACAGGCAGTCAGTCTGTTCGGCAGTTTTGACGAGAACGTGCGGCTGGTGGAAAAAACGTTTCATGTGGAAATCATCAACCGCGGCTCCGAACTGAAAATCACCGGCGAACCCGAGGACGTCGCCAAGGGCGCCAAAGCGCTTAACGCGCTGCTCTTGCTGGTACGGCAAGGGGAGCAGCTCAACGAGCAAAACGTGCGCTACGTGCTCTCGCTCGTCACCGCCGACGAGGCGGACAAGCTCGCCGAAATGGGCGGGGCGGATTGCATCTGCATCACCAGCAAGGGCAAGCCCGTCAAACCCAAAACACTCGGTCAGAAAAAATACGTCGAGTCCATTCGCAACAACACCATCGTCATCGGCGTCGGCCCGGCCGGCACCGGCAAGACCTATCTCGCCGTCGCGATGGCGGTGCGCGCCTTCCGCGCCAAAGAGGTCAACCGCATCATTCTGACGCGCCCCGCGGTCGAAGCGGGTGAGAAGCTCGGCTTCCTGCCCGGCGATTTGCAGAGCAAGGTCGACCCGTATCTGCGCCCGCTGTACGACGCCCTTTTCGATATGCTCGGCGCCGAGAATTTCAACAAGTATCTCGAGCGCGGCAGCATCGAGGTCGCGCCGCTGGCGTATATGCGCGGCCGCACGCTGGACGACAGTTTCATCATTCTCGACGAGGCGCAAAACACCACGCCCGAGCAGATGAAAATGTTCCTAACGCGCATGGGCTTTCGCTCCCACGTCGTCGTGACCGGCGACGTCACGCAAATTGACTTGCCGGACGGCAAGCGCTCGGGCCTCGTCGAGGTCACCAAAATCCTCAAAAACATTGACGATATCGACGTCGTGCGCTTCTCGGGGCGCGACGTGGTACGCCACCAGCTGGTGCAAGAGATTGTCAAGGCGTACGAAAAATTCGAGGAGGCAAAAAAGAGAAAATGAAAGAGAAAATCAAAGTGATTATCGCCAACGACCAAAAGGCCGTCAAAATCCCCACGGGGGTGCGCCTTTTGGTGCGGCGCTGCTGCAACGCCGTCCTCACGTTCGAGAATTTTGACGAGGCCGCCGAGATCAGCGTCACCTTCGTCGACGACGCGCGCATTCACGAACTCAACAAGCAGTACCGCGACGTTGACAGCGCGACCGACGTGCTCTCGTTCCCCCTGGGCGAGAACGGCGTCTATGACAAAAACCCCGAAACCGGCGCCAGTCTGTTGGGCGACATCGTCATTTCTCTCGAAACGGCCGTCCGCCAGGCCGAAAGCTATCAGCACTCGCTGCAGCGCGAAATCGCGTTTCTGACCGTGCATTCGATGCTGCATCTTCTGGGTTACGATCACGTTGACGGCGGCATCGAGGCCGTGCATATGCGCGAGAAAGAGGAGCACGTCCTGCAGGAGCTCGGCCTCAAGCGCAACGATTCCTACTATATGGAAGACGGGGAGGAATGACCTCGTGTGGAAGCAACTTCGCTCCCTCGGCCGCAGTTTTCTGTTTGCCGGCAAGGGCTTTTGGTGGATGCTCACGCGGGAACGCAATTTCCGCATCCATCTCACGTGCCTGGGCTATATGCTCTTCTTTTTGCTGCGGTACGACTTTTTCGTGTTGAGCCGCACCGACCTCGCGTTGCTTTTGCTTGCGGCGTCGGCGGTTATCGCTAACGAAATGATTAACACCGGCATCGAGAAGGCGGACGATACCGTCACCCTCGAACAGCGCACCACCATCGCCATTTCCAAGGACGTCGCCGCCGGCGGCGTACTGGTCAGCGCCATCGCGGCCGTCGGCGTGGGCATCTGCGTTCTGTGGCAGCCCAAGGCGTTCGCGGCGCTCTATCATTACTACGCCGGGCACCTGATCAGTCTTGCGCTGCTGCTGCTTTCGTTCGTGCCGGCGCTGTGGTTTATCTTCCGCTTCGGCTGGAAAAAGGTCGTCGAGGACGACAGCTAGAAGCAGGAAGACGAGAAACAAGAGAAAGAGAACAAATAAATGGCAGAAACCAAAACCGCGTTTATTTCCATCGTCGGCAAGCCCAACGTGGGCAAATCGTCGATTTTGAACCGTCTGCTGGGGCAGAAGGTGGCCATCGTCAGCAACCGCCCCCAGACCACGCGCACCAAGATTATGGGCGTGCTCACCGACGGGGACTATCAGCTCGTTTTCACCGACACCCCCGGCTTTCACAAGCCCATGAGCAAACTCGGCGAAAAGATGCAGCAAGCCGTCGACGAGAGCATCAGCGGCGGTGACGCGTGTCTGTTCGTCGCCGAAAGCCGCGGCGAGATTCGTCCCGAGGAGCTGACGCTGCTGCAAAAGCTGCGTACCGAGCAGATTCCCGTCGTGCTCGCCGTCAACAAGACCGACACCGTTCCCGACAAGACGGATTTGCTCGCGCGCATCACCGCGTTTGCCGGCTTGTTGGATTTCGCGGCCGTCGTGCCCGTCAGCGCCAAAGACGGCAGCGGTATGAAAGAACTCTTGGACGAGCTCAAAGCCCTCTGCGTTCCCTCGCCGTTTTTCTTCCCCGAAGACGCCCTGACCGATCAGCCCGAACGCGTGCTTGCGTCCGAGCGCATCCGCGAAAAACTGCTCATTCGCCTCAACGACGAAATTCCCCACGGCGTGGCCGTGACCATTGAGCGGATGCAGCAGCGCGGCGATATCCTCGACATCGACGCCACCGTCTATTGCGAGAAAGAGAACCACAAGGGCATTATCATCGGCAAGGGCGGCGCTATGCTCAAGGCCGTTTCGACCGACGCGCGCCGCGATTTGGAACGTCTGTTTGACAGCCGCGTCAACCTGCGCTGCTGGGTGAAGGTCAAAGAAGATTGGCGCAACCGCGAGGGCCTGTTGCGCGACTTCGGGCTCGACGGGCAGTAAACAATCGCATAAACTCTCGCCTCCGCGTGCATACTGACAGCGGAGGCGGTATTATGAACAAACGACAGTTGTGGGAGCGTTTCCGGCAAACCGGCCGGGTGGGCGATTATCTCGCCTATCGGCACGCGGCTCCCGAAGCGGAGGAACAAGGTGGACAAACGCATCGCGCCGGGTCTTGTGATTCGGGAACAGAACATCGGTGAGGCCGACCGGCTGATCACCGTTCTGACCGCGCCGTACGGCATCGTGCGCGCGTTTTCCCGCGGCGCCAATACCACCAAAAGCAAAAAACTCAGCGCGACCGCGCTGCTGACCTATTCCGATTTCACGTTCTCGCGCCGCCGCGACACCTGGTCCGTCGACGACGCCGAAGCGAAAGAGGTCTTTTTCGGCCTGCGTGACGACGTTGCCAAGGCCGCGCTTGCCCAGTATTTCTGCGAACTCGCGGGTGCTTTCTGTGAGGAAGAATTCGAATCGGAAGAAACGCTGCGCCTGTTTCTCAACGCGCTCTCGTTTCTCGAGAGCGGGCGCCGCGCCCCCGCCTTCATCAAGGCCGTGACCGAGTGGCGGCTGATGTGCCTGGGCGGCTATATGCCCGCCCTCGTCGGCTGCGATGTCTGCGGCACCTACGAGACCGACCCCATGTTCTTTTCGTATGAAGAGGGCAAACTCTATTGCCGCGAGCACCCCGCCCCGGGGAGTGAGGAAGTCGGCACCGCCGTCGTCAAGGCGATGCGCCACGTCGCGCTGTCCGATTTCGAAAAGATATTCGCCTTCGAACTCGGCGGCGACAGTCTTACCCGCTTCGGCAAGGTGGCGGAAGAGTACTTACTGCACAAAACCCAAAAACATTTCAAAACGCTTGACTTTTTCAAGGTCATCGGTTCATAAGGAGATACTATGGAAACCATCGACAAACACCTGCGGGCGCTTGAACTCCCGAAGGTTCTCGAAAAACTCGCCGTCCGCGCCTGCAACGACGACGCGCGCGACGAGATTCTCGCGCTGGCCCCCGCCCACGATTTAGAGGGCGTCGAGGGGCAGCTGCGCCTGACCGAGGATGCCTATCTCTTCCTCGCCAAGTACGGCGCCCCGTCTTTCGGCGGGCTTGTCAACGTCAACAGCGCGTTGGCGCGCGCCGCGGCGGGTGCGATGCTCACAATGAAGGAGCTGCTTGACATCGGCTCCACGCTGCGCACCGTCCGCGCTATGCGCGACTGGCGCGACAACAGCGGCAAAGAGGAACGGCCGCTCGATCTCTATTTCGACGCGCTCACCCCCAATAAGTATTTGGAGGAGCGCATTTTCTCGGCCATTCTCACCGAGGAGGAAATGAGCGACAACGCCTCGCCCGAGCTCGCGTCCATCCGCCGTCAGATCAAACTCAAAGAGAGCTCCATCCGCGACCGCCTCGATAAGATCATCCGCTCCGCCTCGATGAAGACCGTCTTGCAGGACGCCATCATCACTCAGCGCAACGGCCGTTACGTCGTGCCCGTCAAGGCCGAGCACCGCGCCGAGGTCGCGGGTATGGTGCACGACACCTCCTCCACGGGCGCCACGGTCTTTATCGAGCCCGCCGGCGTGGTGGAGGCCAATAACGACATCCGCGTCCTGCGCGGCAAAGAACAGCAGGAAATTGAGCGCATTTTGTACGAATTGTCCGCCGAAGCGGGCAGTTTTCAGAGCGAGATCAAGGCGAGTTACGAGTGCGGCGTCACGCTGAACGTCGTGTTCTGCAAAGCGCACCTCGCCTATGATATGAAAGCAAGCGTGCCCGTGCTGAACGACGCGGGTATCACCGACCTAAAACAGGCGCGCCACCCGCTGATCGACCCCAAAACGGTCGTGCCGACCGATATCCGCCTCGGCTCCGATTTCGACACGCTCGTTATCACCGGCCCCAATACCGGCGGCAAGACCGTCGCCATCAAGACCATCGGCCTGCTGACGGCCATGGCGGCGTGCGGGCTGATGATCCCCGCCGCCGAGGGCAGCCGCGTCAGCGTGGTCGACCATCTGCTGGTCGACATCGGCGACGAGCAGAGCATCGAACAGTCGCTTTCCACCTTCTCGTCCCACATGGTCAACATCGTCGGCATTTTAGCGGCGGCGGATGACCGTTCGCTCGTGCTGATCGACGAACTCGGCGCCGGCACCGACCCCGTCGAGGGCGCGGCGCTGGCCATGGCCATTCTCGAGGATCTGCACCGCCGCGGCGCCAAGGTCGCCGCCACCACCCACTACGCCGAACTCAAGGCCTACGCCCTGCAAACCCCGCGGGTCGAGAACGCCTCGTGCGAGTTCAACGTCAACAGTCTCAAACCTACATACCGCCTGCTCATCGGCGTCCCGGGCCGTTCCAACGCGTTTGCCATTTCCGAACGGCTGGGGCTTGACAAGACCATCATTGACCGCGCGGGCGAACTCGTCGACGGCGAGAGCGCACGCTTTGAGGACGTCGTCGACAGTCTGGAGCAAAGCCGCCTCGCCATGGAGGAGGAGCGCGGCAAGGCGCGCGCTATGACCGAAGAGGCCGCGGCGCAGCAGCGCAAAGCGAGCGAAGCGCTTGCCGAAGCGGAAAAACGCCGTGACCGCGAGATCGAAAACGCCCGCGGCGAGGCCCTGCGCATCGTCGAACAGGCGCGGCGCGAGAGCAACGCCCTCTTGGCCGAGGTCGAAAAACTCCGCAAAGAGGCGCGTCAGACGCAGGACGCTTCCGACCTTGCGCGCCGTGCGCGCAGCGCCGTCAACGCCCATCTCGACGCCATTCACGGCGCCGTCAACCCCATCCTTCCCTCGCTGGAAGACGACGAGGAGTACGTCCTGCCGCGGCCGCTTGAAATCGGCGACCTCGTCTTCTGCAAGACCATCGGCAAAAACGCAACCGTCACCGACCTGCCCGACCGCAAAGGCAAGGTCGAGATCAGCGCGGGCACGTTCAAAATGCGCGTCGCGGTTGACTCGCTGCGTCTTTTGGATAAGCCCAAGACCGCCGAAAAGCCCAAACCCACACGCAGCGTCGCCACCGGCGCGGCGGCCGCGGGGGTGGAGCGCGGCGCCGCCGAAAACCGCTGCGACCTGCGCGGGCTGATGTCCGACGAGGCCGTGCTGGTGCTGGACCGCTATCTCGACGATCTGGTGCGCAGCGGCCTGACCGAGTGCACCATCATCCACGGCAAGGGCACGGGCGCC
>JAEEGL011493123.1_pt1 | contig 13050 bp, 13 predicted proteins | sample 9134231 | NCBI WGS metagenome assembly JAEEGL01 (sample SAMN16246548, study PRJNA631951) | gut metagenome | biome: gut microbiome; feature: rumen; material: fiber-attached | host: Bos | place: Iran: Karaj | collected 2018-10 | reverse complement strand
GTGAGAGGTCATGACCATAGGCGCACCACAAGCGTCCGAGATCATATTGGCGATGATTCCGGTGGGTCCTTCCGTGTGAACATGGATTATATCAGGTTTCCATGCGATTATTTCTTCGATAAAAGCATGCTTGCGGACGTGGCTCTTTTTCCATTCCGGGAAAAACGCTGACCGGTATGAACGCAAATAGTAGTCATCACCATTTTTGTAGCTGATCTTCTGGTCCGATAAAGTAAGGACTTTAACGTCAACCCCGCGTCTTCTCATTTCGTCAGCGCAGATTGCTGCAATCTGCGCAACGCCGTTTATTTCATCCCTATATCCATCAGAAGTTATCAATATCTTCATACGTTCCATATTAAATCCCGCTCAAGCCTCCTCTATGCAGACGTTGATACCTGTATATACAATTCACCTGATATTATTTTACCATTGCGTATCACCGAAAAATGACCATATGACTATATTTAATAGTATTTTTATAGATAAATCTAAATACGCTTTATTCATTGTTTATATTTCTTTTATGTGCTTTTTAACGTGTACGGCGACATATAAGCTCTCTTTATATCAGCCGATAAAGTTTGTTTAATTCCCAAGAGCTAGGTGGAGTGCTAGAATCAGATTATCAAATAAAGCAGCACACAAAAATAGAGAGCTGCAGATAATAATCAGTTAAAAAATATTAGAAAATATATGATGGGAGGGTATGAACATGGCAAACATCAAAGAAAGCGCACTTGAACTTATTGGAGGAACACCACTTCTTAAATTAAACGGTTATAGCAAGAAAGCTGGTGTAACTGGAGCAACACTTCTTGCAAAGCTTGAATATCTTAATCCAGCGGGATCAGTTAAGGATAGAGTAGCTCTTAGCATGATCGAGGATGCAGAGAAGAGCGGAAAGCTTAAACCAGGAGCAACAATCATCGAGCCTACATCAGGTAACACAGGTATTGGACTTGCAGCAGTTGCAGCAGCAAAGGGATACAGAGCAATCCTTACACTTCCAGATACAATGAGTGTTGAGAGAAGAAATCTTCTTAAGGCTTACGGCGCAGAGATCGTACTTACAGAAGGCGCTAAGGGAATGAAGGGAGCCATCGCTAAGGCTGAAGAGCTTGAGAAGGAAATCGATGGAGCAATCATTCTTGGACAGTTCGTTAACCCAGCTAATCCAGCAGTTCACAAGGCTACAACAGGTCCTGAGATCTGGGAGCAGTCAGGCGGTAAGGTAGACATCTTCGTAGCAGGTGTTGGTACAGGCGGAACAATCACAGGTGTTGGTGAGTACTTAAAAGAGCAGAATCCTAACGTTAAGGTTGTTGCTGTTGAGCCAGCTACAAGCCCAGTTCTATCAAAGGGTGAAGCAGGACCGCACAAGATTCAGGGTATTGGTGCTGGATTCGTTCCAGATACTCTTAATACAAAGGTTTATGATGAAGTAATCGCAATCGATAACGACGATGCATTTGCAGAGGGTAAGAGATTCGCTATCTCTGAGGGTATCCTTGTTGGTATCTCATCAGGTGCAGCCCTTAAGGCAGCTACTATCCTTGCAGAGCGCGAAGAGAATAAGGGTAAGAACATTGTAGTTCTTCTTCCAGATTCAGGAGACAGATACCTTTCAACTCCACTCTTTGCTAACTAATTTATAGAGACAAAGCGCTCTGGACTTGCCACCAGCTGCGCATAGCTTATTACTCAATATCCATAAATAAAAAGCCCAAAAGAGATCGTGTCATATACATGGTTTCCAAATACAAATTTTGCCAAAACATTTTGTTGCTCCGTAGCTCATTTGCTGCGGAGCACTATTCATATCTGAAGAAGGTAAGCGTAATACCAATTATTCACAAACGAGGAGACACCATGGGAAAGTACAATTTTGATGAAATAGTAGAGCGAAGAAATACCTCATGTCTTAAATACGACTTTGGACTTAAGAGAAAGGGCCGTGACGACCTTCTGCCACTTTGGGTTGCAGACATGGACTTTAGGCTCCCTGACGCGGTTCTTGATGATATTAAGGAAAGGGTGGACCACGGAATCTTTGGCTATACAGATCCTGATGAGAAGTACTTTGACGCAGTTAAGACCTGGTTTAGGGAAAGACATGGCTTTGAGCCTGAAAGCGACTGGATCACAGTTGAGCCAGGCGTTGTCTACTCAATTGCCGTGGCAGTAAAGGCCTTTTCAGAAGTGGGTGACAGCGTTCTTATCCAGAACCCTGTATATTACCCATTTGCAGAGACCATCCGTCTTAACAAGAGAAAGGTTGTAAGTAATGATCTTGTCTACAGAGACGGCCACTACGAGATTGACTTCGAGGATTTTGAGAAGAAGATCGTGGATAACCAGGTTAAGCTCTTTTTGCTCTGTAGTCCCCATAATCCCGTAGGGAGAGTCTGGACAGAAAAAGAGCTAACGAAAATTGCGGACATTTGTCTTAAGCATAACGTCTATGTCTTTGCAGATGAGATTCACTCTGACTTTGTGTACAGGGGCTTTAAACATACCTCCTTCATCACCCTTGGGGGTAAGTACAAGGAGAAGCTGATCCTTGGCACAGCTCCAAGTAAGACCTTTAATCTGGCTGGCCTTCAGCTTGCCAATATCATTATTCCTAATAAGGACACCAGGGATAAATTCAGATTCCAGAATGATGCCTCAGGCTACAGTCAGCCTAATGCTCTTGGCCTTGTGACTACAAGGAGCGTCTACACCAAGGGCGGAGAATGGCTTGATGAGTTAAAAGAGTACTTGGAAGGGAATCTTAGCTTTATCAGAGACTACCTAAAAGAAAAGCTTCCTGAAATTAAGCTCATAGAACCTGAAGGAACCTATCTTGTATGGCTTGATTTTAGCGCTGTTACAGATAATCACAAGGAACTTGAGGATATTATTGTAAACCAGGCAAAGCTCTGGCTTGACCCTGGTATTATCTTTGGCAGAGAGTCTGCACTCTTTGAAAGAATCAACATTGCAGCTCCAAGGAGCATAGTAAAGCAGGCTCTGGACCAGCTCTATAGCGCTTTACATAAATAAGAGCATAAATAATTCGTATCGATGACTATAAGTTTTCCTTAATTGCGCGTAGCTCCCAACCCTAGTAATATCAATAAAAACAAGCAGGCAGGAGGGTAGGAGAAATGGCAAACACACAGGAAGACAGAGAAGAATTACTACGGATATGGGAAAAGATCAAAGAACAGGTTGAGGGTCTTAAATATGGCAGTGTAAACATCATAGTTCATGATGGCAGGATCACACAGGTTGAGACAAACTCTAAATTAAGGTTTTAAGGGGGAAAAGACATGGCTAGATCATTTGAAGAACTTGAAAAGAATCACCCCTGCTTTGGAGGATGCAAATTCAATGCCGGAAGAATACATTTACCTGTAAGTCCTGGATGCAACATAGCCTGCAGGTTCTGCGACAGATCTGTTAACGATGTGGAGCAAAGACCTGGTGTTACCAGTAAAGTAATCTCACCGGATGAGGCTAGCTCTTTTATCACAAGAGCGGTGGAGCTGGTGCCATCCATAAAGGTGGCGGGAATTGCAGGACCTGGAGATACGCTGGCAACGGACTATGCTATAGAGACATTTGAGAAGATAAGTAAGACCCATCCAGACCTTCTTAAGTGCATGAGCACCAATGGACTTCTTCTTAATGAGAGAGTGGAGGAGCTCATAGAGGTGGGAATCGATACCCTTACAGTTACGGTAAATGCGGTGGATCCAGAGATTGAGGCTAGGCTTAACGACTACATTATCTACCACGGTAAGAAGATTGAGGGCGTAGAGGGAGCCAAGATCCTGATTGAGAATCAGCTTAAGGGAATCAAGAAGGCTGCTGATGCTGGAATAACTCTTAAGATCAACACGGTTCTGGTGCCTGGTATCAACGATCACCACATTGGAACAATAGCTAAGACTGTAAGTGAACTGGGAGCCATCATCTACAACATCATTCCTTTGATTCCACAGCATAAGTTAAAAGATATACCAAAGCCCACCTGTGAGCAGATTGAGGACGCCAGGGAAGAGGCGGAGAAGTATATCAAGGTATTCAGACACTGTGCACACTGCAGAGCAGATGCGGTGGGAGTTCCGGGAATATCTGAGTACAGCAAGCTGGTGTATCAGAACAGGCTCAATGTGAGAAATACCTTTTCTCATGGCTAATGTGTGGATTTTTCAATCTGCGACATGAATCATTGTTATTAAATGAGGAGAACCGGATGTACAGAGTAGCAATGGCATCCACCGACAACAGGCATGTGGATCAGCATTTTGGAAGGGCTGAGAGCTTTCTTATTGTTGATGTGGATGATGAGGGGAATTATGAAGAAATCGAACAACGTTTTGTAACGCCCATCTGTGGCGGCGGCCACCATGATCAGAGTGTTCTCAAAAGAGGAGTTGAGGCACTTCTTGATTGCAACATAGTGGTGGCAGCCAAGATCGGCCCCGGGGCTTACAACGAGCTTCTGGAACACAACCTAAATCCCTTTGAATTTACCGGGGAAGTAGGGGATGTTCTTGATAGACTGGATAAATACCTTAAACTCTTGGAGGAGATGAATAATTATGGATTGTAGCGGTTGTAACAAGTGTACAGAAGTAAACTGCAGCATAGACACCAAGTGTCAGCAGCTGGATAGAAGTCTTATGGATAAGTGGGGAGCCATCAGCTTTCCGATTTATCAGACGGCCACCTTTGCCCACGATGGCTTTGGGGGAAGCACGGGTTATGACTATACACGAATGCAGAATCCAACGAGGCAGCAGCTTGAATCGATAGTTGCATACCTTGAAAATGGTAAGGATGCGCTGGCTTTTTCAAGCGGAATGGCAGCAATAGCAACAGTGATGGAGCTCTTTTCACCAGGAGACCACTTCATTGTGGATGAGGATCTCTACGGGGGGAGCATTAGATTATTTAACGAGATCAGTAAAAAGAATGGTCTCGAATATACAGCAATAAGCCTTAGTACAGAGGATATAACACCATATATTAAGCCTAATACCAAGGCAGTTTACCTGGAAACACCCACAAACCCTATGATGAATGTCACAGACATAGAAAAGCTTTCACAGGTAACCAGAGAGAAAGGAATTCTTCTTATAGTAGATAACACCTTCCTTTCACCTTACTTTCAGAATCCATTGGATCTTGGGGCAGACATAGTGATCCATTCAGGAACCAAGTTTCTGGGAGGTCACCACGATACCATAGGCGGCTTTGTGGTGGTTAAGGATGAAGTGCTTGATGAAAGGCTTCGCTTTATTTATAAGACAACAGGAGCAGGTCTTTCGCCCTTTGACAGCTGGTTAATACTTAGAGGCATCAGGACCCTGGCAGTAAGACTTGACAGAGCCCAGGAAAATGCCCTAAAACTGGCCAACTACCTTAAGAGACAAAAGCATGTCACAAAGGTTATTTACCCGGGGCTCCCTGATCATCCAGGGTATGAGATCATGAAAAAGCAGGCCAGGGGCTTTGGAGCAATGCTTACCTTTGAGGTGGACTCAGAGGAGTTTGCTAAGAGCATACTCAATAATGTACAGCTTATCTACTTTGCAGAAAGCCTTGGAGGAACAGAGACTCTTATTACATATCCTATAACCCAGACCCACGCAGATGTGCCTAAAGAGCAGCTTGAAAGAAACGGCATTACAGGAAGGCTCCTTCGCTTATCAGTGGGAATTGAGGGCATAGCAGATCTTATCTGCGAGTTTAACAGAGTCTTTGCTATCGCGGACAAAGAATTATCTAAATAAATTGAAGGGTAAAGAAATACTTATACCCAGCAATAAGCAATACTTTATTTTACTAAAGTGAAGGTTATGCTAGAATTCACATAAGTTAAATAATCATTGCCGACTGGACAACCAGAGGTTTATACACTTTCACCCCACAGGGCGAAAGTGTGTAAGCCTCTTTTTTCATATCTAAATTCTGATATGAACAACTCCAAACCAAAATACAGGAGAAAAATAAAAAAAGAGGAGAATTGAAAAAATGGGAGAACTTAGACAGATCGCCATCTATGGCAAAGGCGGAATTGGCAAATCAACAACAACACAGAATCTTACAGCAGGCCTTGTGGAGCACGGCAAAAAGGTAATGGTAGTTGGCTGTGATCCAAAGGCAGATTCAACAAGACTTCTTCTTGGAGGACTGGCACAGAAGACAGTTCTTGACACTATCAGAGAAGAGGGTGAAGACGTAGAGCTTGATTACATCCTTAAGGAAGGCTACGGCGGAACAAGATGTGTTGAGTCCGGCGGACCAGAGCCTGGCGTTGGATGTGCAGGACGAGGAATCATCACATCAATTGGACTTCTTGAGAACCTTGGAGCTTACACTGATGACCTTGACTTTGTATTCTATGACGTACTTGGAGACGTTGTTTGCGGAGGCTTTGCAATGCCTATACGTGAGGGCAAGGCCCAGGAAATCTATATAGTAGCTTCCGGTGAGATGATGGCTCTTTATGCAGCTAACAACATCTCAAAGGGTATTCAGAAATATGCTAAGAGCGGCGGAGTAAGGCTTGGCGGAATCATCTGTAACTCAAGAAATGTAGACAGAGAGCTTGATCTCCTTAGAGCCTTTGCAAAAGAGCTGGGAACACAGCTTATCTACTTCGTTCCTCGTGACAACGTGGTTCAGAGAGCTGAGATCAACAAGCAGACAGTTATCCAGTACAAGCCAGATTCCAACCAGGCACAGGAGTACAGAAACCTGGCAGAAGCCATTATCAATAATCAGAACTTTGTAATTCCAACTCCTATGAAGCAGGAGAGACTTGAGGAAATCCTTTCAGAGTTTGGCCTCATGGCAGATGACTATCAGATTTAAGAAAGGCGGAGATAATTATGGCGCAGCTTAACACAGAAGTAGAAGTAAGAGACAGGAGACTTAAATCCATACTGTCATTTAGCGGAAAGGCCAGTGAGCTTCAGGAGTTTTCCAGACAATTAAAAGCTCCTGATAAGGCAAGAACCTTTACCCAATGCGGAGATTGTGCTCAGATGTGCGCAGCAACCATCTGCTATCACGTAAGAGGAGCCGCAGTTGTGGTACATGCTCCAATGGGATGCTTTGCAACAACTCCTTCAACACAGGAGGCCATCAACAACTCAGCTAAGTCAAGAAAGGTTAAGCCCTTCAATACACAGCTTATCTGCAGCAATATATCAGAAAAAGAGACAATTTACGGCGGACTTAAGAAGTTACGAGAAGCCATCGACGAAGCCCAGAACCGCTTCCATCCAACAGCTATCTTCATCCAGTCCTCCTGTGCAGCAGGAATCGTTGGTGATGATATAGAAAGCGTAGCTGATGAAAAGCAGGAAGAACTTGGAATACCGATTGTTCCAGTTTACTGTGAGGGCTTTAAGTCCAAGATCTGGTCATCAGGTTTTGATGCAGGCTACCATGGCATCCTTAAGAGAATAGTTAAAAAGCCAGAGAAGAAGCAAGAGGACCTTGTAAACATTTTCAACTTCCTGGGAACAGATACGTTCACACCAATCTTAAAAAAAATAGGTCTTAGACCAAATTATCTGGTGCCTCTTGCAGACGTTGATACTATCTCAAGGATGACCGAAGCAGTCTGCTCAACACATATATGTGAAACCCTTGGAACCTATATCACAGATGTTCTTGAAAAGGAATACGGTGTACCTAAGGTTCACGCACCTGCACCATACGGAATCAAGTGGACTGATGTCTGGTACAGAGAACTGGCTAAGATCACTGGTAAGTCAGACATCGTAGAGGACGTGATCAAATCAGAACACGAAAGAATACAGCCAGAGCTTGAGAAGTTAAGAGAAGAGCTTAAGGGCATAAAGGTTTACATCTACGCAGGAGATTCCTACGCTCACAACATGGGCAGTATCATGGCTGATCTTGGAGTAGAGATAGCAGGTATCACAACCCTTCATCATGACATGAGAACAGACGGTGAAACCATAGATCATTCAACACTTCAGGAGATGATCAATGTAGCCGGCGATATAGATAAATTCACAGTCTGCAACAAGCAGCCCTATGAGATCATCAAGGTTTTAAAGGACACTAATCCAGACGTGATCATCGCCCGTCATATGAATATGACAATCCTTGCAGGTAAGCTTGGAATCCCAAGTCTTCTTGAAGGTGAGATTAACATCTCAGCAGGCTACGATGGAATCCTTATCATGGGCAGAAGAATAAGAGACATTGTAAAGGCAAAGGGACTTCTTTCAACTCTTAAGGAGTACAACCAGTTCCCTTATACCCAGAAGTGGTTAGAAGATGAAAGACTATACATTTAACTAAGGTGGTAGAGATATGAGTCAGATAATACAGTCAGCCAGATTTTCATGTGCTCTTGGAGCTCAGCAGAGCATACTTGGCATTCCAAGAGTAGTTCCAATCATACATGCAGGCCCAGGTTGCAGCGCAAGACAGTTCCAGTTCCTGGGAGGCGGAGCCGCTTATCAGGGCGAGGGCTACTGCGGCGGAGGTCAGATCCCCAGCACCAATTCATCCCAGAGCGAGGTTGTATTTGGCGGTGAAAAGAAACTTGCAACCCTGATAGATTCCACACTGGACATTATGGATGGTGACCTGTACGTGGTACTTGCAGGATGTACAGCCGGAATCGTCGGAGATGATGTGGCCCAGGTTGCATCAGATCATTCAACCAAAGATAAAAAGGTTATCGGAGTAGATACAGCAGGATTCAGGGGTAACAACTACAAGGGCCATAACCTTGTGGTGGAAGGCATCATCGAGCAGTTCGTTGGAGATATTGATGATGAGCCGGAAGTAGAGAAGGGTCTTGTAAATGTCTTTTCCGTAATACCTTATCAGAACGTTAACTGGAGAGGAGACCTTGAGGAGATAAAGAGAATCCTTGAAGGCATCGGCCTTAAGGTCAATATCCTCTTTGGATATGGCTCAAGTGGAGCTTCTGAGTGGAAGAAGATTCCAAATGCAGAGCTTAACATAGTTCTTTCTCCATGGGTTGGTCTTGGAGCAGCTAAGTTGGCCCAGAGGAAATACGGAACTCCATACCTTCACGAGCCAGTACTTCCAGTAGGACTTAAGGCAACCAGCGCATTCCTTAGAAGAGTGGGAAAAGAGCTGTCTCTTGATAGTGACAAAGTGAATGCCTTCATCAAAAAGGAAGAGGATAGATACAAGAAGTATTTCGTATCAATTGGAGATCTCTTTTCAGATCTTGCCGCTTACCTTCCATACGATGCCTACATTTCAGGAGATGACATCTACGGACTTGGCAGCATAAGCTTCCTTGAAAATGAGCTGGGAATAAATGTGGTTAAGTTCTATGACACCTCAGATCCTGGAAAGCTTTCACAAAAGCTGGTTAACGAAGCTCTTGAAAACATCAAAGAAGGTCTTTCTGAAAAGACAGTATTTGAGGCAGATGGAGCAATCATCAAAAACAAGATAAGAGATGAGATAAAGGAAAGACACAACAAAGCACTGATCCTGGGATCAAGCTGGGAAAAAGAGATTGCGGCTGAAACCGACAGTATTCTTATTTACCAGAATAACCCAGTGGTAGACACAGTGGTGGTTAACAGAACCTATGTGGGCTATAACGGAGGATTAAGGCTTATCGAAGATATCTATTCAGGCCTGTTCAACAAGGGTGTTATCACCAATACAACCCACGGAGAAGACGACAAAATCTAAAGGAGGCATATATGGCAGAAGCGGTTAAGGCAGCAATAGCATTTGATAATTTTGATAAACCCTTTGTCAGATTCGGCAAGATGGACCACATAAGGGTCTATGAGATCGGACCTGTCGAGATCATAGAAAAAGAGCTGCTGGACATCCCTGATGCTTCTCTTTTTAAGACCACAGATGGAAATGGATGTCCTGGAAAGAACGAGCCCTTCTTAAACGAGGTGGCAGCTCTTTTAACAGGTTGCAAGTTCTTGATTGTGGGAGAGACTGGAGGACAGCCGGGAAGAGTTCTTCTAAGACACGGCATTAATGTCCTTGAACAGCAGGGAGAAGTAGCAGAGGTCCTAAGCCGCCTTCAGGCATATTTGGGGAAAAGTAAATGAGAAAATTAGAGCTTGAATGGGTTTTTTATTTTTTAAAAGAGTCCCTGCCTTACCTGTGGGTAACTGTAAGATATGTATTTTTTTCCCTTTTGTTTGGAACCTTGATTGGTTCGGTGGTGGCAAAGGGAAAGATGAGTAAGAGCAAGATAGCAAATTTCTTTTCCACCTTCTATGTGACTATAGTCAGATGTACTCCTTCAATCGTGCTTCTTTTCCTTATATATTTTGGAATTCCGGCACTTTTCCAGGGGACAGGGACGGGAGATTTTCTTAACAGTTTGCCAGTCATCGTATTTGTTATTGTTACCTACTCCATATTTATTGGAGCTTCGATTTCAGAGGTGATAAGAGGAGCCTTTCAGGTAGTAAGTAAAGGACAGAGAGAAGCTGGACTTGCAGTTGGAATGAATGAGCTCCAGACCTTTGTACACATCATATTTCCGCAGATGCTAAAGGCCTCCATTCCCAACATTGGAAATACCGTCATATTTCTTTTTAAAGAAGGAGCACTGGCCTATACCATAGGACTTCAAGATGTACTTGGAAGAGCATATTTCCTTTCAGGAAGAACCATGAATGTTCACGCTCTTTCAATGTATGTGGCCCTGACTCTTATTTACTGGCCAATATCAGTTCTTTTGGAAAAGCTTTTTAAGACGATCCAGGAAAGAATGAAGTATTCACATGTTGAGTCAAAAGAGCCATTATGGATAGCTAAGGAAAAGACAGCATAGGAGGGAAGCAATGTACATAGATTATCAATTTATACAAAGATCAATACCAGTGATTTTGCAAAGGCTTCCCATAACTCTTTTGTTGGCGGCGGTATCCTTTATCATAGCTCTCGTGTTTGGCACATTGTTCGCTTATGTGAATTACAAAAAGGTAAAGGTGGCTTCTAAGGTCATAAGGGTGTACATGTCCATCATAAGAGGAACACCGATCATTCTTCAGATATATGTCATTTATAACCTGACTCCAAAGCTCTTGGAAGCGATATTTGAAGGCCTTAGGATACCAGTTAACATCTATAACATTGAACCTATATGGTACGCCTTCTTTGCCTTATCTTTGGCAGCTACAGTATCAGCTTCAGAAGCTATAAGGGCAGGACTTGAGAGTATAGAAAAGGGGCAGTTTGAAGCCGGACTTTCAGTGGGATTGTCGGAAAAGAGAGTTCTCTTTGAAGTGGTTTTCCCACAGGCTTTTACAAATGCATTTCCGGTTCTGGGAAACGTACTGGTAGATCTTATTAAGTCCACATCTCTTGCATTTATGATGTCTGTTATCGAGATAACAGCTCAGGCTAAGATCCTTGGAGGTGAGGTTCTTAGATACTTTGAAGGTTATCTGTGTGTATTCATAATCTATATCTTCCTGATAAAGGCAGTTGAGATAATTAATTCCCTTATCGAAAGCAGGATCAGTACCTACAAACTTGGAACGGCGCACAGATAGGTAATAGCAGATACAACATAAAGATAAAGACAGGTGACAAACATGCTAAAAGTTGAAAACGTACATAAATCATTTGGAAATAATCAGGTTTTAAAGGGCGTCTCCTTTGATGTGGAAAAGGGAGATGTGGTGGCGATTCTTGGGTCATCAGGATCCGGAAAGACAACGCTCCTTAGGTGCCTTGAGTTTTTTGAAAAGGCAGATGATGGAAAGATTGAGCTTGGGGACCTTAAGACTGATCTTAAGAACACACACAAGACGGTTGCCAATCAGTTTAGACAGCACACCGGCTTTGTGTTCCAGAATTACAACCTTTTCAATAATAAGACAGCCCTGGATAACGTTAAGCTCGGTCTTATAAAGGGGCACGGTGTAGATAAGAAAAAAGCTGATGAGCTGGCAAGAAAGGCCCTTGATAAAGTAGGTCTTTCTGACAGACTGGACTACTACCCCAGTGAACTGTCAGGTGGTCAGCAGCAAAGAATAGGAATAGCAAGGGCAGTAGCCTTTGAACCGGATGTGATCTTCATGGACGAGCCCACATCGGCACTGGACCCTGAACTTGTAGGAGAAGTTCTTGAAACCATCAAAAAGCTTGCAGAAAACGGTATCACAATGGTTATTGTGACCCACGAGATCTCTTTTGCCAGAGATGTGGCTACAAAGGTCATCTACATGGATGAAGGAGTCATCGTAGAACAGGGAACAAGCCTTGAGATATTCTCAAGACCACAGCAGGAGAGAACAAGACAGTTCTTATCAAGGTTCCTTACGGATTACGACTATGTAATCTGATATTAGAGGATAATCCGATTAGCAAAAGAGCTAATCGTATATCGAATATAAACAAACGAGGAGGAAATTAAAAATGAAAAAAGCAATTCTAAAAAGAGCAGTGGCAGCACTTGTAGTTGTGGGGCTTCTTACAGGTTGTGGAAGCACAAAGAGTGATGATGCATCTACTGCAAAGGCAGCAGAGTCAGATGGAAAGAGAGTAATAGGCGTGGCAGTGGGACAGAATAACTATCCTGTATCCTACCATGATGATAATGACCAGCTTACGGGCTACGATGTGGAGGCACTTAGACTTGTAGAGGAAAAGATTTCTGATAAGTACACCTTCACATGGACAGAGGGAGCACAGGATGCCAACTATACTGGTCTTTCAACAGGTAAGTATCAGATTGTTTTGAGTAACGCTTTCTACACAGAAGAAAGAGCTAAGAACTTTATCTTAACTGAGAATCCACTAGGTGCTTCTCCTGGAGGAATTGTAGTAAGAGTAGAGGACAAGGGCGTTATCAATACCCTGGAGGATGCAGCTTCAGCTGGTTATAAGGCAGCACCTCACCTTGCAGGCGATGGAAACACATATCTTTATCAGAAGTACAATGCGGAGCATCCAGATAACCCACTTGATTTTGACATAGCTGATGATCCTAATGCCTTCTCTAACGGTCTTGCATACGTGGCTGAGGGTAGATAT
>JAEEGL010691521.1_pt1 | contig 13050 bp, 9 predicted proteins | sample 9134231 | NCBI WGS metagenome assembly JAEEGL01 (sample SAMN16246548, study PRJNA631951) | gut metagenome | biome: gut microbiome; feature: rumen; material: fiber-attached | host: Bos | place: Iran: Karaj | collected 2018-10 | reverse complement strand
TAAGTATTTCCAGTTCTTCTCTGAAAATACAGGTTGCCTGCCAAATATCATCGTCCGTAGGAGCGACAGAGCCTCCGCCGCCGTAAACCTTTACTGCCTGGCGCATGTTATCACGGATGCCAATATAATCAACTATAATACCGCAGTCTTTTCCGGGATATTTTCTGTTTACACGGCTGATTGTCTGAATAAGCAAATGCTTTTTCAGCGGTTTATCGTTATACATATATGTTAGCGACGGAACATCAAATCCCGTTATCCACATATCAACAACTATTACTATGCTGAAATTGGATTTATCCTGTTTGAAAGCAGCATCCAGGTCTTCCGAGCGCTTGTCATTTTTTACACCGCCGAGATAGTTATACATATCTTCGGGGTCGTTGCTTCCGACGCTTGCAACCATTGCCATAAACGGCATCGGTTTGAGCTTTTTGAGTTCTTCTTCGTTTACTTCAATACCGGCGGGCGATTTTTTCTCCTCAAACCATTCGGGGTATTTGGTTTCAAATGTTTTCAGCAGTTTATATGCTATTGCCCTGTTGGAACAAACAACCATTGCTTTTTGTATTCTGTCGGGGTCTTTAGCGCAGGATGAAACATAATGGTCGTGAATATCAACGGCGAGTCTTTCAAGGCGTGAAGGCTCACCCAGTATCACTTCCATAGAGCTCATTGCTTTTTTGCTGGCTTCAATATCATCCTCGGTTGCGCCGTCTTCAGCACACTGTCTGTAATATGCCTCAATCTGCTCGACTTTTTTCTGGTCAAGCAACACTTTTGCTATACGCGGATGATATTTGATTGAAACGGTAAGACCGTCGGCAACTGCCTGGTCCATTGTATATCGGTCAATTTCTTCGCCGAATGTCTGATAGGTTTCGGCTATTGGTGTTCCGGTAAAGCCGACAAATGTCGCGTTGGGGAATGCTTCTCTGAGCACTTTTGCATAAGGCTTTGAGATCATCGCCTTCATATTCTCATCGGCATCTTTGCTGAACTGTATTTTCTTTGAATGCTCAAGCTGGGTTCTGTGCGCCTCGTCGGAGAAGCAAATTATATTTGCCCTGTCGTTAATAAGGCCGATTTTATCATTTTGCCTGTCGCAGAATTTCTGAATGGTGCAGATATAGAAACCGCCGCTTTCACGGGCACCGAGTTCTTCACGGAGCTTTTTGCGGTTTGGCACGATGCCGACTTCGCCGAGGTTAAGGAATTCTTTACTCTTGGTGAAAAGCTTTGCTCCTTGCTTCTGCAGTTCATCGCGGTCAACTATCATTACTATTGTCGGCGAACCGATTTGAGGCACATCGGTGCAGCGTAAAGCAAGCTGGCGGGCAAGAAAAGCCATAGTATAAGTTTTGCCGCATCCGGTTGCGCCGAAGTATGTTCCGCCTTTTCCGCTTTTATCAATAACGGATTTCACAATACTCTTTTTCAAAAGACGGGCAGCAAAATACTGCGGATAACGGCAGACGATTTCTTTTTCATCGCTGTCATATTCGCCGTCCTGAAAATAAATGTAATCACGGAATATTTCAAGGAATCTTTCTGGGCTGTAAACTCCCTTAATCATCGCCTGCGTTTCTTCAAAAGGAAGAGTTGACACTTTGTCATCGTCATTAACTCTTCGCCAGGCATAAAAATGCTCATAAGGTGTGCGCACCGTTCCGAGACGGGTTTTAACTCCGTCAGAAATACATGCCAGCGGGCAATAATGCAAAAGGTGCGGAATATCGCGCCAGTAACGGATGGTAATCTGCTCCCAGGCATTATAAATTGTTGCGTTAGCGTCTGCGGGGTTCTTAAGTTCAATCACACACAGAGGCATTCCGTTTACAAAGAGCAGAATATCGGGAATGCGTATTTCTTTTTTGCCGTTGTTTATATATTCAACCTTAAACTGATTTACGGCGCGGAAAATGTTGTTTTTGGGATTCTCAAAATCTATCAGGGCTACCATACGGGCAATGCCGCTCTGAGGTATAAACTGAATACCGTTTACCATCCAGCCGTAAACTTTATGCAGCGTTGCAAAATCGCTCTCTGCACCTGCAAGGCGGATCGTATCCATAATCTGGCGGATTTCTTCTGCAAGTAAATCCGGATTTGATTTGCGGAGAAACTCTTCCATATCGTCAGAGAAAAGCACATCGCTCTTTGAATTGCGCGCAACACTCTTGCCGGCAAGATATTGCCAGCCTTCTTCTTCAAGAAACGAGAGAAACGCATATTCATATTCCGACTCGCAGAAGCAGCCGTTATAATTCACCAGATTTGGCATGGGGAAATCCTCCGATATTAGGAATTTATATTTTGTCAATAATGTAATTTAAAAAATAGTCTTGTGAAAAAGGTATTAGTTTCGAATTATAAATATGCATTGCATCTATCAAGTTGATTTCTTTTGGTAATTCAGAAAGACTAAAGCCAAAAGGAGAGGGCCTTTCAGTTCTTGAAAATCCGCTTGAAGAGTTTTCAAGAACAAACCAGTCGCCATAAAGACTGTCATCATTTTTTAACAATAGTAAATTAAATCCAAGATTCCTTCGATCATTTATTTGACACCAAAGCAAAATATCTTTTCCTTTGCATTTGGGAATATAGTTAACCTTGTATTTTTCGCCAAACACATTGCTTTCAGTTCTTTCAAAGTTTTCTTTAAACAATATATCTCCTGTAATTGTGATTTCATTTCCTGACGGCAACATAATTCCTGTGGAAAAGCTTGGTTGAAGAAAATGCGGTTCTCGCTCTTTTATTGTTATTTCATTTCTCTGTTGATATTGTGAATTAAATCTGTCGGCAAAAGATTTGAGAGGCATTAGAACTGTATTTTGAAACTGAGAATATAAGAACTTAATGTAATCAACCTTTTCACTGATTGCTTTATCCTTCTCAGCTTGTTGTTTTTGCTTCTGAATATCTTTTTCATTTCTTGAAGACAAAGCTTTTGTAACAAAATCAGATATTTTGTCATCAGGTAACTCTTCAATTTCCAAGGCAGATATAATATCATCCCAATTGTCAAACCTTGCTTGTGTAGGTTTTTCAAGCATTTTAATAAGCATTGAAGTAATATTGGGCGGTAATTCTTTGTTCACTGAAGAAGGATTTATTACCGGTTTATACAAATGCATATTCATAATATTAGATATGCTTCTATCAGCGGGAACAGAGTAAGGATAAGAAAGAGTGGCAAGTTCATAAAAAACTATCCCCATAGAATAAATATCCATTTGAATAGTGTTTTTGTTATTATTCCATGCTTCCGGAGCGATATATAATGGTGTTCCGCCATTTTTAAAACTCATTGTCTTTGTGCTTTCACCGGAAATCTTTGATAATCCGAAATCTGATATCTTTAGTATTCCGTTAAAATTAAGTATATTCTCCGGCTTAATATCTCTGTGAACTAAATGCTCACTAACACATTTCATGCCCTTAGCAAGCTGAATTAAAATGCTTTTGAGAGTTTCAATATCAAACTGTTTTCCTTGCCTGCTATCTATTAAATCTCTTAATGTGCCTCCGTCTGTGTATTCCATTATTATGTAAGGCGGATATTCCGGAAACTGTTTTCCGTCGTGAATAAACAAATACTTGATTACATTATCAGATTCAATCAGTTTTGAAAGATTAGTTTCTTTTTGAAATGACAAATATGCATCGTTACTGTTAAAGGACTGTTGCAAAAATTTAATTGCAACGTTTTTTCCACCGCTTTCAGCATGCGCCTTATATACGTCGCCGAATCCTCCAGAACCGAGAACTTTATCCAGAACATATAAATCATTCTTATCATCTTTTACTGTTGAGCCTAATGTTATTATCATATTTATTCCTCTAACGAACCTTTAATTAAAATCGGACAAATGTCTTTAATCTGCGCTTTTAACTGCTCATTGATTTTTTTATGCATTGTATAAACGGTATAAATTTGTGCGATGGCTTTTTGAACTTTTATATCCGGAATAGGTATTTTTACATTACACATTTCTTCCCAATCAAAAGTTTCCCGTGCTGAGCCTATAGAATGAAAGCGAGAATAACGGTTAAACTCTGCCCTTGAAAAAAACAGCATCAAATACTGAGGTAACAATAATTCTGTATTTCTGCTTCTAAAGGCTATGTATGATGATGAGCAAATATATGTTTGGTTAGAGTCATTGATAGCAATTGATATTTTTTCACCATTTCGGGAAGTAACGGGTACATAGGCAAACTCATTTGGTTTAACAATTAAATATGGTTTTAAATCAACGCCCTTCATATCGGCTTTAGTTTCAATAAACTTTTTTTCTATAGATACTCCCATCACATTCTCAATACTAAAAATGTTATTAATGTTCGTATCATTTATTTGTTCAATATAAGGTCCTATCTTCTCACAAGGTGTTTTTCTGCGCAAATCTTCTATATATCCGTCGCAGACAAGTTTCAAATCTTCAAGCCCGCGCTCATAACTCTGTTGATTTGCTACCATAGCCTCATATATTTTGACATATTTTCGCTGAATAGAAATATCAGGTAAAGGAACAACAATATCACTCATATCGTTATAATTGAATTCCGGTCTTTGACTGCCAAAATTTCGAAATGTCACTTCTCTTCGAAATTCATCACGGCGAAAATATATATAAAGATATTTAGGTTCAATTATTTTTTTGCCTTCATCGTTAAGATAGAAAACCATATAGAGATGGGAAACTATGCATAATCCCTCCGTTCGATAAGCAATCGAGCCTATATTTAAACGAGTAGGATTATAAACAAATGCACCATTATTTACAATTTTATACGGCTTTAAATCCACATCAAGCGGATTCCCTTTAGGTGTTTCAAAAACGCCTTTACTGGTAACTCCAGATATCAAATCCACACCATATTGAAGATTATGATTGTTTTTTGTAGAACGGACAATATAATCTCCCAATCTAATTCTATTCAATGCCATAGCCAATCCCCTTGAAAGCGTCAGCCAGCATTTTCTGCGATTCTTTTTCCTGAGCCATAATATCTTTCATTTCCTGCTGAATTCTTCGCATTTCGGCAGGGAAATCAATATCAAGATCGTGGTCTTTGAATTCAATGTATTTGCTGGGCACAAGAGTCCAGCCGTTCTTTTTTATTTCCTCAAGACCTACACTTCGATAGAGCTCGGTTTTTTTATAATTTGATCCGTCGGTGCCTTCGCTCTGCCAGGTGTGATAGATTTCCGCCGCTCTTTCTATCTGGTCGGAATCAAGACGGACCTTCTTTTTGTTTTCGCCCTTGACCGGGTTTTCGGTCCAGGTGCGTAAATCCATAAACAGTATTTCATACTCACGGTTACGCAGTTTTCTGCCGTGATAATCTCCGCCCTTTTTATTCTGATTGAGAATCCAAAGCGTAACACTGATATCGGTTGTAATAAAAAGTTCACGCGGAAGAATTATAATTGCTTCCACTTTATCGTTTTCAATAAGCTTTTGTCTGATATTAAGCGTGTCGCTGTCACCCAGAGCGCCGTTTGCAAGCAGGAATCCCGCTACGCCGTCAAGGGGTTTCAGGTGAGAGAGCATATGAAGAATCCAGGCATAGTTTGCGTTGCTCTCAGGCGGAACGGCATAGTCGGCCCAGCGTGCGTCATCATGAAGATTCTTATCATACCAACCCTTAAGATTGAAAGGCGGATTAGCCATAATGTAATTGAAATACAGGCCCTTATGCAAATCGTGCGTAAAGGAAGAGTCATTTTCACTGCCGAGATCGTGGCTGAGGCCTCTCAGTGCAAGATTCATTTTTGCGAGGCGGTAGGTTGCCGCTTCTTTTTCCTGACCGTAAAGGTTAATACAGCTTATATCGCCGCGCTTTTCTTTTACAAGTTCCGCGCTCTGAATAAACATACCGCCCGAACCGCAGCAGGGATCATACAGTGTGCCATCATAAGGTTCAATCATATTTGCGATAAGCTGAACAACATCGTGGGGAGTATAGTATTCGCCCTCTTCTTTGGTTGCGTTTACGGCAAACTCTTTAAGGAAGTATTCATATACCCTGCCGATAAGGTCCTTTTCTTCTCCGAAAGCCTTGTGGCTGATTTTATTTACTTCGTCAACAATCTTTTTGATATCGTTGGGAGCAAGGTTTCTGGTAGTGAAAGTACCTTCCACAAAACAGCCTTTAAGAGTTTTGCTGGATTCGGCTATCTTGTGCAATGCGGTATCAAGTGCCACATTCAGCTGTGGCGCAGGAGTATTGATTATTGTTGACCAGCGGGCTTCGGGAGGCAGATTATATGTGCCGTCGGTAAAAGTAGCGTCATCAAAAAACGCTTTGAAGATTTCTTCATCATCGGGATCAAGCCCCTGAGCTATAAGATCGGCGCGGAGCTTTTCAAGACCGTCTTCATATTTTTCGCCTATGAAGCGGAGAAATACAAGGGTCAGCATCATATCGCGCTTCTCAAAGAAAGAACCGGAATTCTTCGCCGCGCGCAGAATATCACGGCACTTGAACAGTATTGAATCAATATTTATTTTTTCTTCGGTTTTCTTTTTAGCCATAATCAATCTCCATTATCCTTTGCGGAATATCTCATCAAGAGTTTTACCGTCTGCATTCTTCCATTCAGTCCAGCCGTTTGTTGAGCCGCCGAGGACAAAATCGCTGGCTCCGCTCGGGGTATTAAATGTAATGGTTACATTCAAAATGTATTGGCCGTTTTTCTCAGTAAGAGAGCCGGTTTTAATCAGCTCTTCACGCTGACGGTTATATCTTTCCAGAGTAGTCGGCTTTCCGATATTGATTTGCGAACCTTCGAGCACTTCAAATTTTTCCCCGTCATAAATACCGAAAGCTTTTATTCCGTTACGTGTGGTATGGAATATATCGGAGTTGTTTAAATCGCTGCCGGATTCATTCATCTTGAATCCCTGTGTAGCCATAATAAACTGTATTTCTTCATATATTTCTTCGATAATTGGAAGATCATATTCATCTATTTCATATTGCGGCTTAACACTGTTTTCAACAGAGTAGCGCTTGGATTCATGGGCTTTGACAATGGCATATTCTTCAAGGCCGCTGATAATATCAAGCGAGAATGTCTTATTATCGGCAAGAAACATAATGGCCTTATTCCAGAAATCCTTCTGACGGTTATGATCATCAAGGCGGGAAACACCGTTTCTGGTCTGACCGATATATATCTGAGCAATTTTGTTGTCGTCATTTTCGTTGATCAGATAGTATATGCCGGGACGATTAATACCGGAAATCTTCTTTGCCTCGCCTAAAAGCGGTCGAGGTATAACATAAGTAGTCATAGTGGATAAATGCCTTCTGATTGAACGAATACCGTCAGGCTGACCGTTATAGTAAATAACTTCCAGTTTTTTACTGCTTGCCATATAATTCTCCCACCTAAATCAGTTTCATGTTTAAAGTGCAATTTTTGCACTTTGAAAATTGATGTTGCACTTTGGAGTATTTATAAAAAAGTAGAATTACCCCATATTAAAAATATTATATCACACGCGCGCGTATACTTTCAATAATTTTATAAATTATGTTTTCTCGTTTCTACGATATAATTTAAACATAATTACAGTCCAAAAAAACTCCCTTGTTTTATATTCGCAAACTAAATGCAGTTTTGCTTCTCAGCAAGCAAGGCCTTTGTGGGAACAAAGACTCACTTGTCAGGGGATATCCCCTGATACCCACTACATATCATTGACGAACCAATGAGCTTTTCAATCCGAAACTGTACTTTTATCCGATGGAAATTATTTGAATGAGTAAATGTCTGTCTATGAAAAACTGAACGGAAAACGGTACAAAAACCCCGATACGGTATCGATGAATATTTGCCCAAAACAGCCACTCTTGAAGAAATACTTTATCGTAAAGACAGATACTTTCCACTAAAATTTCACTATTTTTACACTATTTTTATTATTCAACAAGTATTTTATAAACAGACACTCTTGGAAAAAATAAAGAAATCGCAGCGGCCCTCAAATGAGAACCGCTGCCTTTTATACTTGTGCTGTACTATCCGATTAAATAGAAAAACGCCTGAGCGGGGACTCTGTAGAGTTGAGTTTCTTTTCTGTCAGATAACCCGAAGTCATCCATATCTTTTGTCACTACATAACCGGGTATTTCTTTCATTCCGTTATTAACTATGGCGTCATCATCGTGAATGACGGAATTGTTTCTCATTTTTGCTTCAACATACTGAATTGATTTGCCGTTGTAAGTGATAACAATATCAATTTCTTTATTTGCGGGATTTTTAGCATAACCGACCTTGTACAGTGAGCTTTTTGCGTCATAGTAATCTTTAATATGTTTAAGTGCTGTTGCTTCTATGGCATGGCCCAGCTCGGTCTCATCTGCAAAAATATCAGATGTAAGAACTACGGCATTCCTTATGCAATAATCAGAAACATATATTTTATTCTGAGCCTTTAACGGTTTTTTGCCGCCTAAATCAGCAGGCCTGCTGACATTTATCAGATTAGCCTCCTCAAGGTATTTAATATATGTTTCAATTGAATCTCTTGAAATACCCTCCAGGTCTTTGCTCACACTTTGAATATTTATTATCTCCGACGAATGAATACAAAGATAAACGAACAGTCTGCGCAAATCTTCGGGATTTCTGATTTTGTGAGCTTCCTGAATATCCTGAGTGGCTTTATCTATAACATCTTTGCCTAAAATATTCAAAGCATATTCGAGGTCGGCCGTACCGATCAATTCAGGGAATCCGCCGATTTGCATATAATTCATAAACAAAAGATTCAGATCGGAAAGTTTTGAAAAAATCCTGTTCTGTTCAGGCTTGCTTAATTTATGCAGTTCAAACGGATTACCAATTTCAATGTCTTTTTTAACGCCTTTCAACTCGCAATACTCACGGAAAGACAGAGTTGGAACTTTTATCAATATCCATCTTCCTTCTCCGCTTTCATCCAGATTCTTTTCAATCTTACTGCTTGCCGAACCGGTACAGACAGCACGAAGAGAAGGATATATATCATACAGTGATTTGATTTTCGGAGCCCAACCGGAATCCTTTTGTATTTCATCAATAAACAGATAGAATTCCTCAGAATCGGAAACATTATTGCGGTAGTATCTGATTATTTCATCAATTCCCGCCTCACGCACAGCGCTTCTGTCCAATGAAAAATATAATATTTTTTCCGGCGCAACTCCGCTTTGAAGCAAATCATTTATTATTTGATAAACTATAGTGGTTTTGCCGACCCTTCTTAATCCGCTGAGAACCACAACCCTTCTGATTTCATGGTTGAATGATTTCGATGTGCTGTAATATTGATTTCTTTTATATTCTTTTAGCAATCCCTCTTTAACTTTACCTGTAGTCCACCAGGTATTGTAAAGCCTGAGTTCAGCATTAAGTATCTGATCGCTGACGGTGTTTGCCATATAAAACACATCCTTTCGAAAGTATTTTAACTGATTGACAATGATTTGTCAAGATAATTAATATTATAACCCAAATCTTTTGTAAGTTTATTCGGAATATGGTCTAAATCATTCGATGGTTTTGTTTTGTTATAAAACGAATAAATCAAGTGTCAATCGGTGCATTCAGCAGCGGTTCTGATAACAAGAACCGCTGCCTTCTTGTGCTATTGGATTAATCAGCCGATCTGAGGCATTTGCAGAACAACTCCCGTTTCGGGGTCAAGACAGTTTCTGACCTCTGTTTCCGAAATGTTCAGCAGATTGGCAATCTTCTTGTTTGTAAAGCCGTCCTCGCTGAGTTCGGTCACAGCCTCTGATGTCTTTTCTTTCCTGCCTTTGGCATATCCTTCCCTGTATCCGATCCTTCTGCTCTCGATAAGCTTCCTATTCAGAATCTCTTTTTGCTCGTCATCGGGTTCGGGCGGAGGAGGATTGATGCCGGCTTCCCACATATGGTTCAGCCTGGTCATCACCCTTGCCATATCATTCGGTGACGCATAGCCGACCTTCTTGAAAACCGATTTCACATGCTTCATCCAGTTCGCCTTTGAGACATAGAACTTCCTTGACATTACCTTGTAGTCGATGTCGGCGCGCTTGAGATATTTGCGCACCATTTTCGGCGTCAGACCGAGGATGTCTGTAAGGTCGGCAATGGAAAGAGGATCATTGCGTTTTTTGAGAATTTCCTTCCAGTTTGAATCGTTAAACATAGGTTCTCTCCTATACATTTTATTCGAACCTTGAACCCTGTTTAAGCTGCTTGGTCGTTGACCAAAAATTCCTGCATTTATTTACATTTTATCAGAAAATATCAAAAAAGTATCAAAAAATACGATTTTGTTAGAAAAATCGATAGTCAAATGCAAAAAACTGAAATTCTAACCAAAACGCCGATTCCCCTTGATAACAAAAGGATTAAGAAGTCTGCATTTGTCTTTTCTAACAGTTATATGTCCAAAAAAACGGACTCTTCGGGACCAAGAGGCCGTGGGTTCAAATCCCGCCACTCCGACCAAAAGGAAAAGGTTTTATTACCTTTTCCTTTTTATATTTTTATAATTTTTTCTTCTACCGGCATATTTTTTCTGAAATTCGGGATTTCAATGGTTCGACCGTTATTTGCAACTGAAATACCTGACAGAAGGCCGACAGCTGTCCATTCACAAGCTTTATAAACATCAAGTTCCGGAGCTTGGTTATTTCTGATAGCTTTAATAAAATCTTCAACTATAAAGAAATCTCCTCCGTTGTGTCCGGACTTTTTTTGTTCCTCCGTTGCATTTGCATACCTATCGGGAAGATAACTGTTATACTCTTCCAGTTTTTTCCATTTCATATCATATATTGGGCTTTCTTCGCTTATAAATGAAACCCTGTCAATATCATCTTTATGAGCTTTAGAATAGAAACAGCCCTTCGTACCCTGCAAATAATAATAATCCATATTATGAGGACGTGGTGACATGCAGTCAACTCTGATATTAAGCAGTTTACCCGTTTCTGTTCTGCACATTGTAGTTGTACCGCTGTCCTGTTTTAAACCTATATCATTTCTTATTCCGGGAGAAAAAGTAGATATTTCCTTAATTCTTTCATTAGGAAACCACTGCATAACAGGACCTATGCTGTGAGTTGGATAAAAATTTCCTCTGACTCCGCATTGCCAATATGATCTCCATGAAGTTTTACCGTTTGGATATTTAAACAAATTGCCTATATTATGCAGATACATTCCTTCTGCGTAATATGTGTCGCCGAAAAGGCCTTCTTCAACCATTTTACGAATTTGCTGAACTCGCGGATCATAGATATAATTCTCCGCGTACATATAAACTTTATTGTATTTTTCAACACATTCACAAAGCCAGTATAATTCATCCATCGAAACCCCGGCAGTTACTTCGCTCATAACGTGTTTGCCTGCTTCAAGGGCAGCAATTGCCTGAGGTACATGACACTGCATAGGGGTAGCTATAATAACCGCATCAATATCCGATTCAAGCATATCATCAAATATGCGGAATTTAGCAACATTACCGCCAATCTTTTCCGCGGTTTCATTAAGATGGTCTTCATCAAGGTCACACATTGCCGTCACCTTAACATCATCAATTGCATTAAGACCCATTAATGTTGAAAGGCCTCTTGTTCCGGCTATTCCGATTTTAATCATTTGAAACACCTCATTACGAATTATAATTTAATATTAAAACCGGCGTCAGTCAAAGCTTGATAAAAGTTAAAGTCAGAATCACCAATACAAATCAGTTCACTCTTTTGAGGATAGATTGTAAAGGATATTCTTCCTGCTCCGCAACTATCACCGATTTCTATTTTTTTAATCAACAAATCTTTTGTTGCCTTTATAAAAGAATCTGTTTTTTTACAGACGCTTGATGGTAAAACATGCTCACCAATTGAAGAATTTAATACAAACGAAGGCTGTTTAAAGCACTCCCCCAATTTTACTGACATTTCAGTATAATCGGTATCATAATCCAACAGAAATCTGACGACGGATTTGCGCTCATATTCATTTAAACTGTGTGTGATTACTTTCATTGATACTTTCCTTCAAATATTATATAAACACTTGACAATGAATGTGTAAGAGTGGTATATGTAAATCAGGCGCTTACTACAAACGCTGTTGAAATCGCAAGCAAAATCTGTCCGCTATAGTATGTAATAATATTTGTATATTTCTTGGATTTTGTATTTTCTCCGAAGAAACCCAGGCCCAATGTAAAATCTGAAACCGTGAACAGCAATGCTCCACAGATTATAAATAGAGCAGCTTTTAAGTTTGAAAGGTTTATAAGTTCAAGGCCGAGATTTATTGCTTTAATCAGCATAAATCCAAGAAAAGCAGAATAAACAAATACCGGCCCGGTCAATTTACCCGGCTTTAATTTCATTAACGGGTGAAGCAATGCAAACACAACCGGAATTCCAAGAATGCCGAATAAGTCTCTCAGCGTTATTATTTGTGTTTTGCCGATTATAGCTGACTGTGTTTTAATAAACGAAATAATATAAAAGATATGCGCGGAAACAAAACACAATCCGCCTGTTATATAAAGCGGAATGTTATTATCTCTGTGAAGCATAAAATCACCGATTAAAGAAAAAACCAGTCCTGATAAAATAAGTCTAAAGTATAAACTCCCTGTATTATTTTCACTCAGCGCTGCTGTCAGGCAGATAATAACAAATATAGCAGAACACAAAGTTTTAAGGATCAGTGATTTTTTACTGAAACCTGCAGATGAAACTTTAAGAAACAATCCTGTAAAAATCAACTCGCAAAAAACTAAGATTATAATAATAATTTTGTAAACACTCATCTGTAACACCGCCTTTTGGGCTAAATTAATAAATCTCGGAGGTTCACTAATGGATAAGGGAAAATGGATTCAAAACTGGGGCCAGTCGCACTCCGCTTTATCATTCTTTTGCTATCCGTCTGCAAGAAGAACATTCAGGCTTATCATCAATTCAGCCATATCTGGTGACAAAATGAGAATTTCTCTGTCAAACAGATTCGGAAAAAATGAT
>JAEEGL010092070.1_pt1 | contig 13050 bp, 8 predicted proteins | sample 9134231 | NCBI WGS metagenome assembly JAEEGL01 (sample SAMN16246548, study PRJNA631951) | gut metagenome | biome: gut microbiome; feature: rumen; material: fiber-attached | host: Bos | place: Iran: Karaj | collected 2018-10 | reverse complement strand
TGGTCACGGTCATGCCAGGGTTCTTCTGCAGGAGGGCGACGATGCGAGTGATCTTCTCAACCTCGCTCGGGCGGATCACGCTCTTGTTGAGGTCGAAGTAGATGTTCTCCTGGGCGGTCCATTCCTGGGCCTTGCTCTCTCCAGCGGCGATTGCTGCGGCAGCCTCAGCTTCGGCGGCCTTTGCAGCAGCCTCGGCATCTGCGGCAGACTTGGCAGCGGCCTTGGCAGCGGCAGCCTTCTCTGCGGCGGCACGCTCAGCAGCGGCCCTTGCAGCAGCGGCAGCGACAGCAGCATCAGCGGCATTGGCGGCGGCTATGGCCTTGGTAGCGACGTCGGCGGCACCCTTGTCACGGCAGAGGTCGAACTTGAGACCGAGGAGGGCCGCGAAGTTGTCATCCCAGCGGAAGGGGCGCTTCCAATAAAGGATATTGCCACCGTAGTACTCGTTATCGTCGAGGGTGTTGAATTCGTTGGTCAGTCCGTTATCCTGGAACTCGAGGGCGAGCTTGATACCGTCGGTAAGGCGGAAGTTGAAGCCGAGGCCGACGCGGGCACCGGCGGAGAGCTTGCCGTTCTGTTCGTTGGCGGCAAAGCGGTAGTTGCCAAGTCCACCGAGGAATACGTAAGGGCTGAAGAAACGTGCGGCGTTGACATTGAAGATGTTGCAGATGTCGAACTTCGCATCCAGACCGAACTGGGCGTAGTTGAAATTGCCGACGGTGGTACCCTGGATGGGGTAGGTGCCGAACGCACCGCTCAGGCCTCCGCGGAGACCGAACCAGGGCGCAATGTCATAACCGAGGTTGAGAGAAAGGTTGGGGGAGATGTGCTGGAACTTGCCAATCTGCCAGTTGTTGGAGGTGACATAGTTTGCACCGCCCATGATTTCCAGGTTCCAACCCGGAGTGAAAGCTTCCTGCGCCTTTGCGCTGAAGGCCAGCGTGAAGGCGGCGGTAAGGATTAATACAAGCTTTTTCATGATCTATATAGCGTTATAATTTTCCAATCGACAAATTTAATGATTTTTCGTGAAAGGACAATAAATTGAAAGGTATTCCATTAGGTTCCTTCTTCCGGCGTCGTTTTAATGCCCGGATAGGCCGGGCATTACGGCCGGAGGGAAAATTCTGCAACCATTAAGATATATTGCGGAAAACACTTCACAATATGAGTACCTGTAATCCGATGAAGCAGGCGAGCTTTTTTCTTTGGGGATTTAACAATATAAATATTGTACAATACAAACATTGTTTTTATCTTTGCGAAAAGATGAATCATGACATTCGATAAGATACTTGACGATAAACGGCTGTGGGCTGTGAAGTATGATGGGGATTGCAGCAACTGCTTTGATATGCTGTTTGACTGTTGGTATGACATGAGTTGGCTCCAGTCCTTCTTTCAGAAGAATCTTTCAGATCTCTCTTCCTTTTTCCATATCACAGATGTTTATGAGGCCGTTATGGATACTATAGATGAGGCAAAGAGATTGGAACGCGTAAGAAACTATTTGCTGGCCAAAGGAGTATACGATTTAGATGGATTTAACGATTACATAGACAATGAGCAAGGCAATTGAATTCTTGGAGGCTCATCAGTCTCCGACCCCATCACGCTGGCGTGAGAATGCACAGTGGCGCAAAGACAACGAGTATTGGCTCAAGTATTCTCGTTACATTACACTTCGGGTACTGCGGGCAATGGAAGATCAGTCCATTACGCAAGTTGAACTTGCAAAACATATGGGCTGTACGCAGCAGTATGTCTCCAATTTGCTGAAAGGCAGTTCCAATATGACGCTTGAGACCATTGCCCGCCTGGAGAATGCCTTGAACATTGACCTTGTCAAATCTGCTCTGACTTACGTAAGTGGCTATGGCTCAACTTCGAACGCTCGCTCCCAATACTTGAGTGATTCGGTAGAGGATAATCATACAAAAGACGCAGACAACTAAGAGGTTCGACCGTGACGCTGATGCCGGCGCCGAAAGGACATCTTGCGCTGTATTTTTCCTTTCGATGCAGAAAAATGGGATTGCGACCGTAGCTGTCATGTCAGGCCATGACAAATAAAACCGGGAAGGACTTCACTCCCTCCCGGTTTTGTAAAAATAGGGTAAATACTAATTTGTCTGAGTTACTACCAAATCATCGATACCGATAGCGTTAGTTGTATTGAATGTAATCTTGGTAGTATTGTTTGCTCCAGTAATGTGGAATGTGTAGACAGTACCGACCATAGATGGGGCGTTTCCAGACATTGTACTCTCCGAAGTGATGGTCGTTTGCCCCTCAGTAACGGAACCTGTACTAGCCGAAAGTGTCAACTTTGCTGTCTTTCCATCCCATCCTGCAGCCTTGAATGAAACTATAAGGTTCGCTGAGGATCCTGTAATATTTACTAAAACAGGTGTGGAAATCCTTCCGGGTCCAGAGGCTTTTCCAACTCGGATTGCTCCAGTCATCGGGAAAACATTACCGAAGTCTGAATAGTTCCCATTGAAGCCTGCTGTTGACCCAGCCAAAGATGACATTGCGGCAGTGCTATTCCTACACTTTGAGAAATCATCCTCCCAAACATTGACACTTTGTCCACGAATTGAATACGTAGCCGTGGCAATCCCACTATCCTTGTAGTTCTCTTTAACAGCTATAGCGTTTATAGTTATTGCCGACGTAATAACGATAGGAGCGGAATAGACCGGAGATGAAGTCGTCGGATTGCTGCCGTCGGTAGTATAATGGATGGTGGCGCCAGACGTCTGGGTGGAGATGGCCACTGTCGTGTTGGCATCAACAACGCCGGAGGCAGGATTGAATGTAGGGGTTGCAACAGTCTCTCGGTCATCTGTAACCGTAAGGGTGTAGGTTACCGTTTGAGGAGCATAGTTTGAGTTGCCCTCAAATATAGCCGAGATTGTAGTTGTACCTGCACCTATGATAGTTACCGCGCCGCTCGCATCAATAGTTGCTACATCCGTATCTGAAGAATCATAACTTATGGAAGTTGCATTTCCTGGATTCAGGGTCGGAGCGGTAAACACGATTCCGGAACTGGTGGTCATGGATGCAGTTGCCGAGATGGCAGACCAGAACATTCCAGGAGAAGGAAGAGCTGATGCCTGATAAATATATACGGCCTGTTGGCCAGTGGCATAGCAACTGAAGAGATGATCACCGGAGTTATATCTCAGAATATTGCGTGTGTTTGTTCCTTGAGCAGTGATTGTTGCTTCTTTATTAGAAATCTGGATAGTCCATGATCCGTTATTATCAAGTGATGGCGTTGATCTTAACCAGTTTTTATTTGAAGCAGCTGCGTACAAGTAATTTGTAGTGCCATTGTTGTCAAAGGAGAACGCAAAAGTATTATTTACAGTTCCTTCTACTAGCGTGAATACCTGAACCTGTCTAGTAATGAGGATAGTAGAATAATCAGAATTCTTTGTTGCAACTGTTTCCCCGCGGTTATTCTCCCTCTGGTCTGTCGACATCGCAATGTCATTGCTCCCGTTTGCTGCAATCACCACCTCGGCGCCGATTTGGAGCTGGCTGGGGTCGGTAACCAGGTTGTAAACCTTGTATGAGTATCCTTCAAGGTTTACATTGAACCGACGGACATTTCCGAGTTCAAAAGAGATAGGCCTTGATGAGGTTTTGTTATAATAGTGACGATTCGTTACAACAGAGACGGTAAAGGTCGCGTCGGTTACAGGTACTGTGGTGAAATACACAGGGAACTCTCCCGTGCTAGGAACCGTGTTGTTGTCCGTGTAATTGAAGGTGAGCTTTTTGCCGAATGGACTGGTATACTCTCCGCTGTTCAGATTATAGTATGCAGAGTGATTCTTATCCGATTCAAAGGTTACAGAACTGATGATTTCTCCTTCTTCCAATCCCTTGAGGGTCATTTTGTTTACGGAGACCTTCCTGGTCATGTCAAAACGGAGGGTGGTGGGATTTCCTTCCCTTCCTGTCCGGTCGATAACACAGACCATTACGTCAGCATTCGGATCAAATGATGTCGGAAGAGGATTCTGCTCACTGGGAATGAGAGGATTATTGGCGTTGGAACGCTGACCGGCGTAGGCTGCCTTGTAGGAAACGGTTCCGGTGGGTTCGGCGCCGCTGAACGATACGGTGAACGTCGCGGTCTTGTCCTCGTTCGAGAGGGTCATGTCGGTGACGGTGCCCGTGTTTGTGACGGTGTTCTCTCCGCTGGCATAGGTCTCGGTGATGTACATCCTGGCCTCGTCGCCGGCGGTCCATTTGTACGAAACCATCCCGTTCTCTTCGGAAGCGATGGCGGTTTTGGTCTCGACCATTTTTTCGGCGGTGAATACGACGGTGTGGGTCGCTTCAGCCGTTTCAACGACGTTGATGTTTTCTTTCTGGCAACCGGCCAAAAGAAGTGCTGCGGCTATAGCGCAGATAGAAAGGATACTCTTTTTCATGATTGCCAATGGTTTAATAATCAGTTTCATCATCGATAATTGTGTCGTCGCCGCCGGGTCTTCCCAGGCTGACTTCAAGGATGGTCCGCTCTATCGTAATTGCCCGCAGGTTCCACTGGGGCGCAACGTAGGGTTCTTTTTTGAGGGAATTGAGAATCATAATCGTTATATTTTTGTTTTCGTTTTGCTTGCGAACTGCAAATGTAAGAAGAAAGTAGGAAACAGAAAACAAAAAAAGCAGGCACGATTACTCCGAGCCTGCTTTGCCTTGGATCCAGTTGCTCGGATGCTTACAATAAGAAAGAGCGGGGACCATTTACCGGTTCCCGCTCTTCAAAAGGTATTTCAGATTACTCGGTCGATTACAGCAATCTGCCGATGACTTCGTTACGAATGTTACCACCTCCGGTTCCGGTGACAGTAACGTTTGTAGCAGTGCAGCCAGACACCTGCGTCGATATTGCGGCTCCGACTAACTGACCGGCATCTCTATAAGCCTGAACGGTGCTGTTCGAACCAGTGCAGTTAGTCACAGTGCCTTGAATACCATTGATATAACCAGTAATCAAACCAGCCTTATCTCCATTCGCTTCACTATTCTTGTTCGTGCAAACAACGGAAGAATTCTTGACTGTGCAACCGGAGATTTCACCGGAGAGATAACCGACGATAGCGCCTGTCCAATGGCTACCCGTAACGTTAGCATTATCCATGGTCAGATTCTTGACCGTCAAACCGGCCGCGTCGATAAAGCCAAACAGACCGCTGGCATAGTTTTTACCATCATTGGTGGTGCCTTCTTCCCAATGAGTCACCGTCAGGTTGGAAATGGTCTTGCCGTTTCCGTCGAACGTGCCCTGGAAGTAGGTCTTAGCTGCATATCCGCCAGTCTGGCCAACAGGGATCCAGTCGATACCGGTCATGTCGATATTGTTCATCAGTGTAATCGTCTTGCCGGAATAAGAAACTCCGCTGTCATTCACCTGGGAGGCGAAGTACTGCATGCCCGCAGCGGTGTAGATGGAAAGATTCCCATTCGCGTCCGTTTCGTAATCAGGCACGGCAGGATAAACTTTTACACCGTCGACAAAGACGGTCTGGCCCTCTTCGTTGGCAACCGAATAATAAGTGACATCACCATTCAACGTGGTGTTATAGAACGCAGTAGTATAGTTTCTGCCAGGATATGTGCTAGCGCCAAGTTCGACCACAAACCGTGCGTTAGAAACAGTATTGTTCCTCAAAATCGCGTTATTGTTCTCACCTCCGACATACTTAAGCGAATAACGTTTAGGAGTAGTAAAGGTGCAATTGTCGACCGTCAAATTGACATTTCCGTAAATCTGCATGGCACGCGCTTCAGAAGCGGAACTCGCATTAGGGTCAGAAGGCTCGAAGACGCAATTGTCAAAGTCGAAAGTGGTAGTGGAAGTAACCCACCAGGTCATGATACCGGTCTCGTACTTGCCGGCACCACTCACCTTGAACGTACATCCGTCAAAGGCGAAATGACCGCCCCAGGCTCCGACGCAAGGATTGATATTCGGAGAGGTTCCGGTAAACCATCCTTCCGTCTGAAGCGCATTGTCGACCGTGATATTCTTCACCGTGATCGTCGAGGGAGTTCCATTGCTCGAATGATTGATGCCAGCCAGCGTGACATCGGCTCCTGCCGCGGCCTGAATGGTCACGGTCTTTCCGCCCGTCACGTTCACGACCTCATTGTAAGTACCGGCATCGACCGTGATCACATCACCATTCTGTGCAGCGTTGAACGCTGCCTGAATCGTCGCATAAGAATTGGAGCCGATATGGGCGGGCTCGGCAGGATACACCTTCACGCCATCGATATAAACCGTCTGATTCTCTTCGTTATCAATCAGATACGGAGCAATCTCACCGGAATAGGTCGTATTGTTGAGAGAAATCGAATAACCAGTTCCAGCATAACTAGAAGAACCAAGCTGGACAAAGCAAGTGGAATTGCTGACCGTGTTGTTATTGAACACAGCCGTGCAACCTTCCTCACCGACGTACTTCAGCGAGTAACTCTTGGCAGTCGCAAATGTACAACCGTCAACAGTCATATCGACATCTCCATAGATTTGCATGGCACGGGCGGAAGATGGATTGCTTCCGGCAGCATCAGAGGCTTCGAAGACGCAATTGTCAAAGTCGAAAGTGGTCTTCGCAACAGTCCACCAGGTCATGATACCGGTCTCGTACTTGCCGGCACCACTCACCTTGAACGTACATCCGTCAAAGGCGAAATGACCGCCCCAGGCTCCGACGCAAGGATTAATCTTCGGAGAAGTTCCAGTAAACCAGCCTTCCGTCTGAAGCGCATTGTCGATCGTGATATTCTTCACCGTGATCGTCGAGGGAGTTCCATTGCTCGAATGATTGATACCAGCAACAGCGACATCGGCTCCTGCCGCGGCCTGAATGGTCACGGTCTTTCCGCCCGTCACATTCACGACCTCGTTGTAAGTACCGGCATCGACCGTGATCACATCCCCATCCTGTGCAGCGTCAAACGCAGCCTGAATCGTTGCATAAGAATTGGAGCCGATATGGGCGGGCTCGGCAGGATACACCTTCACACCATCTTGGGTAACGGTAATATTGTCCACGCCGTCTGCAGTGCGATCATCGACCTGTACGAGAGCGTTCAGGACAACCAATGAGCTGGATGTACTTGCTGCCGGGAATGCGCCTTCTGTTGTGCAGTTATTGATGATCACATCGTAAGCAAGAAGTTTCGACCCGCAGGTAGCCTTCACATTGATGCCGGCCTTCTTTGCAGAAGATGCTTTGTTGACAAACTTACAATTGGTTGCAGTCACCGTATACTTGGTTGAGAGACCCTCATTATATACATTGAGGAACTTGCCCGTAGCGGTATTTGTGAATGTACAACCCGTGTAGGTCATGTTTCCAGAATAAGCCCACATGTGATAGTCGCTGTAGCTCTGATTGAACATGCAGTTCGTGAAGTTCATGTCACCATAAGAGGTGAGCCTACCATTCAGCGTGCAGCCCTCCATGTTAATGGTGCCAGCGTGCTGGAAACCATGGTAATCCACGTTGCCGAAGTTGAACGTCACGTTTTTGAAAGTTGCTCCATTGGGGACAGAGGCAATACTTCCTGTTGTGGTATGACTGAATACTACGCCTTCTACTGCTCCTTCAACGGTTACGTTATTAGGCATATTAGGAAGCGTGTATTCTCCAGCCTTGAGCACTTCGATAGTCTGCCCCGCTGTGGCTGCTGCAAAGGCCTCTGCGATAGTCTCATACATCACATCACCGATCTTTGCCACATAATTAACAGCCTTCAGCGTGCTGGTGCCGTCGCCGTTGCCTTCCCACTTGAAGTTTGCGGGAGCCTCCAGGGCAACGCTGTTGCTCTTCTTGACGACAGCCTTGTCGGGCGTGTTGACCATTGCCGTTGCGGCGGTTCCATCGATAATGAGATTACCGCTGATGGTGCCGGCCTCGACGGTCAGTCCGAAGCCGTCCTTGGCGTCGCTGTCAGACGCGTAAACCTCAATATTGCCGTTGATTACGCTTTCGCCCTTGACGGTCACGTTGACGGAAGGATAGGATGCGTAGCGGCATACGTCAAAGGCGAAGCCGCCGGCCTGGTTGGCGTTGATGGTAGAGCCATTGATCACCACGCTGCCGCAGTTGTTGGAGAGGGTGTAAGCGGCTGCGTAGTTGGCGTTGTTCAGCGTCAGGGTCATACCCTCAAGGGTCAGGTCGCTGTAGTTCTGGATCAGGATCTTCGCCTTGGTGGAGGTGATGGTTCCGTTCTTGAAGGTGATCTTGCTGTCCTTCAGGAGCTGGAAGCCATTGGTCTCGGTGCCGGTGGAACCCACGGTGCTGCCGTCGACGGTGTAGGTGTGACCGCCGAAATCAACGGTCAGGCCGTCAGTGCCGAACTTGCCCTGAGGAGCAACGATACCGTTGCCTGTGCAGTCCTTAAGGAGGGTGATGGTCTCACCATCCTTTGCGGCGGCAAATGCTGCCTCGAGGGTTTCATACTTCTTGCCGTTGATCTTGGCAACATATTCGGTAGGATCTACTGCAACAGTATAGGGGTAGGCGGCCATTGTTGCCTCATCCGTGTTTGCAGCAACCATGTAACCATCTGCAAGAAGATAGGTCCAATCGCAGTCATACGTGTTGCCTTCATACTCATAGGTAGTAATTGCATAAATGCCTCCGGTAATGAAACCTTCCGATGCGTTATCACCGTAGGTGTATACGTCACCTGCGAACTTACCTCCTGATACAGAGACAGTTGACGGCTTTGCCTGTTTAATTGCAACGTCACCATTGAAGGTACCATCGGTGATATCGATGTTTGCTCCGTAGCTGAAGATATTTCCATTGAAAGTACCGCCGGCTAGGGTGTACTGGGTTGCATCGAACTTGTTTCCGTAAGAATAATCGTAGAACGCGTAAGAGCCTCCGGTCAGGGTTCCTCCGGTAACGTTCAACTTTGCCTTCATGGCCTTGGTGGCGTCGGAACCCGGCAACTGGATCCAGATACCGGAGTATCCGGCCTGAAGTGTACCACCCGTTACGTTGACCGTGTTCTCTTTGGTTACGTTATTCGCGAACTGGCGAACGGCTACAGAATGGGCCTTGAGAATACCGCCATTCACGTTCAGGATAGCATCGGCTCCGGAGGAGTTATTGTCCACCGCATATGTTGCCGAGCCGGTCGAGAGGTTTTCAACATAGCCGCTCTCAATGGTCAGGGTGCCGGTGTTGGTGATGGTATTGCTTGCATAGCTGCCTGCATAGTTGCCGCTGCCGTCATACACCCACGTGGTCGTAGCACCGGAAATCAGTTTGCCATTTCCAGACCCGTCGGCATTGCTGTCGGAGCTGTCCATGATGGTAAGATTACCCTTGTTGGTGATGAGGGCTGAAGTAGAGCCCTGCTCGGCAGTTCCGACCACGTTGTGGCCATTAAGGTCAAGAATGATATTCTTCGTGGCGGCAATGGTGATGGCGCTTCCCACGACATCGATCTTATCGTCCCCAATCATCGTGATTGTGGTCTCGGTGCCGTCTGTTGGCACTGCGGCTACTGCTTCGACAAGGGTCATGTAAGCCTTGTCTCCGATCTTGGCTACAGCGGGATTCTCTCCTTCGAAGACTTCGGTCCTGAAGGTCTTACTGTGACCCGACTCAAGCGCTGTCTTTGAGATTTTTGGACTGGTATATACCTTCCCGTTGGTCGCTTTGAGTCGGATGACATATTCACTTGCATCGCAAGCGGCGAGAGCCATGAACGCGTCCAATTCTCCATCAGTAACCTCGATATTGTTAAGTTTCAAGGTCATTACGTCAGACATTTCGCCTGCAGTAAAACCATTCGCGGCAGCAGTGATATCCTGGGTTCCGTTTAAGGCAAATATATCATCAGCTGCAGTAATCGTCAATTCGGTAAGCGTCAAGGCCTCCGGAAGGGTGATGAAAAACTTGAAGTAACCGCAAAGGGCCGTATAATTGAAGACAGTACTCTGATTCTGGCAGGTTGCAGAGGCAAAAGAATATGCGTAATTGGCAATATGATTTGCGTCATTATTTGCCTTCTGGGTCTGTCCTTCGTAGCTCAATGTGATACTCTGGAAGTCATCAGCAGTGCTTCGGATCAGAGGGAAAGACGAATAGTATGTCTCGCCATCCGTGAGGGTAAACCCACCTCCCTCGAACTTTGCGCGGCCATTAGCACTGACTTCCCTGACTTTATAGAAAAGAGTCGTGCCGGTATTAGACCAGATATTGATACGGTCTCCTACTTCGAAAGACAATAGCAATGAAGTGTTGACCGTAGCCTTCGTATCAGGTTCATCATCATCCACGATAGGTGTCAGATAACCATATATTCCTTTCCCTTTATAATAAAGGGCCTCGCTGTCTTCTTCCTCGACTTTAGCGCAGGCGCCAAAAATGCACAGGGCGGCAAGGAGCGCCCATTTCATAGGATTTCGCATAATCAATGACTATTTAATCATCATCATCAATCGGGGGATTGTATCCACCGGAAACTTCAAGAATGGCAGACCGGAGTTCTGCCAGAACAACCTTCACAGAAGGTTTTACATACTTCTCTTCCATAATGATTTTAGTTTATTTTGTTTGTATTTCGTTTCATACCAATAATATATCGTTCCACACTAATCCAACCTGCAAATATAAAAAGGAATTTGGAAGAATCAATCGGTTATTCTTCATAATCAATACCCCATTCTTGACATAAGCCTATCACAGGCTGCTTCGAACTTCTCAACCGCCTTGTCAAGGAACAAGGAACAGGTCGCTTTCCAACAACCCAGCCTTACTTTATCCAGAACGGCGCATAATAGAAACAGTGCTGCGGCAAATCCCGATGCCGCCAAAGAGTAGTTCAAGGGATTCAGATTCTGCGCCAAGGAGCGCGCTGCCTCTTTGAAATGTGGGAAGATGACCGGATTGACGTGAAGCAGATAAACGGAGAAGGCCGCCCCTGCGATCCAGTTGACGAATTTGCTGCTGAATTCGAGCTGAGAAAAGCAGAGAAGCAGTGAAACTGCTGCAGCAATTATGAATGGAGAAGTGTAGGCACGGGGATTCAACTGGTTCCAGCCGTTGCGTATCCCCAAGTATGAGATAACGGTTGGAATCAACGTCATTAGGAAATATACGATCAGGTGAAAAGATACACCTGCATATTTGAGCTTTTTTGAATATAGCCTGAGGAATCTGGCAAGAAGATAAAGTCCGACGAATGATATGGCGGAGAATCCTCGGTACCAGGTTCCCATCGAGGCCAGCCAGTCGTAGATGAATTCTGCCGCGAAGAAGCACGCAATCACTGCCAGGATGCGTCTGGGAGGGCTATTATCCACAAATGAATTTAGGACGGGAGATAAAATGAAGAGGACGAAGTACGCTATTACGAACCAGTACCTCCCTCCAAAGTAGAAAACTTTAAGGCAGGACCTTATCGGAATCTCCCATCCGGCCAACAGACCAATTGCGATCGCAACTATTCCATAGAAGAGAACTTGGAATAGCAGGGAACAGAACTTCTTTACGGATGGATTGATTCCGAACCAACCCGAAATCAGAATGAAGATATTGACCCCGGCAACACAGACTTGTTCTGCGAGAGCCCGCCAGAATATGGTCCAGGGGGCGGCGAGAATATCATCCCTGACAGGATAACCCAAAGAATGGTAGTTGGCGTGATACAACACTACCATTAACATTGCGATTATCCTCAGCAGTTCCAGATTAGATTGCCTTTCTTTCATCGCCTGCTATTCCCGTATTCTTCTCTCCTTCGGGGAAACCTTTCCGCGCAGGAACGCCCGCAGACGGCGGGCAAAATGCAGAATGAAGCTCTCTTTATAGACCAGGCGGAACTTCCAGAGGGTTCGGAAGTAATCCAGGAATCGCTCGATAGTGCTGCGGGCGGCAAGGTCCTTCTGCGGCAGCAGTATGTCCTGCCAGACCCGTTCTTCCAGCGCCTGATTCCGGCCCCAGTCGGGTAGCCGGTCGGCAGGCACTCCAAAGTGCGACACCGCGATCCAGTTGAACGCGCGGAACAGTTCGAAACGTCCGGCATCCTCCGAGAGCGCCCGTACGGTGTCCCAGTCCACCTCCTTGCTGCGTCGTTTCAGGAAAACCGCCCAGTCTACCAGCTGCTTCATCGGTATTCCTTCATACAGGAAATGCGCCGCCATATGGCAGGGGAGGAACACCGCATTCATAGTGGCCGTCGCCACGCATATTTTCGCATCTCCTACGGCGACTTCGCCGGCATTCAGCGCCTCGCGCTCCAGGAAACGCTCGATCGGCAGAAGGCTCCGATGCTCAGCCACGCTCAGCAGCGACCTGTGATTCTCCACCGTCAGCCCTTGGAACATGAAGCGGCTGTGCTTGTCGCCTTCCTCGTTCACCGTGATGCCCAGCTTCTGCTTCACGCGCGCGTCAGCTTCGGCATCCCTGCCAAACAGGTAAAGGTCGATATCGCCGGTAGGGCGGTGGTTCGGCGTCGGGTAGTCCAGCGACAGACCGTAGCCCTTCATCACCAGCATGCGGAAGCCTTCCGCGTTGTAGAACGCCGCCAGCGCCTGCAGTTTCTCCCGGTACTCCTCGTAATCCAGCTCGGCCTGCAGGGTGAAGGACATCCATTTGAATTTGGTGCCGCCGAGCGTGCCGTCCAGCGTATCGGCAAGATCCGGGCGGCGTTTGTACAGGGCCTGGACCCCGTCGAATGCAACCGCGTCCAGTCCGTCCGTCATCGCACGCCGTATCACCTCCTGCCAGTCCACGCCCTCCAGGGGAAGGTCGAACGCAACGTCGTTCCCCAGTCCGAGCGCAAGCAGGCGCAGCAGTATGGCGGTGGTGCGGTCCATCTACTCCACCGGCACCTTCATGATGACCTTCTTCACCGGGGCGCAGATGCCGCCGGCGGCCATGCCGGGTTCGTGGGCGTCCTCGGGGAAGATGACGAGGAAGTAGCCTTCGCCTATGACCATGTCGGCGCCGGGGCAGTCGGCATATCGCGCCATATCGTTCGATTCGTCAT
>JAEEGL015232398.1_pt1 | contig 13051 bp, 4 predicted proteins | sample 9134231 | NCBI WGS metagenome assembly JAEEGL01 (sample SAMN16246548, study PRJNA631951) | gut metagenome | biome: gut microbiome; feature: rumen; material: fiber-attached | host: Bos | place: Iran: Karaj | collected 2018-10 | reverse complement strand
CTAAAACTAAATCATTTGTTATAGAATCTTTAACAACCGCTGCGGTTAGACCTACTCCTGATGAACCTTTTCCAGTAGTATATACCCCCCTAGGAGATATATGACTTATATATTTTAATAATTGAGATTTCGCTATTCCAGGATCACCCATTAATAATATATTTATATTCCCTCTAATTTTCATACCATCTGTTGTTTCTTTATCAACCCCACCTACTAGTAATAATAGTAATGCCTTTTTAATATCCTCCATTCCATAGATTTCAGGTGCTATACTTTTTGCCAAATCATCATATATAGTACTTGAATTATCTTTAAGAACCTCAAACATATCATTTGTCATATGACTTTCACTATAACTTTTTTTTTCTTTATTAATTATAAACGCTTCTATATATGTATCATGTACTAATCTTGATCTATAATTATTTTTTCCATTATTCATAGAAGGTAGATATATACCAGTTATAGTAACGAAATCTCCCGGAGTACATTGTCTACAAGAAGAACCAAAACACATAATTTTTAAATTTCTTGGAACATGACCAGTTGGAACTTCTAAACTAGGTTCTTGAATATTAATTTCTTGAAATTCAATAAATTTAGATGTTCTATTTATTTGCGTTATATTTCCATGAGAATGGTTAGTTCTACATTGAGGACTTTGACAATCTGTTAAAGGCATATAAGTTCTACTATTTATTACTTGATAAGTCTCACTACCACATATATCACATGAATAACATGCTACTTTTAAAAAAGGTTTAACATCTGTTGCTTTAACAACAATACCTTTTACAGTAACTAAACTACCTATTTGTAATGCTCTAAGATTTCTTAATGGAGTTGAATGTTGTTTAGCACCTGGTCCTGGAATAATAATTAATTCATATTTTCTCATTAATTCTTTTGGTAGGAAATTTTGAGTTTGAATTATGTTATTATTATTATTGTTATTACTATTATTACTCATATTTGCACTTATATTTTGCATTCTTTGATTATATGATATATCTTCAGCTGTGATTTTTTCTTCATCGAAGTTAATTTGTTTATTTGCTGCTGGTAAAAGTTTATCAACTGCACTTGAAAAAATTTCAATGTATCTTTTGGTGTTTTTTAATATACTATCTAATAACATTTTATCTTCTTCATTTTGACTAAAATAACTTTCTAAATCTTCAGTATGAATATGTAATACTTTTATTTCTTTATTTGAAATTTTTTGAAGTTCTATCATATATTTTTTGTGACCCCAAACTTTATCTTTTGAAACAATGTTTGTTTCAAATTTATTTAAAAAATTTTGAATTTTACTTTCATCTAATTCAAAATTTGGCTGAAATGTTAAATAATTTGAAGAAAATTTTGATGTCATTTAAAGCGCGAGTTGTTTTTATTAAATTTTTTATTTATATATTTATTATATAAATATTAAATTTAAATTTTATTTTTTAAAGACAAAAGTTAAAATATTTATTATTTTTTATTATTATTAATTTATATAAAAAAATTATATTTATATAATAATAATAATAATAATAATTATTTATAATTTTTTCCAAATAAAATTTTTTTTTGTTTTTTTTCTTCTTCAATTTTGTCTATTTTTTTTTCATTTTCGTTATTATTATTATTGTCAAATAAAATAGAAGAAATTACATGACCTAAATTTTGTAAACCAATTAATTTTAAATGATAAATAAATCTATTTATCATAATATTAAAAGTATAAAATTTTTCTTTTTTAAAAAATTCTTTAAATTTTACTTTTGCATTTTTTAAATTAAAACGACTTCCTTCACAAAAAAAATAAGATAAATATAATTTAGTTTCATTTATTTTAAAATTCTTAAAATATAAAGGAAATTCTTTATTATTATTTTTATTGTTATTGTTATTTATAATAATTTTTTCATCATCACTTTCATTATTATTATTATCATCTTCAATTGAATTTGAATCTACATCAAAAAAAAATTCAAGAACAAAATCACATTGTTCTTTACTAACATTAATTTTTAATGGCATAATTCCAATTTCTAAATAATTTAAAACATACCAATTACTTTTTCCTACATATGAATCTTTCTCTCTAAATCTAATCATTTCTATTCTATCTTTTTCATTTAAAATATTATTTTTATTATCTATTAAATATTCTTCTAAAATTATATTATTTTTTTCACAATCTTCTATAATTAAATCAAAAACATTAACATTCGTTTCGCTTGATTTATCAAAATAAATAATATGAAATCCTTCAAAATTTTTTAAATTTAATTTTATAATTTCTTTATTATTATTATTTTTTTCTTTTAATAATTTAGCTTCTATTTTTTGAATAATAAAATTAATTTTTTTTTGATATTTTTTTTCGTTATTATAAATAATAGAATTTGATATTAAAGATTTTATTGTAGATTTTAATGAAGACATTGAATATTTTTTTAAATCTTCATCTCTATTATCAATAATTAATTTTTCTTGAAGATATGTGTTTCCTCTATCAAAAATAAAAATTCTCGTACAATTTATAAAAGAAGAAAAAGAAGATTTTGTAAATGTACTTAATAATTCAGGAATTGTTATTATAATATTAGTAATAGTTTCTATATTATTATTATTATTATTGTTGATGTTTTCGGTTATTATAAATTCAATGTTTGGAATTGAACACATTTGTATAAAATTTTCTATGTTTAAATAATAGTTATTTTTTTTGGGATTTCCTATCCAAAAAATATTATTATTATTATCATTATTAATATTATTATTTGAAGGTGGAATGTATAAATTTAAACACTGAATTAAAACTTTTAATTCAAAATTTTTTGATTTTTCATTTAAACTTAATTTTTTTATTGAAATTGTTCCTTTTTTTCTAGTTGCAAGTAAAATTTTTGAATTTGTTATTTCATTTTCAATTGAAAATTGTAAATTCATAATTTCAAAAATAAAATTAAATTTACTTTCTATATTAAAATTATCATTATTTATATTATTATTATTAATATCATTTGAAAATTGGTTAAAAATATTTAAAATTTTATCTATAATTTTTAAAATATCATTAAATATCAAAATATTAAAAATATCAGTATTTAATTTATTCCATAATAATTTAAATTTATTTAAATAAATAAATAAATCTTCATCTAAAACTTTATTAATTTCATGTTTTAAATGAATATCAAATATTTTAACTAAACTATCATTAATATTATTCACATTAATAATAGCATTATTGTTATTATAATTATTATATTCAAAAATATTTTTATATTCTTCAATAATAAAATTATTAATTAATAAATTTTTATTATCTGAATTTATTTCAAAAAAATCATTAAAATTTTTAACATTTTGTAAATCATTAAATTCATAATTTATTCTATCGCTGTCATAAATAAAAAATTTTTCATCAAATAAATTATCTTTTGTAATATAAACTAAATTAAATAAATTAATTCCTGCTTCGAGAATATTAATTTCATCATTTAAATTATATTTTAAATTTATAGAATAAAATCTTGAAATAAAACCAAAATAATTTTTAATATCTTTTTTTTTAAATTTTAATAATAAATTATCATATTCATTATTTTTTTGAATTAAATAGATTATTTTTATATTGAAAATTGATAATATAATTTTATTAAAAGTATTATTATTATTATTATCAATAAAATTTTCTTCAAATTCATTTGAATCATTAAAAAAAAAATTGCTATTATTATAATAAAAAGAATTATTTGATATTAATTTATTATTATAATTATTTTTATATTTATTTATTAAATATTGTTTTAATATAAAACTTCTTTTAAATAATAAATCAAAAATATTTATTAAACTATCTAAATTATCATAATTAAATAATAAAGTAAAAGATTGAGTATTTAAAATAAAATTATTTATATCAATATTATTATTATTTTCTTGATTATATTTATTTATTAAATTATTATTATCAACATATTTAATTTTATTTAAACAATTTTGAGGAATGTTTATTCTTATTATATTTAAATTTTCTATATTTATTTCAATAATAGGAATTATTAAAATAGGATTTAAATCACTATTTAATAATTCTTTATTATTGTTATTTATTCCAAAATAAAAATAATAACAACTAATTTCAATTTTATTTTCAATATTATAAATATTATTATCATTATTATTATCAATATTTTTTTTAATATTATTTTCAGTATTTTTTAAAATCAAACTTGAAATTCCAAATTTTACAATATTAAATATTTCATTACTTTCTAATAAACAATAAATTTCTGAATTAAAATTATTTATTAAAATATTAATAATATTATTTTCATTTTTTTTAATTTCACTATAATTAAAAATATAACAATTTAAATAAGGAAAATTTTGAAAATATTTATAAAAATCAAAGAAAAATAAAAAACATTTATCTATAATTTTAATATCATTTAATATAAAATTAATATCATTTAACATAATATCAAAATTATTATATAAATTTTTTATTGAATAAAATTCGTAATTTTGAGCATAATTTTCTTTATAAACAGAAATTATTGAAATTAAATTATTATAATTAAATTTTGAATCTTCTTGGTTTTTATTTATTTTTATTGAAATATTATTAAAATTAATAAATTTATTTGATTCAAAAAATGTTTTAATTTCTTTGAAATTTATATTTAATTTATTTGAAATAATAATTTTATTAAAATTAGATTGAATTATATTATTATTTTTAAAACTAAAATTATTAATTTCAATTTTAAATTGTTGATAATTATTTTTTAATTTTAATAATTCATAAATAATATCTTTATCTTCATCTAATTTGGAACTTAATTTTTCAGGATTTGTTTGTAAAATTCCACAATTTGATAATGAATTTTTATTAATATTAATAATAATTTTTTTAATATCAATATTTAAATTATTATTTTTATTATTAAAATTATTTTCTTTTTTTAATTTAAATTTTGTATTGAAATTATATTCAATCCAATCAGGAAGAAAATTAACAAAATTTAATATTGTTATAAAAGGATAAATTAAATTAAATAATAAAATGTTAAAAAATATTTCATCAATTTTTATTGAAATTAAATTTAAATTGTTGTTAAATAATGTTGAATAATTAATAATATTAATTATTATATTTTTTTTCTTATAAAAAATTTTATCTAAATTTTGATGATATAATTTAATGTTGTTTATTATTAATTTATTATCAATAATATAATCAATTTGTTTTGTTTTTATTGTAAATAAATCTATTAAATTTGTATAAAATAAAATTTTTATGTCATTTAAATTTAATTTTATAATTTGATTATTATTATTATTATTGTTATTATTATTGTTATTATTATTGTTATTATTATTGTTATTATTATTATTGTTATTATTATTATTATTATTAATCTTATTATTATTATTATTAAAAGTTAAAAAAGGCATAATAATTTCACTTATTAATTTAACAATATTAATTAACATATCATCATAAATTAAGAAAATAAATTTATTTAAAAAAACATTAATAATATTTTTATTTTTATCTTCAGAAATTAAAATTTTTAAATTATTAATAATAATATTAGATGAAAAATACAATGCTTCAATATTAAAAAAATCAATTTTAATTGGTGTAAAAATAATTTTAGTTTCTTTATTTAAATTATTATTATTATAATTTTCTAAATAAAAAATAAAAATTTGTGAATTAAAAAATTGAAAATAAAATTTTTCATCAAAAACAACAAAATTACTATTATTAATAATAATATTAATTTTATTTTCTTCAATTGAATTTTCTTTATATTCAATATCATAAAAATTATTATAATTATTATTATTATTAACATAAAAAGTTTCATTAATATTTTCAATATTTTTTATATTATTTAAAATTAATTTTGAAAAAATTAAAAAAGGTTCTAAATTTTTAGAAGAAATTAAAACATCAATTTTTGGAATTTCAATATTAATTTCATTTAAAAGGTTTCCTTCCATTTTTTTTATGAAATAAATTACATTTTTATTACCATTAAATTTAAAATAAGGAATTTGTAATATAATTTTATTATTATTTTCATTAGTAATTATAATATTATTTAATTTAAATTCATTATTATTTTCTAATAATGTTATTTTATTTCTGTCATAAAATGTATTAAAAAAATTTTTTTGAGTAAAAATTATATTTTCAATAAAAATTGAACTTAAAATATTTTTATTATCATCATTTAATAAATTAATATTTAAATCAAAAATTCTTATTTTTATTTTTTTTAATTGATTTATAATAATATTAATAATATTTTCTTCAATACAAATTATTTTAAATTTTATTTCTTTCATATTATTATTATTATTGTTATTATTACTATTATTTTCAAAATATTTATTATATTTTATAATTTCTGTTATTAAATTAAATATTGTATTTATCATTCTTATAGAAAAATTAAAATAGATTTTATCTAAATTAATTTTTATATTTAATGTGTTTTTAAAATTTTTATTTTTTATTTTTAATAAACCATATTCTAATTTCATATTTAAATTTATTTCATTTATTCCTATTAAATTATATTTAAAATAATTATTATCATTATTATTATTATTTACATTTTGAAATTCATTAATATTCATACCAATAATATTAATAATAATATGAATTTCTTTATGTAAATTTAAACCTTTAATAATTTTTATATAAATTTTATTAATTTTTATTTGATGATAATAATTATTTTCACTTAATTTTAAATTAATATAATTTTCATCTTCAAAAATAAAATCAATTAAAGTTAATAAATTTCTTAAAATCATATTTTTTTTATTGAAATTGTTATTATTTATAATTTTTTTAATATATTCATTATTTAATTCATAATTAATATTATTTTCTTTTTTAAATAAATATTCAATAATAAATTTTTCTTCAATAATATTATAAAATTGTTTTTTTATTTCATTTAACATTCCTGTATTTTCATTATTAATATTATTATTTCTAGAAATAACAAAAGAATTTTTTCTTATTATTTTTTTATTATCAAATATTAAAAAATCATTTTTTAAATTTATTTTTATTTTAAATCCTTTTATTTTAATACGAAATTTTATCCAAATTAATTTTAATTGAAAATAATCAATATGAATATTTATAAAATAAAAAAGAGAATTTATATAAAAATTTATATTTTTATATTTAAAATATCCACAATATTCAAATGTTAAATTTTTTATAAAAATTTTAGATATTAAATATAAAAAACAAAATAAAAATATTGAAGGAAAAATTATTATAAAAATAAATATAAATAAAATAAAAATAATATTCATATTTTTAATTAATTTATTTAAATAAAATATTTTTTATTTTATTATTTAATTTTTTTTACTTTTTATAATAATAAATATAATTTTTATAATAATTTAATTTTAAATATTTTATAACAATGAACAATAAAAATGATAAAAATGATAACAATATTTTTAATAAACAAAATAGACCACAAAATAATTTAATTAATAATAAAAACGTTAAATTTAATGAGCATAACAAACAAATTAGCAATCGTTTAGTTATAAAAAAAGATAAAGAAAAAGTTATTTTAATTGGTAAAGTTAATGATAATAATGAAAACGACTATCAAAGAGTTAATACAAAACCAAAAGATAAAAAATCAAATTTAAATGAACAAAATGATATTGAAACTATTAAATCTCGTTCATTAAAAAAAGATGATAATTATAAAATAAAGTTTCAACATTTTGAAAAATTTATTATAAAAAAGAATGAAAAAAATATTAATAATTTGATTAATAATTCTAATAAAAATAATAATAAAAATAATAAAATTAATAATAATAATAATAATATTAAACATATTTTTATTAAAAATAATAATAACTATAACAATATTAATAATAACATTAATAATAATGTTAATAATAATATTGAAAATAAAAATATTAATAATAATTATAATTTTAATATTACTATTAATATTAATAATAATATTAATAAGGAAAAACTTCCAATTATTGATAATAATAAAAATAATATAGTAGATAATAAAAATAATGACGATAATAAACCTAAAAAAAATAATATGCTTAAAATTTCTATTAATAAACAAAATGATGAAGATAAAAAAATTCCTCCAAAAAAATTAAAAATAAATTATAATACTAAAATTAATTTTTTAAATCATCCAAAAAATTTTATTTTTCAATTTAATAATAAAAATATAAATAATAATAACAACAATAACAATAATAATAATATTAATAATAATAATAATAATTTTATTAATAATAATAATAATAATAATGTTAATAATAATGTTATTATTAATCATAATAATAATAACAAAATTAATAATAATTTCTTTAATTTAAATTATAAACAAAAACAACGTCCAAATAGTAGATACGAAAAACCTCAAAAATTTTATCATTTACAAAAAAGACCAGAATCAGCACAATTCGGAATTCCAATGTTTAACAATCAAAAAATAATAAAATATAAAAAAAACAAAACAAAACATAATTTTTTTAATAATAATATTAACATATATTGTATCAAAAATTTTTTTTCAAAATTAAATCAAAATTCCGAATTTAGAAAATCAATGGAAGATTTTATTTTAATAAAAGATAAATTAATTTCAATTCCTTCTCATAATATTTCATTATTTGCAATTTTTGATGGTCACAATGGTGCAAATGTATCAGAATTTTTGTCCAAAAATTTTCATAAATTTTTACTTCAAAACCTCAAAAAATTCAATTTTAAAATAGAAGAATCAATAAATCAATCTTTTATTGACATAGATAAATATTTAAAAAATTTAAATAATACAAAAGACACAGGCTCAACAGCAACAGTTGTAATAATAGATAATAAAATTCTCTATTGCGCAAATGTAGGTGATTCACGATGTTATTATGTATCAAATAATAAATTAAATCAACTAACTAAAGATCATAATTGTAATGACATAGAAGAAGTAAAAAGAGTAGAAAAATCCCAAGGAAAAGTTTTTATGCATAGAGTATTTGGTGTTTTACAATTGACTAGATCAATTGGAGATTTAGATTTAAAAGATTTTGGAGTTATTTGTACACCTTTTGTTTCTAAACAAAAAATTAATAAAGATTCGCAATTTTGTATTTTAGCTAGTGATGGCGTTTGGGATCAAATGAAAACAGAAGAAATTGAAGAATATTTAAAAAATAATAATAATTTAGATAGCCAAAAATTATGTAATTATTTAGTTGATACCTCACTCGAAAAATATACTAGAGATAATGTTTCTTGTATTGTTATTCAATTTAATTAGTTTTTTTTATAATAATATTAAATTATTATTATTTTTTAAAATAAAATAAAAAATATAATAAATGAATATTTAATATTTTATTATTATTTTAAATAAAAAAAATGTACAATACTCATAATTATTATAAACTACCCAGAAAAAATTGTTTTTCTTTTTCTACAGCTGAAAGAGATATTGATATAATAAAAGGAAAAACACCTTCAATTAAAGGAAATTTAAAACATTATTTAGGAACAATGCACAAAGAAAGTGAATATCGACCACCTATTAAACGATTTAATAAAAAATATTTACCTCAACCAAACAGTCAAAGAACAATTGATCCTTCTTTAAGAACATTAGAAGATACTATTCAAGAACGTCAAGTAAATAAATCATTATCTCATACGAAATTTCAAAGTTCTGGTGCATTAACTCAATCATATTTTAATCCTTTAATTTCATACAAAAATAATATCAACAAAAGAAGAGAATTATGTCATAGTTCAAATAAAAACGCATATGTAGATCATATCAAATTTAATGAAAATCCATGTGAAAATGATATTAATAATGAATATAACACTGAATATAAACGACAATTAAAACCAGGAGTATATACTAATTATGAACATACAACTCAAATTTATAGTCTCCCTGGAGGAATTAAAAGAAAAATAATAACAAGAAAAAAAAATCCTTTGTATAAAGAAAGTAATGATTTAAAATATAATGATGTTTTTCAAAGTAAAGTTGAATGTCTCCCTGGGAGTTTAACAAGACCTTCTTATCAAAATAAAATTTTAAGATATAAAAATATTCTTCAAAGAGGAGCTAATGATGAATGTAAAGAAGAAAGAAATGAATTTAGAAAAAGTAGGAAACCTGTTAATATTAATGAAAATGAATATGAAGATTCTTTATTAAAAAATAGAAGTTATCAAACTAGAAAAGGACATTATTTAAATCCGGGAATTATAAATCAACAAAAAAGTTATTTTTGTATTATTTAAGTGTAATAATTTATTTAAAAATTAAATTATTTATTTATGTGTAAAATATTATTTAATATTTTTTTAATAAAATATATTTTTTATTATTATTTAAACAAATAAGAAGTAAAAATATATAAAATAAAATATATTTATTTATTATATTATTAAAATAAAAATAAACAAATTAAATAATTTTTATTTATATTAAATTTTAAATTAAATATAAAATAAACAAATTTATTTATTTTTTATAAAAATATAAACAAATAAAAATAAAATCCAAAATTAAATATCATAAAATAATATATTTAAAATATAAAACATTGTGAAAATATATTTAAATCTTATTTATATATAATATTTTTAATTTTATTATTTCTTAAAGAATAATTCATACCAAACAAAGCATTAAATATTTTATTATTAATATTTTCATTTTTATTGTTATTATCTTTTTTTATATATTTAAATTTATTTAAATAAATATTATATTCATCATTTTTCATTTTATTTATAAATTCTTCTAATTGTTGTATTCTATTAGTTAAAAAATTAATTTCTTTATAATATTTTTTTTCTTTTTCATCTTCTTTTAATTTCATAATTAATTTTTTTTTATTTTCAACTTTAAAAACATTATTATCATTATTAATTGAATATTCAATAATATTTTTTTTTATTTTTAAAACTTCATTTTTAATAAAATTATTTTCAATATTTTTTTCAAATATTACATGAAAAATTTTTTGAGAATTTAAAAATAAATTTTGAATTTTATTATTTTTATTATTAAAAAGTTTTTTAATTTGATTATCATAAAAATTTGATTCATTTATTTTTTTATTTTTATCATATTTTTTTTCACTTTTTGAAGTTTTAATAACATCAATTGAATTTTGTCTATTTTTAAAAAGTTTTAATAATTTTTTTAATTGAATAATTTCAAATTTTATTTTACTATAATTAATTAAATAAATAATTTGTTCTTGATCTAAAAAATCAGGAAAATTAGAAGTATCAATTTCAATATTAAATTCAATTAAAATTACAATAATCCAACTTAAACCTTCAATTCTCGTATCTAAACCATTTTTTAACAAATCTAAAAAATAATTTTTTAATTCATTTTTTATTTTATCAATCAATAATTTTAAATAAATATTTTCATTATTTATTTTATTTATTTTATCATTTGAAATTTTAATAATTTTTGATAATTCATAATTTATATTTTTAAATTTAGTTGAATATTCATTAATTTCATTATTTATATCATTTACAATTGATAAATATTCTTTGTATTTTATAATTTTTTCTTCATTTATTAAAGATTTTTTTTTTGTTTTTTTTTTATGTATTTCATTTGATAAATGACTATTATTTGTTTCTAAATTTTCTCCTTCATTTAAATTATCTAATAAAAAATTACCTTTTTGATAAGAAATTATTATTACATCATAATATTTTTGAACTGATTTTAAACGCTCTTCTAAAATATCAACACATAATGAATATTCAGTTCTTACTGAATCTAAATATTTATAAACATCATTTAAAATTTCTCCATATTTTCTTTTTTTTATTTTATTTATAATAATGTTTTTAAATATTTTTTTATATTCAATTATATTTAATTTTTCTATTTTTTTTTGTTTAATTGTTATTTGATTGTTTAAATTTTCTGTATTTTTTTCATCTATAACTTTTAATAATTTATCATTTAATAAATTACTATAAATTATATTATTATTTAAATTATAATTTTTATGAATTTTGTTTATAATTTCATTTTTAAAAATAAAATCTTCATTATTTTTTTTATTTTCTTTTAAATCTTTTATATTTTTAAAACTTTGATCATTAAATAATTTAAAAACTTTATTTTGTTCAATATTATTATTTAATAAAACATTATTATTTTCATTAACATTCCATTTATTTAATGATTTTAAAATATTTTTTATTTTATTTTTTTGTTCATTTTTATTTTCTTCAATCAAAAAATCTAGTCTATCTTTTCCTTTAATAAAAAAATTTTCTAAAGTTATTTTTTTTTTATTTGAACTAAAATTCGTTGATTTTAATAATAAATTATTATTATTATAATTATAATTTCTATTTGAAAATAAAACACTGTTGCTTCTTGAAAAAGCATTAAAATATTTATTTTCATTTCTTTTTTCTATTTTATGTATTTTTAAATTTCTATTATTATAAAGTGTTTTATCTGAATTTGTTTTAAATAATTTTTTCATTTATTTTTATTTTATTGTTTAAAATATTTTTATTAAAATAAAATATGTTTTAATAATTATTATTATTTTTATTTTTTTATTTTAATATTTAAATTATAAATATATGTCTATAAAAAATGTGAAAAATGTTTATTCTAATAAAAATATAAATAATGAAAATTTAATGAAAAATCTTATAAAAATAAAATCCAAAAAAATAAAAAAATCTCCAATTGAAACTAAAGTTTCTTTTCATTCAATTGATACAATAGATACTACAAACTTTAATACTCAAGAAAATTCTGAAATTAATTCACCAAATAAATTATTTACGTTTCCAAGAAATTTATATAGATTTTGGATAAAAAAAGATAAAAAAAAAGTTAAATTTAAAGATTTTCAATCTAATTTTAAAGAATCTTTAGTTGAATATATTGAAGTAAAATCATACAAAAATTATAATAAAATAAATTCATTTATG